>QWCZ01001003.1_pt1 | contig 12992 bp, 13 predicted proteins | sample 1972651 | NCBI WGS metagenome assembly QWCZ01 (sample SAMN09866695, study PRJNA288562) | Human oral metagenome isolate pre1_saliva, whole genome shotgun sequencing... | isolation source: mouth | host: Homo sapiens | place: USA: California
ACGTTAATAGATATGGATTTGGTGGATGCTGAGAATGTTCTGGGGTCGAGGCGGTTGTTCTATTGGGTGAGCAGGTCGGGTCTGGAATTTTTGGGTGTATTTCGGAGTGTTTCCACTGCCAACCACCCCCCGCCCTGTAAAATTACCTTAAACCGCCATGACATCACCGACACCTCACACCCACTTCGTCCCTCAGTTGTGTGTGAGGTGTCGGTGATTATATTCTGGTTTGGGAATATGGGGGCGGGGGGTGGTTGGCAGTGGTGAGCTTGGGTTGGTTGGGGGTTGGGTTAGTGGTTGAGAAGAGGGACAGATGAGAAGGAAGAAGAAGGATAAGGAAAGAGAAGGTGATGAGTGATGGTGACTGAAAGGGATGTGAAGGTTCTGAAGTTCATGAGTGGTTTTTCATGGATGACGGCTGAGCAGGTAGCAAAGTTGATGGGGGTGAGTTTGGTGATTGCGAGGAGAAGGTTGAAGACGTTAATAGATATGGATTTGGTGGATGCTGAGAATGTTCTGGGGTCGAGGCGGTTGTTCTATTGGGTGAGCAGGTCGGGTCTGGAATTTTTGGGTGTAGTGGCGGTTGCGCCGGATGGTCAAAAGTTCGTGCTGGAGTTCGAGCATTCGGTTAAAGATAAGAAGCGGCTGGTGTCGTTGATGCGTGCTTATCTGGCGAGTGAGAAGGTGGCGGCCGTGAAATACTATGCAGCGCCGCATGTGATGCCGAGGTTGCAGGCAGCGTTAGACGCAATCAGCTCAGAAATGGTGTTCTTCGGCGGAAAACCAAAGATTCAGATTCAGGAGCTCACAGTGGAGCAGGAAGGGCTGTTGTCATGACATCGACACCGAAGAATCCGAGGCTCAGCGCCAAGGATGCCGCACGCCGAAATCAGGCAGACCCGCAAAACATCGGCCTTTCGATTCTCGCGGTGGCGGGCGTGTTGAATCCGGTCGTGCTGGTCGTTGGCATGGTCACCGTCGCGGCGGGTCAGAAGAAGCTGCGGGGGTGGTGGGTTGCCACCGTTGGGGCTGTGCTGGGGCTTTTGTCCGCACTCTTTGGCGGGGTGCGGGCCTATTTCTCGCCCTGGCGCGAAACGGCGCAATTCCTGAAAGAACACGGGGGCTTGCGCGGCTTCGAGGGACTGAAAGATTTTGCGCTGGCCCATGCTGGCGCATGGATCAGCGCACAAATCCCGCTGGGCGCGGCCGTCGGCTTGTTGATTGCGGGGGCGGTCATCTGGAAGCGCGGAAAATTCAGCGCTGAATGGCGCGAGGACGCACCGGAATTGCACACAATGAGCGACCACGAGGCGAAGCAGCTGAACGCGAAGGTTGCGAAGGCGAAGAAGAAGGCCGCCCCGTGGGCAAATGCGAAGCCGGTTCAGCGGCTCGATGACGTGGCGGTGCGTCTGGGTGTGTCCAAGCCGGGATGTGAGCCGGTCGATATTCCGCTGGGTGCGCTACGGTTGCACAGCATGATTTTTGGTCCGTCGGGATTTGGCAAAACAACCACGATTCTGGAGATTATCAAGGGCTTGACGGTGGCCCCTGCAGCGGCACCGTTCCGTATTGGCACCATTTTTGTGACGATGAAGCCGGAGGCTGACATCACCGAGAGCCTGCGCAAGATTGCGCAGGCGACCGGCCGCGGATTCCACGTGATTACGCAGGACGGGCACGGGGCAACAGAAACTTATAATCCGCTCAAGCATGGCACGGCTCAGCAGCGGGCCAATGTGCTGGTGGGTGCTGAGGCGGTCGCGGCTCATGGTGGATTCAGTGAGCCTCACTATCAGAGGCTTGGTTTGCGGTCCACGCTGGCGGCGTTGGAAGCTCTGGAGGCGGCGGTGGCTGCGGGTCTGACCTATCGTGCAGGCGGCACGCTGCACCCTTGGCGGTTGGACGTGAAGCACGTGGCGCGCATGATGTCCCCGGCTTCTCTTGAATCGGTGCGTGACTCGCTGGGAGGCTCACCTGTTGCCGTGCGAATTTCGGAATGGCTGGATGAAACGGCCGCGGATTCGTCGGTAACCTCTGGCGCGGCAGGCATGAGAAGCCGCTTCGCAGCCGTCGCAGAAGGCGCGGCCGGTGCGGTGCTGGTCGATGCACCCGACGGGCTGGATTTGGAGCAGGCAATTATTGCCGGCGACATTGTCGTGTTGAATTTGGACGCGGCACAAGACCTTGAAGCTGCGCAGTTCATTGCGAATCTGGCGATTTCTGATTTTGTGTCCACGATTGCCCGTCTTGGACATGCCGGGTGGCACATTGACCCGGTCACCGGTCAGCAGAACCGGTTGAACTTCCTTGTGGTCGATGAGTTCGCGGCGCTGGGGGCCACGGGACTGATCGACGCTGTCGAACGGTCCCGCAGCCACGGCGCGGCCGTGATGCTTTCGGCTCAGTCCTACAGTGGCCTAAACGTCGTCGGCGAGGGCTTCCTGGAGCGTGTGAGCACATCCACCACAGTGAAATTCATTCACCGTTCGGAGGCTGAGGCGGAGACTCTGGCACAGCTGATTGGCACCCGCAAGGGGTGGGCAGAGACTCAGCAAACGTTCGAGGATTTGGACGCGCTGGGTTCGCAGTTCCGCGCGTCGGGCCAGGGGTCGTTGCGCGAAGTGGACAAGTTCAAGATTCACCCGAACACTTTTAGGACCTTGGCACCGGGTGAAGTGGTGGCTGTCTGGGGTGTTCCGCAGCTGAGAGCGGAGGTGGTCAGCGTGCGGAAGACCGCGACCCCGGAGGTGGTCGAGCCGCAGGTGACGGCCGAAAAGGTGGAGTCTCAACCGGAGGTTGAAGCTCCAGAGGTGGAGCCGGTGCCGGAGAAGAAAGCGGAGGGCGAGAAGCCGCAGGCTGGGTCTTCTGATGAAATGTGGGGCTGGAACTGATGTCATGATCTTGAAAAGAACATGACAAAACCCCCTCTACACGGCGTGTAGAGGGGGTTTATCATGTCCGCCGCAGGGTGTTATACCCTTTAGCCCTTTCAGATTAACATCTTGCGGCGAGCTGTGCATCTGAAGTCGTCATTTCGCCTGGCGGCGGTGAACTAGATGTTGAGCAGAAGCGGAAGAGCAGCCAAGACAGCCAGAAGCGGCAACGTCGCTGAGGCAAGAACCCCGGTGATGTCCACTGCACGAGTCAGCACCACCCAAAGAATGACGAGACAGAAGACCGCAAGCAGAATCAAACCGACCACGCCAGAGGCACCAGCAGCCGCAGCCGCTGAAAGAGCAACCTGAGCATTCAGACCCTCCACCCGTTCCGGGACGCGGCGGCGCAGAAGAATCACAAAAGCACCCATGCCCAGCATTGCCGCAATCATGAACCACCCGGCGGCTCCATCACCGACCGGCTCAGGCACGTGCAAGGCGGTGCGGAAGAGAGGGCCGGTGAAGGACAGTTCACTGAAAATCAGCCCGCCCGCAATTGCTGTCATCAATGCCAGGGCGCGCCAGCCTTCTGATTCTGCATCAGGTGTCGCAGTCTTCCCCATGGCGATATAGGGGGCGCACATGATGAGAAACAGAGCGGCAACCGTGGCCGGGCCGACTTGATGCCACTGCCCCACGCTTCCCAGGTAGCAGGAACCGGCAGCAAAGAAGATGCAGGAGGCGAAAAGCCAGCTGTTGAAGCTCAGTGATTCATCGGGATTCATCGGGATTTCCTTTTAAGAAGCCCCGCCAGGCATTACGCCTGGCGGGGTCTGAAAGATTCCAAATTGCTCAACGGTTGTTGAGCTGTTCCCGTTTTTTCTCGCAAGCTTGAAAAGGACAGCCTTCAATGAAGGCCCTGCACCGTGTGGTGCAGGGAATTTTTAAGGCTGCGGGAACCTTTGGTGATTCCACATTAACACGGATTGGTAGTAGGTGCATCTGGTTTCGTCATTGTGTGCAGGTGATGGGGGTTTGGGGTGGTGGAGCAAGTGCGGATGTTTGGGACTGTCTTTCCAGCTCCTCGCTACGCCCATTCTTCGCCCCGTGAGGAGAACCCGTCAAGCCCGCGTGGTGGTCGTCTTTCAAGGGCATTCTTTGGGCTCTGGTGGTGGTTGGGGGTTCCGGGCGGGCTTGACAGAACCTCTCTCGGGGCATGAGCGCTGCGTAGAGGAGCTGGCGGCGACAGAGCCTGTCTCACCAGGGGGTAGGGGTGTGGTGTGCGCGCAATAGTTGCGGTGTAATCTATTTCACAGCATGTAAATTATATACATATGAAGCATGTCACAATGTGCCATAATTGAATTGTAATTGAGTGTGCCATAATTGAATTAAATCAATGTGAAATAAATGCAAAGAAAACCGGCAATAACTTGCATTATTGCCGGTTTTCTTGCTATAATTGTTATGTTAGGAAGTCACAATTCCTAACATATCCAGGTCTAGGAATTACATTCTCTAGACATTCAAAACTACATAGTGAAAGGTTAAAGCCTTTGGAAGCTATCTCCGAACTTGTGAGTAACCTGACCAATTTGCTTGTTTCCTTTAGCTTGCTCTACGTCCTTGTTAAGCCGAGGCGTTCTAAGAGCAAGAAGAAGAAAAAGAAGTAATTAGGTAATGTAACCATCTTCCCCCGGTGCCTATCACCGGGGGGAGGGGTTACCCCACTCCAAAGTTCTTGATAGCTTCATGGTATCAGAAAGGATTAACTATGAGCAAGATTTTTTGGGTTATTTTCGCCCTTGATGTTTTCATGATTTTTCGCACGTTGTCGAGCTTTTCGGCAGTAAGCGTTATTTCTCTGGCTGTTTTGCTAGTAGCTGTTTTTTGCCAGGCGCGAGCATATCGAATTATGCGAGCTGACGAAAAAGAGCAGCACGCCTAAACCGCAACGCAATACCATTCAGAGGTGAGACCCTCTCCATGGAGTACCCCCTTAAGGGGGTACTCCATGGTTATTTAATAAGGAAAAGCCCCAACGATCAGCGCAGCCGCGCTGTCTGTTGGGGCTTCTTTCACGCCCTGGCCGCTGGCGCACGCACGGTTATGTCACGATTTTCACCCCGGCTAGAACCGGGCGGGCCGCGCGGGGTTTTTCTCAAGCGAACCGGAGAAACCCCCGTGATTTCAAGGAAAAACCACCCGGGCCAAAGACAGCAGCAGCCCGGGAAGAGCGTTCTCTTCGCGGGCTGTTAGCGGTCTCGCACACTGCTAGCAGCCCTTCCTTTCTTTCTCTTTCAGACTGTATCAGGTCTGGGCCTTGCACGCTTGGCGTTTCGGCATTGCGCAAAACACCCTTAGAAGCCGTAGACGGCTCTGTGGCGCCTGAAAATTCCCAAGATGCCTAATGAGGCGCTGGAGCCCTAAAATCGCCGTAGAACCGCCTTCTAGGGCTTCCTGTGGCTGTTTGTGGGGTGAATTGTCTCTGAAAGCTTGGAAACAGTGTTGTCTTCAATGCCCGAAGTTGCGCGAGTCACGCGCGCGTGTACTAGACCCACCTTAAGAAGGTGGGTAATTCTCAAGCACACGAAAACTCAAGCCGCGAACTCATGGCCACAAGGCGAAGACACAAGCGCCGCGCTGGAGCGCAGCGAAGCGAGCACCAGCGCCTGGCGCTTGTGTCGGAGCCGAAAAGGGCATAGGCCCTTAGGAGCTGAGAGCTGAGCGAAGCGAGGCCTCAGCCCTTGGGCGGATGCCCTTTGTGGGCGTCTCTGGGGGGTCTGGGGGGTCGGGGAGAGCCCCCCAGAATAGCCCGAGCGGAGCGAGGTCCTTACGCCGCCGCACGGCGGCATAGCCAGGGGTGAACCGGAGGAGGGGGCGCGGCGACTGAGCAGCCCCATTTAGGAGAAAAACCCATTTAGGTAAATATATATAGGGGCGGTTTTTGCACTGTGTGCATATAGTGGCTGGACTTGGGGGGATAGTGTCACCTTGGGACAAAATGTCCCACCACCTTGGGACAAAATGTCCCACCACCTTGGGACAAAATGTCCCACCACCTTGGGACAAAATGTCCCACCACCTTGGGACAAAATGTCCGGTCGGTGCAGGGGTAATTTTGGGGTCGATGTCTCAATTCTCAATCGTTCGCCACACCGAAACCGCGGTGACAAAATCGCTTGCACCTGCACGAAAAAGAGTGTTAAGGTGATGGTGAACAAGCTCAAACACAATTGAATTTTGGGGCGGCATGAAAAAAGCCGCCGGGGCATTTGAACAAGCGCCCCGACGGCCTAAATGCCTCCCCCTCAAGGTCAGAAATGAGGGGAAAGGCGTAGCCTCCCCCTACCCAATACAAGAAAAGAGGTGGAGACTGTGAACCAGTTTACCAGCCAGAATCAGAATGATGCTAGCACCTCGGCACCGCAGCCGAACCCCCGCATCTCGCACTTTCCCGAACTCTTCGTGAACTTCTCTTTGCCCTCACGCGCGCCCGTGATGCGCGCAGCTGACGGCACGAAAACCAGCCTTCCAGCGGTGCAATGGGAACGCCGCAACGGCAACCGAACCCTAACGCTCACCGCCGGTCACGTCCTTCTGCCCGGCACGCACGAGAAGCTGAACATTCTTCCCTCTGGAAAAATCGCGGTCCTGATCCTGCATTGGCTCTGCACCGAAGCAGTGCGTGCAGGCGGCCCGGAAATCGACCTGGCAACGAGCTGGCGCGGCTTCTTGCGCGACGTCAAAATCTCATGGAACCCTCGCAATGCCCGCGAGGCAGAACGCCAGCTGCGCGCCCTGTTGGCAATGCGCATTGACACCACCACGGTGGGAGTCGATGCAGACGGCGAGGAAACGATTCACACGACCAGCTGCGTGGTCGGGTCTGAAACCAAACTCACGTTCACCCGTGACGGGGATTTGAATGACAAAAAATCCCAAGTTGTTTTGAGCCAGGAGTTCTTTGACCGCATCGTGTCCCATTGGCCGGTGCCGCATGGCACCCACCTGTGGGAGCAGTTGGTGGCCTCGACGAAGTCGCCGCAAACGCTGCTGATGTGGTTGTGGCTCAAGCACCGAATGTATTTCGTGGACCAGTCCGGCACAAAGAATCTTCCGGTGATTTCGTGGGAGCAATTGGCGGAGCAGATGGGCCCCGATTTTTCGTCCATCAGCGATTTTAGGAAGTCGTTCATCAAGTCCGCCCGTGAAATCGCCGCTGTAGACCCGCGCCTCATGGCCCGCGTGGAGCGCGTCGATGCCCCCGGTAAGAAGAACGCCGTGACCGGCATCAGGCTGCACCCCAAGAACGAAATCGGCCACTACAAGAGCATCACCGACTAAAAGCACCCACCACTTCCGAAAGAAGAGAATCATGACCTTCTCTGCCTCTTTTGGCGGCTTTCTTGCCGCACCCCCCGAAACTCGCACCACCGAAAACGGGCACACCTTGACCCGCTTCCGCGTCGGAATCAGCGACAAATTCCGAGACGCAACCGGCACGTTCGTTGAGCTCCCGACCATCTGGGTGAATTGCCAGGCGTGGCGCGGTGCAGCCGAAGCAATCCGCGACGCGAATTTTCCCACCGGGGCGGCCGTCGTCATCGTCGGTCAATGGCGGCAAACAGAATGGGTAGACCAGGCAACAGGTGAGAAACGCTCCACGCGCTTTGTCGAGGTCGAGCATATCGGCCCCGACCTGACCGTTCGCCGCAAGAACCAGCCCGCCGCCGCGGCGGCGGCGCAACCAGCCGCCCCTGAAACCCCCGCAGCCGAAACCGAGGTGAACCCCCTATGACCACGAAAGAACCGCCTGCATGGCTGAATGTCCTCCGCAAAATTGGTGGTTTTGATCCGCTCCCGAGTCCTTCGGCCACGGAATCGGAGCAACCCACCAGCACGGAAAACGCCGCAGCTGAAACTGAGGAAGACGCACCGCTTTTCACCCCGGTTCAGGCCAAGCCGTCCGCAGGGAAGAAAGCGCTTCGAATCATGGTGTGGGTTGTCCTGATTCTGATTCTTTGGATTGGGGTTCGCACCATTATTTGGGGCAACAAGGCGCGGCAGGAGGCCGCGCCCGTTCCTATCAGCGCGACTTTCCCGACCGCGACCGCTGAGGGCGTGGCCTCCAGGTTCGCCGTGGCGTTCTTGACCTGGGAAGAGGGCGACGCAGGAGCCAAAACCCGCGCTGACGCGCTCCGCCCCTTCTTCGCCTCCACCGGCGAAGTTGACGGGCGGATGGGCTGGAACGGTCGCGGCAAGCAGAAGGCAGAGCATCCCACGGTGATGAGGGTTCAGGTCATCGACGAGACGACCGCCCGCGTGCTGGTTATGGTGGACATCATCAACGGTGAGAAGCGCTCCAGCGGCGGCCTTGAAATGACCGTGAAGGTCATTGACGGTGCCGGGGTTGTCGTCGGAAATCCTGGGGTTGTGGCGGTTCCCGCCGCCCCGACCATCCCCGCCCGACAAGAGGTCTTCTCAGAAGACAGCCAGCTGACAGCCAAGACCAAACCCGAAGCGCAAAGCTTCTTCTCACTCTTCGCCACTGGCGACAACCTCGATTCCATCGCCGCACCGGGCGCAAAGATTCGCGGTCTGAACGGTGCCTGGGGCACCGCGACCGTGACGAGATGGACAGTGACCGAAGGCGGAGCCGACCGCCGCGGAGCCACCGCAGAAGTGACCTTTGACCGGGACGGCGTTCAAATCAAACAAACTTTCACTCTCTCAATTGTCAAGGTCAGCGCTGGCAGCGTTGACCAGTGGAAAATTTCAGAAATTCATGGAGGTTATTAACATGTTCGAACTCGCAGCAATTGCCACGCTCCCCCTGGGAATCACTGATTTCAGCGGCGCAAAGGGTTTCACCCTCGCAATTCTGGGCAACCTGTTTCTCATCTTTCTTGCAGCCCGCCTTGTCGCCCACTTTGGAAAAGGTGAATGGGGCATGTGCCTGAGCTACTTCTGCGGTGGTCTTCTGGTGGGCTGGTTCGTTTGGGAAAACGATTCGGCTGTGGCGACGATGAAGAGCCTAGGCGGAATGGTTTTCGGAGGCTAACATGTCACGCACCGGCCGCACCGTGTCGCGCCAGCTTCACATCGAAAGCCGCCAGCATGAATTGTTCGGCGTTGACTTGGGCGAGGGAATCCCCCGAAAGGTTCTCCTGATTGGTGCCATTGTCTTTGTCCTGTGGGCAGGACTGGTCTTTTCTGTGACCCGCACGTTCAACCAACAGATGATGTTTATCTACGGCTTCCCACCGATTTTGTTTGTCCAGCTGGGCATTCAGGAAAGCCCCAAGAACGCGCGGCGCTGGCGGTTCACACAGCTCATTCTCCGAATTCGCTTCGCCGTTTGGGCTCATCGTCCAGTCATTCGATTTGGCCGCCGTGCTGCTGACCGACACGAATTCTTGCCGGTGACCGAACGATTCGGTGGGGCGCTGGGGCAGGCAATCGCCCGCATCAAGCCCGAGCGTCCCGCGGAATCGGGCGAACAGCAAACGGCAGTCAGCATTTCCCCGACAGTCTGGATGATTGGCGGGGACGCATTGGACGACATCGGATCGCGGGAACTCGCCCGCCGAAAGAAGAAGAGGAGGTAACACCGTGGGTTTTCTCGAAAGTTTCCGAAACACCCTGGGCCTGAACGCCGAGCGTTCAGCGCCGATGCCGATTCACGAACTCATCACGGACGGCCTGTTGTTCACGCAGACCGCCGCTGAAGCGTGGTTCACCGTCGGGGTGCAGAACCTTGACACCGCATCAGAAACCGCATGGGATGCCTCGCTGGACAGCGTGAAGCGCGCGGTGCTGCTGGCGGCAGGTGAACGTGAATGCATGCTCCGCGTGATGTGGAGCGAATACAACGGCCCGGAATATGTGGAATCGGTCAAAGACCTCTACGATTCCGAAGGATGGGGCCGCGGTCTGGAATGGGCGCAGGCCTACGGCCGCAAAATTGACGCGCTGAACTTGCCACGCCGAACGGTGATGCTGGGCATCAAGCTTGCCGACCGCACCAGCACCACCAAGCGACTGATGCGCCGCGCCGAGGGCGCGACCGGATTCACGCCCGACCCGGTGCCGGATGCGGAAATTGCCGACAACATGGTTATGGCACGCAAGATGCAGAAAGTCTTGGGTGCCTCGCCTCTGGCGGTGGAGCTGGCCAGTGCCGAGCAAATCGCCTGGATGCTGACCCGCGAATCTGGACGCGCCAAAGCCAAGATTCCGGCCCGCGGCACGGTGCGCGGCGCGGCTTTGGGTCATCTTCTCTCGTCGAAGATGGTGCCGCATTCTGACCACGTTCAGCTGCTCGATGAGCACGGCGACACGGTGCTGTGGAAGGCCATTTTGCCGGTCGTCGCGGTGCCTGAGGAGCTGACCGCTCCGGGCAACGCAAATTGGTTGGAGATTCTTTCACGCATTGTGAAGGTGCAGGAAGTGCCGGCCGGCTACGGGCTCGAATTCGTGCAGGTGCCGGTTCGTGCGGATGTCTCCGTGCGATTCCACGCACTGACCCGCCAAAGCGCCCGCAAGACCGTGAACAGCGCCCGCAAGCTGGCGAAGGAACAGCGGCGAAGCGCGGCGAAACAGTCCGCTGAGGAACCGCCGGAAGAAATTCTTGAAGCTGAGGCCGCAAACGCGCAGCTTCTGACCGAAATCAACAAAGGCGGCACGTTCCTTGTCGAGCAGTCCACCCGCGTGATTGTCACCGGCACCAGCCGGGACGATTTGGAAGATAACGTTGAGGCGGTTATTGCCGCACTGGCCGACGAAGACATCATCTTGGCCCGTGGCGAGGACGAACAGCGCGATTTGTGGTTGGAGAATGTGCCCGGCGACGTGCGGCGCGTGACAGACCTCAATCACATTCAAACCGACAACGCGTTTTTCGGCTCTTTCTTCTGGGCTGGGAGCCAGTGCGGTGATGAGGAAGGCGGCATGTCTGGCTTCGTTCACGGCACCACGGTTGATTTGTTCAGGTCGTCTGTTCTGTCAGCAGGTGAGAAGGGCGACACAACATCAGTGCTCTTCGCGGGCCGCTCTGGCCGCGGCAAGACCACCGCCATGATGCTTGAAATTTTGTCAAACATGATGGAGCGCCCCTCATGGTGTGCCATGTTCGACTGGAAGGGCGACACTGGAGGCGCGGCCTTGGTTGCACAGCGCTTCGGCATCCCGGCAAGTGTGGTTGAACTGGGTTCGGCTCATTCGGGGGCCGCTGATTTGTTCCGGTCGTTGCCGCTGGAGGATGCACCGGATGCGGTGCAGTCCATGCTGATGTTGCAGGCCAAAGAACCGCACCTTGCGGCGATTGCCCCGAGCGCAAGCTTGCGCTACGCGCTGGAGGAAGCCGAGAACGCGTCCACGCCTTCCACTTGGGGTGTGATTCAGCGCATGGCCAAGGCTGAAGACCCGCGAGTTCAGCAGTTTGCTGCCTACCTTCGCGACCTGTCGAAAACACCGATTGGTCGAATCGTGATGGGCCCGCCGACCGGTGAGGTTGGTTTCACCGCCGACCCTGGTCTGCGAATTGTTCAAGCGGCGGGCCTGTCAATTCCCGCAGCAGATATTCCTCTGACGGAGTGGGACGGCAAACAACGCCTCTCTGTGGCGCTGATTCAGGGCATCACTGGCGTGGCTTTGCGCATGTCGTCTGCGAAAGACCTGCGGTCGATGAGAAAGGCCGTCGCGGTGCCTGAGGTGCACATTCTGTTGCGTGCAACGGGCGGCGCGAATTTCCTTGACCAGGTAGCCCGTATGGGCCGCGCGTACAATACAAGCCTTCTTTACGACACGCAAGATTGTTCGTCAATTCTAGCGTTGCCTGGCTTGGTCGAACAGTTGCATGGTGTGCGCCTTTTTCAGTTTGTCTCGACGGCACAGCAGGACGCGGGCGCGGAACTTCTGGGCCTGGGGCCTTCACCTGAACTTCAGGCGCGAATCCTAGCGTTAGGCCTTGACGAGACGGATTCGCGAAAAACGGCGAAGGGTCGAGCTTTGGTGAGGGACTCGACCGGACAAGTGGCTGAGGTTCAATTCACGTTCCCGTCGGATGAGGTGCAAGCGCTTTTGTCGACTGACCCGAACGCGGGGCAGAAGAAGGAAGAGGAGGAAAAATCATGAGGAAGATGACGGCTGCGGCGGCGCTGTTGGTGCTAGGGTTGGCCGGTTGTGGTCAGGGTGCAGGTCAGCAGGTGCCGGTGGTTTCTGATGGTGGTCAGCAGGCCGCCGCTGACGCGGCGCTGAACTGGGTTCGTGGAACTGAAAAGGTTCGTTGTGAACTGGAGTCGCCAAACTACAAGTGGCACTCCAGTTCAGGATGCTCTGGCAAAGAGGACAGCACCCCGGCATGGAGCGACCCCGAAAACTACCGCGTCCACCACACTGTGCGGTGGGGAACTGATGCCTGGGCCGTCGTGATCGCCGACGGAGAGAACGACTCAAGCCCGGCAGTGCTGGGCATGGTCAACGAAAACGGCCGCTGGGTGCTGAAAGCACGCGGCGAGCTGAACCAGATTGCCAAAGGCTCAAAGAACTCAGAATGTGCGGCACTCTCTGGCCCAAATGCCCCTGAATGTGCAGGCTGATGATGAAGCAGAAAATTCAGAATCTCAGCCAGAAGTTCGCTTCTGGCCTGCGATTCATCACGAACCCGATTGTGCGGCTCATGGCCGCGCTGTGGGCAGTCACGCCCTTGGGTCTGCTGTGGGCGGCTTTGCCGCCGAAGGCCCGCCGTGCGTTCAAGGTCTTTAGCCTGACCTTTGGCTTGACCTGGTTCGCCGGGGCAGCGTGGGCGGCAAACGGCGGCGTGTCCGGGGTCTTCCCGGCACGCCCCGGTCTGACGCTGGCAAATTCGGTCGACCCGTTCCAACTCTGGCAGGACAAAACTGCCGAGCCGCCGGGAAACGTCCCGGCGGACATCATGATTGGTCTCGCGGGCATGATTTTCATCGCTGTGGCCTCGTTCGCCTGGGTCATCGGCTGGCTTATGACCGGCATGATTGGCGGGTCATCTGCGTTTGAGGACGCGGTGGATGTGTCCCCCATGATTTCGGGGGCAATGGCCGAGCTTTCGGGTTGGCTCTTGCCCACCTGTCTTGC
>QWCZ01001859.1_pt1 | contig 12956 bp, 9 predicted proteins | sample 1972651 | NCBI WGS metagenome assembly QWCZ01 (sample SAMN09866695, study PRJNA288562) | Human oral metagenome isolate pre1_saliva, whole genome shotgun sequencing... | isolation source: mouth | host: Homo sapiens | place: USA: California
AACAAGGCAAAAAGGTCGTCTGAAAACCCTGAATCCGGATTTTCAGACGACCTCTGTTGAGGAACGTTATGTCTCACCATCACGAACACCATCATCACGAACACCATCATCACGCACACGCCCACACGCATACCGCCAACAAAAAAGTATTGCGCGTATCGTTCATCATCATCGCCGCCTTTATGCTGCTGGAGGCGTTCGGCGGCTGGCTGACCCACTCGCTCGCGCTGCTTTCCGACGCGGGGCATATGTTCAGCGACGCATTTTCCTTGGGCGTGGCATTGTGGGCGTTCAAACTCGGCGAAAAAGAAACCACGCTGCAAAAGACCTTCGGCTACAAACGTTTCGAAATCCTCACCGCCATGTTCAACGGCCTGTCGCTGGTGGTTATCGCCGTCCTGATTTTCTACGAAGCCATCAAACGCCTGCTTTATCCGCCCGAAATCGCCACGCTGGGGATGCTTGTTATCAGCGTCGTCGGTCTGCTGGTCAACATCGGCGTGGCGGTTTACATGCTGAAAAACAGCGACACCGAAGCTAACATCAACATGCGCGGCGCGTATCTGCACGTTTTAAGCGACCTTGTCGGCTCGGTCGGCGCGATTGCCGCCGCCGTACTCATGATGGCGTTCGGCTGGCAATGGGCGGATCCGCTCGCCAGCGTGTTCGTTGCCGCGCTAGTCGGACGCAGCGGCTGGAGCCTGCTCAAACAAACGCTGCACATCCTGATGGAAGGCGCACCCGAAAACATCCACACCGACGACCTGCTCGCCATCATCCGCAACACCGAAGGCGTCAAATCCGTCCACGACTTACACGTTTGGACGATTACCAGCAATATCAACGTATTATCCTGCCACATCGTCGTAGACGGCAGCATGACCGTTGCCGAATCCGAGCAAATCGCCTACCGCATCGAACACGAGTTGTCCCACAAAAACATCGGACACTGCACCATCCAAATCGAAAGCGAACACCACCCACATCCCGACAGCGTCTTGTGTGCCAACGAAACCGACAGCGCACACCATCACCACCACTAAACCCAAAGGTCGTCTGAAACCCTTTTCAGACGACCCCACCAAAAAACCAAAGGAAAACACATGATACAAGCCGTATTGTTCGACCTCGACGGCACACTCGCCGACACCGCCCTAGACCTCGGCGGCGCACTCAACACCCTGCTCGCCCGCCACAACCTGCCCGCCAAAAGCATGGACGAAATCCGCACCCAAGCCAGCCACGGCGCAGCAGGTCTGCTCAAACTCGGCGCAGGTATCACCCCCGACCATCCCGACTACGCCCAATGGCGCACCAAATACCTCGACGAATACGACAGCCGCTACGCCCAAGACACCGCCCTTTTCGACGGCGTGAATAAACTCATCGCCGAACTCGACCAACGCGGTATCAAATGGGGCATCATCACCAACAAACCCATGCGCTTCACCGACAAACTCGTCCCCAAACTCGGCTTCGCCATCCCGCCCGCTGTCGTCGTCAGCGGCGACACCTGCGGCGAGCCCAAGCCCAGCGTCAAACCCATGCTGTATGCGTGCGGACAAATCCACGCCAACCCGCAACACACACTCTACGTCGGCGACGCGGAACGCGATATACAGGCGGGGCGCAACGCCGGTATGACGACCGTCCTCGCCGAATGGGGCTACATCTCAGATGAAGACGATACCGACTCATGGCAACCCGACTACCGCATCGCCACACCGATCGAACTAATCGGCTGTCTTACCAAAAAACAGGTATAAAAATGCCGTCTGAAAACCTTTCAGACGGCATTTCCCACATTCCGGTACAATCCCGACACCACATCAAAACCTACGCTTCAACTTGCACGCCTGAAGGATGTGCACGGCAAGCTCTTCCACCGATTTATCCGTCGTATTCGCAAACGGAATCCCATGCCGTCTGAACATACTCTGCGCGTCCGCCACCTCGCTGCGGCATGTATCGATTTTGGCATAAGTTGAATTCGGGCGGCGTTCTTGGCGGATGGCCTGCAGGCGTTCGGGTTGAATGGTGAGGCCGAACAACTTGTCTTTGTAAGGTTTGACCATACGCGGCAAATCACTGGATTCCAAATCATCGGGAATCAACGGATAGTTGGCTGCCCGGATGCCGTATTGCAACGCCAAATACAGGCAGGTCGGCGTTTTGCCCGAACGCGATACACCCATCAAGATTACATCCGCTTCCTGAAGGTTCTTATCGCTGACCCCGTCGTCGTGGTTCAATGAGAAATTCACCGCCTCCATACGCGCATCATAACGCTTCGTATTACCGATACTGTGATGCCCCTGCCCGGATGCCGTGGCTTCGGTATTGAGTTCCTTCTCCAACAGTCCCAAAAAAGTCTCAAAGAAATTAATCTGAAAAGCATCCGCCCCTTTGATAATCCGACGGATTTCGTCATCAACCACACTGACAAACGCAATCGGACGCTGTCCGTTTTCCTGCATATTCCGATTCACCTTCTCCACTACCGCCCTGGCTTTTTCAGGCGTATCGACAAACGGGTGCGTATGGCGCTTGAACTCCAAATTACCAAACTGGTTCAATAGGGCCTCACCGATATTCTCAGCCGTCAGCCCGGTACGGTCGGAGATATAAAACACGTGGCGCAAACTGCTCATCTTCCATCCTCAAAATAAAGATTGAAACACACATCATAACAGCAGCAACAAACATAAGGAAAGCGCACATACCGCCCCTACCCCGGATTACACGAAAACGGGAAAATAAAAATTTGAAACAAACCGCACCCCAAAACAAATTTAGCAGGAGAAAATGCCAATAAATCGAGCAAAAATCTGCCAAGAAAATATTAACCTATTCAAAACCACCTGTTTTACAAAGAAAACACCCAAGGAAAAACATGTTTGCCGGTAAAGAATTTCAAACCATTACATACCCCGAAAACTGCAACTTTTCAGACGGCATCACGATTTAAACAGATAAAACACATGACAGCATAGGAACGAATCGCTTAAAATAAGGATGCGGATTTGTTTCTTTTTTAACATATTTTAGATTGGACACACAAATGGCCGACAACTACGTAATCTGGTTTGAAAACCTGCGTATGACAGATGTTGAAAGTGTAGGCGGAAAAAATGCCTCGCTGGGCGAAATGATCAGTCAACTGACTGAAAAAGGCGTTCGCGTTCCCGGAGGCTTTGCCACAACAGCCGATGCCTACCGTGCATTCCTCGCACACAACGGTCTGAGCGAACGCATTTCTGCCGCATTGGCAAAATTGGATGTCGAAGACGTTGCCGAACTGGCACGTGTCGGCAAGGAAATCCGCCAATGGATTTTGGACACCCCGTTCCCCGAACAGCTGGACGCAGAAATCGAAACGGCTTGGAACAAAATGGTTGCCGATGCCGGCGGTGCGGACATTTCCGTTGCCGTACGTTCTTCCGCAACTGCCGAAGACCTGCCGGACGCATCATTCGCCGGACAACAGGAAACTTTCCTGAATATCAATGGCCTGGAAAATGTTAAAGAAGCCATGCGCCACGTATTCGCCTCCCTGTACAACGACCGCGCCATCTCCTACCGCGTACATAAAGGCTTCGAACACGACATCGTCGCCCTTTCCGCCGGCGTACAACGCATGGTGCGTTCCGACAGCGGCGCATCCGGCGTGATGTTTACCCTCGATACCGAATCCGGTTACGATCAAGTCGTCTTTGTCACTTCATCCTACGGCCTGGGTGAAAACGTCGTACAAGGCGCGGTCAACCCCGACGAATTCTATGTATTCAAACCCACACTGAAAGCAGGCAAACCTGCCATCCTGCGCAAGACTATGGGTTCGAAACACATCAAAATGATTTTTACCGACAAAGCAGAAGCCGGTAAATCCGTAACCAACGTCGATGTCCCCGAGGAAGACCGCAACCGCTTCTCCATTACCGACGAAGAAATCACCGAGTTGGCACATTACGCACTGACCATCGAAAAACACTACGGCCGCCCGATGGATATCGAATGGGGTCGCGACGGCTTGGACGGCAAACTCTACATCCTGCAAGCCCGTCCCGAAACCGTAAAATCCCAAGAAGAGGGCAACCGCAACCTGCGCCGCTTCGCCATCAACGGCGACAAAACCGTATTATGCGAAGGCCGTGCCATCGGTCAAAAAGTCGGACAGGGTAAAGTACGTCTGATTAAAGATGCTTCCGAGATGGATTCCGTCGAAACCGGCGACGTACTGGTTACCGACATGACCGATCCGGATTGGGAACCCGTGATGAAACGTGCTTCCGCCATCGTTACCAACCGCGGCGGACGCACCTGCCACGCGGCGATTATCGCGCGCGAACTGGGCATTCCGGCCGTTGTCGGCTGCGGCAATGCAACCGAATTGCTGAAAAACGGTCAAGAAGTTACCGTATCCTGTGCCGAAGGCGATACCGGCTTTATCTACTCCGGCCTGCTGGACGTACAAATTACCGATGTTGCTTTGGACAACATGCCTAAAGCACCTGTAAAAGTAATGATGAACGTCGGTAACCCAGAGCTCGCATTCAGCTTTGCCAATCTGCCGAGCGAAGGCATCGGTCTGGCACGCATGGAATTCATCATCAACCGCCAAATCGGTATCCACCCCAAAGCCTTGTTGGAATTTGATAAACAAGACGACGAATTGAAAGCGGAAATTACCCGCCGCATCGCCGGCTACGCTTCTCCTGTCGACTTCTATGTCGATAAAATCGCAGAAGGCGTGGCAACATTGGCTGCATCGGTTTACCCGCGTAAAACCATCGTCCGTATGTCCGACTTCAAATCCAACGAGTACGCCAACTTGGTGGGTGGCAGCATCTACGAACCGCACGAAGAAAACCCGATGCTGGGCTTCCGCGGCGCAGCTCGTTATGTCGCCGAAAGTTTCAAAGACTGCTTCGCCCTCGAGTGCAAAGCCTTGAAACACGTCCGTGACGAAATGGGTCTGACCAACGTCGAAATCATGATTCCGTTCGTCCGCACTTTGGGCGAAGCCGAAGCTGTTGTTAAAGCCCTGAAAGAAAATGGTCTGGAACGCGGCAAAAACGGCTTGCGCCTGATCATGATGTGCGAGTTGCCAAGCAACGCTGTATTGGCAGAACAATTCCTGCAATACTTCGACGGCTTCTCCATCGGCTCTAACGACATGACTCAGCTGACCCTCGGCCTCGACCGTGACAGTGGCTTAGTGTCCGAATCGTTTGACGAACGCAACCCTGCCGTTAAAGTAATGTTGCACTTGGCAATCTCCGCCTGCCGCAAACAAAACAAATACGTCGGTATTTGCGGTCAAGGTCCGTCAGACCATCCGGACTTCGCCAAATGGCTGGTAGAAGAAGGCATAGAGAGCGTCTCCCTGAATCCGGATACTGTCATCGAAACCTGGCTGTATTTGGCTGATGAATTGAATAAATAATCAATGCCCATACCCCCAAGCCTGAAAAGCTCGGGGGTATTTTTCCAAACGACTTTACTCAAGCGATCTATCCTACCGATAAAGGCTAACCCCGCCTGAGATAATATTTGACACCTGCACGCCGACTGCCTACAATTCCCCCTTTCTCCGAGCAACCGGCAACGGTCAGCTTCTTCTTTCAGACGGCATCCGCCCGTCTTTTCCTCTTCTATATATCATTATTATGCACGTCTCTGAATTACAAACCCTGCACATTTCCAAACTTTTAGAGTTGGCAGAAGAACACGCTATCGAAAATGCCAACCGTTTCCGCAAGCAAGACTTGGTTTTTGCCATCGTCCGCCAAATGATGAAAAAAGGTGAGAGTTTTACCTGCTCCGGCACACTCGAAATCCTGCCCGACGGTTTCGGTTTCCTCCGAAGTGCGGATACCTCCTATCTCGCGGGTCCTGATGACATATATGTCTCACCCACCCAAATCCGACGCTTCAACCTGCATACGGGCGACACCATCGAAGGCAGTGTGCGCGTCCCCAAAGACAACGAACGCTATTTTGCCCTGGTCAGACTGGATTCCATCAACGGCGACCACCCGGAAGTATGCCGCCATAAAATCCTGTTTGAAAACCTGACTCCTCTGTTTCCGACCAAACAGTTAAAACTGGAACGCGACTTAAAGTCCGAAGAAAACCTTACCGGACGTGCCATTGACCTGATTTCCCCCATCGGCAAAGGTCAACGCGCCCTCTTGGTTGCCCCGCCCAAAAGCGGTAAAACCGTGATGCTGCAAAATATTGCCCACGCCATTACCGCAAACTATCCTGAAGTCGAGCTCATCGTCCTCTTGATTGACGAGCGTCCCGAAGAAGTTACCGAAATGAGCCGCTCCGTCCGTGGCGAAGTAGTCTCCTCCACCTTTGACGAGCCGGCTCAACGCCACGTCCAAGTTGCCGAAATGGTGCTTGAAAAAGCCAAGCGTATGGTAGAACACAAAAAAGATGTGGTCATCCTGCTTGATTCGATTACCCGCCTTGCTCGTGCCTACAACACCGTCGTGCCTACCTCGGGCAAAATCCTGACCGGCGGTGTCGATGCCAACGCACTGCACCGTCCCAAACGTTTCTTCGGCGCAGCACGCAATGTTGAAGAGGGCGGTTCGCTGACCATTATCGCCACAGCATTGGTTGAAACCGGCAGCCGTATGGACGATGTGATTTACGAAGAATTCAAAGGCACCGGCAATATGGAATTGCACCTCGACCGCCGCATGGCGGAAAAACGCCTCTTCCCCGCTATCAACATCAATAAATCCGGCACGCGTCGCGAAGAACTGCTTGTTCCAAACGACCAGCTGCAACGTATGTGGTTACTGCGTAAATTCCTGCACCCGATGGATGAAATCGAAGCCACCGAGTTCTTAAACGGGAAAATCAAAGCATCTAAAAATAATGATGATTTCTTTGAACTGATGCGCGGAAAATAAACACATCATCGACATTAAGCGAAATGCCGTCTGAAATCTGAAAATCGGGTTTCAGACGGCATTTTTCACATTGACCGCCAACGGATAAACATACTGCCTACGATACTTAACGGCTGTCTTTCCACTGATAGTATTGAGAACCGAGAAATGAACCGAGCTTTCTCAGAAAAGGTTGCAGGATGATATTCGGCTGGCGCAACTGCTCAAACGGCTTCAGACGGCATTCGTCCCCTAAAATTGCTTCTGCAACCGCCAAACCTGCAATACCCGTTATTGCCATACCATGCCCGGAATAACCTTGTGCATAAAAAACATTTGCGGCCAAACGTCCGAAATGTGGAACAAGGTTGGCAGTAATATCACACTCCCCTCCCCATGAATATTCGATTCTAACATCGGCAAGCTGCGGAAAAACTTTCAGCATGTCTTGGCGGACAAGCTGGGTCATACGCGCAGGATCGTCAATAAATTCATGGTCTTTACCGCCGAAAAGCAATCTGCCGTCCGCACTGAGGCGGTAATAATCCAAAATATGGCGGTTGTCGCACACAGCCATATTGTTTCGGATAAGCCCATGCCCACGCTCACCCAAAGGTTCGGTGGCAATAATAAAGGTGCTAACGGCAATCGCCTTACGCTCCAAAGGCTTGAATATCGGATTCAAACCGGCATAAGTATTGACGGCATATACCGCATTTTTACATTCGACACTGCCTTCCGGAGTGTAAACCAACCAACCGTTTTGATAAGGTTCGATGCGTATCATGGGAGAATGCTCAAAAATCTGCGCACCGGCTTTGGCAGCGGCATCGGCAACACCCAACGTGTAATTGAGCGGATGAAGATGCCCGGACAAGGGATCGAACTGTGCGCCTTGGTACATATCGCTGTCGAGTTGCTGCTTCAGTTCAGTGTTATCCCAAAGTTGATAATGAGTTGCACCGTAATATTTTTGGGCGTGCTCATGCCATTGTTGCAATTCTTCCCAATGTTGCGGACGAACGGCAACCGTGGCATAACCGCGTTGCCAATCACAGTCAATCGCATATTTGCGTACGCGCTCGTCCACAAGCTCAACCGCCTGTAAAGACTGCTGCCAAAACCATTGTGCCCGCTCCAAACCAACCTGTTTTTCAATTTCCTCCATACCGCAGGCGTAATCGCTGATAACCTGCCCGCCACTCCGTCCCGATGCGCCGAAACCGATACGCGCGGCTTCCAACACAACCGTTTCATGTCCCTGCTCCGCCAAGGGCAGTGCAGTGCACAAACCACTCAAACCGCCACCGATGATACAGGTATCGGTTTTCAGACGGCATTGAAGTTTCGGATAAACAGTATGAGGATTAACCGAACTAAAATAATAAGAAGGCAGATATTCTTGAAAATCAGGACGAATCATGATGTTTACTTTATCAGGTATATTTTCAGACGGCATGATACAGGCTGTCGAACCATATTGTCCAAACAGAAAATCGATTTAAGAAAACAGGCTGACCCAGTCATGCGGTCAGCCTGCCTTGTTAGTTAATTTGCTTTCTCGGCAGCCAATTTTTCTTGGCGGTAGGCTTCCGCTGCCTCACGGTCGCGCTTGGTTGCCTGCCTCATCATCCAATAATTGACGATGATGACCAATGTTCCGATGATGCCGATCAGGATGGTTGCCAAGACATTCATCTGAGGATCAAGACCCAGCTTGATTTTAGAGAAAATCACCTGCGGCAATGTAGAAGAACCGGGGCCGGACAGGAAGGAGGTAATCACCAAATCATCCAAAGACAGGGTAATGCCGAGCAGAAAGCCTGAAGCAATGGCAGGGGCAATCAAAGGCAAAGTGATGACAAAAAAGATTTTCAGCGGACGCGCACCCAAATCCATTGCAGCTTCTTCGAGCGATTGGTCAAGCTCAACCAGACGCGAACGGATAACAACGGTAATGTATGCCATGCAAAGCGTGGTATGTCCTAAGAAAATAGTGAAAAAGCCCCGATCAAAATAAAGCGATTGCAGCAATTCGCTACCTTGCAGGAACATCTGCACCTGAATAATCAGGAGCAGCATGGACAAACCGGTAATCACGTCAGGCATAACCATAGGTGCGGAAATCATACCGGCAAACAAGGTGCTGCCGCGGAAGCGTTTGATGCGCGCCATCGCGTAGCCTGCCAACGTACCCAAAACGACGGCTGCAAGCGAGGGAACCAAGACAATTTGGATTTCTGCATTATTTGGCTCCTTCTTCCAATTCGCGGTTTTCATAATGCTGGAACAGCGCAATCGGCACGACCAGCAGCGCGACCATCACGACGGCGACGGCGGAAGCTAGCGGCCAGTTGTTTTGATCAAAGAATGCCTGCCACAAGACTTTACCAATCATCAAGTTTTCCGAACCTCCGACCAGCTCGGGAATCACGAATTCACCGACTGCTGGAACGAAAACCAGCATGGATCCTGCAATAATGCCGGTTTTAGACAGAGGCAGTGTAATCGTCAAGAACGACTTGACCGGTCCCGCACCCAAATCGGAAGCTGCTTCGAGCAGGCGGCTGTCCAGTTTCACCAGCTGCGTGTAAAGCGGCAGAATCATAAACGGCAGATAGGCATAAACCATCACCAAGTTCAATGAGAACGCATTGTAGAACAAATCTAATGGCTCACTGATAATACCTATCTTAATCAATAAGTTGTTTATGATGCCGTTATGCCCGAGCAAACCCATCCACGCATAAACACGCAGCAGGAACGATGTCCAGAAAGGTAACATGATGGCAAGCAGCAAACCATTACGGACAGAAGGATTGGCACGGGAAATCGTATATGCTGTCGGATAACCAACCAACAGACAAATTACCGTCGTAGTCAGTGCAGTTTTTATTGAAGACCAATAGGTCATCAGATAGATATTGCTGTTTTCGCTATCGCCGAAGGGATTCAGGGTATTCCAGAAATTTTGGAAAATATCGGCATAGTTTTGATAACTGATGGCGATATTCAAACGACCTAAATCTTCATCGATGCTGGTCAACGGCGTAAACGGCGGAATGGCGATTTCTTGTTCGGCAAAGCTGATTTTCAGCACGATGGCGAACGGAATCAGAAACAGCACCAAAAGCCAAATATACGGCACGGCTATGACCGCGCGCTGCCCCGGGCGGCGGAACAGTTTGTTTTTCAGTTTTTTAAGGTTCATCTCACTCCCCTTAAATCAACGGAACAACGGAGTCGGTTGGTTTTCCGGCCAGCTGATATACACGGTTTCGTCCCAAGTTGGCGGTGTAATGTTGCGCACATACCAGTAAGGTGCAGGAACTTGGCTTTTGACGACGCGGCCGTTGGCGAGTTTGATATGGTATATGGCGAAGCTGCCCAAATAGGCAATTTCTTTTACCGTGCCTTTTGCCCAGTTATAATCACCCAAATGATCAGGTTTTTCTTTATATAAATCAATATCCTCTGGTCGAATGCTAACCCAAAGGTCCTGCTCGCTCGGGCCGCCCAAACCATGATCGATACGGACGTGGTTTTCTAAACCTTCGCATTCGATGACGGCATAATCCGCATGATCTTCAATCACGACACCGTCAAAAATATTGGTTTCGCCGATAAACTCGGCAGTAAAGCGGCTGTTGGGATAGTCATACACATCGCTGGGGGTACCGACCTGCTGCAACTGACCGTCAGACATAATGGCAATGCGGGTTGCCATCGTCATGGCTTCTTCTTGGTCGTGCGTGACCATGATGCAGGTTACGCCGACTTGCTCCAGTGTATTGACCAATTCGAGCTGTGTTTGCTGGCGCAATTTTTTGTCCAACGCGCCGAGGGGTTCATCCAGCAGTAGAATTTTCGGACGTTTTGCCAGACTGCGTGCCAAAGCGATACGCTGCTGCTGACCACCGGACAATTGATGAGGCTTGCGCTTGGCATACTTGGTCATCTGAACCAAACGCAGCATTTCTTCCACGCGCGCGGCGATTTCGTCCTTAGGCATTTTGTCCTGCTTCAATCCGAAGGCAATGTTCTGCTCCACGGTCATGTGCGGGAACAGGGCATAGCTTTGAAACATCATATTGATGGGACGTTCGTAGGGTGCAAGTTTGGTAATATCCTGACCATCAAGGATGATTTTGCCCTGATTGGGGCTTTCCATACCCGCCAGCATACGCAGCAGCGTGGATTTACCGCTGCCGGAGCTGCCCAAAAGGGCAAAGATTTCATGTTGATAAATATCCAAGTCGATGTTATCGACAGCGTAATTGTCACCAAACTTTTTTACCAAGCCTTGGATTTTGAGATAAGGTTTGGCTGAGGACGCAGTGGTTGCGGTCATAATGGCAATACTCCAATAAAAAAACGAGTACCGGCAAAACGGATTTTCGAAAGGGTGATAAAAAGCTGTTTGATTGCTGGCGGGAGTTAAAACGTTTGATGCCGTCTGAAACTCTTGTAAAGCGCACGGGCAGCGTGAAATAAAAAGGGGTTCTAAAGAACCCTGTATTATATTAGTTTATAAGGTTTTAGGGTAATAAATATAGCCCGGGATTATCAACAGACTATAGAAAAAGAAAACACCGCCCGTTTCCGGGCGGTGTCGAAAAGCGCAATTATTTACGCAGACCCAAGCGGGTAATCAACGCACGATAAGTATCGGGTTGGGTACGGCGCAAGTATGCCAACAAACGGCGACGTTGGCTAACCATTTTCAGCAGACCACGACGGCTGTGATGGTCTTTAGGGTTAGCTTTAAAATGCGGGGTCAAATCATTGATACGGAAAGTCAGCAAGGCAACTTGTACTTCGGAAGAACCGGTATCGCCTTCTTTACGTTGGAAATCTTTAACGATTTGCGCTTTTTGTTCTACGGTCAATGCCATAATGAAAACTCCAAAAATATAAGAATCCTCATAGGGATTCAGACAAGTTTGCCAAGCCTGAAGACAACGGCAAACTCCCTATGCCCAAGATAGGGCAACGCGGCATTATGACACAGTTCCCGCATTTCTGCACAATATTTTAAGACCGTGAAAACAACCGTTAAAAATGCCGTCTGAAGCATTGTCTGCTTGAGACGGCAATGTTCAGACGGCATATGCGCTTCAGACCACGATTTCTTCTTTCTTCTTCGGTTCTTTACCGATATTTTCACGACTCAAGCCAAACATCAGCAAGAGCGGGCTGGCAACCAATACGGAAGAGTAAATACCAAACACGATACCGATGGTCAACGCCATGGAGAAACCGTGCAAGGCTGCACCGCCGAACACCAGCATAGAAACAACCATTGCCTCGGTCGAACCGTGGGTAATGATGGTACGACTCATGGTTGCAGTAATCGCGTTGTCGATGACTTCCGGCACAGTGTGGCCGCGCATATGCGACTTGCGGAAGTTTTCACGAATACGGTCAAACACAACCACAGATTCGTTCACGGAATAACCCAAAACTGCCAAGATACCTGCCAAGACAGTCAGCGAAAACTCCCATTGGAAGAAGGCGAAACAGCCGAGAATAATCACGATATCGTGCATATTCGCAATAATCGCGGACACTGCAAAACGCCACTCAAAACGCATGGACAGGTAAATAATGATACCTGCCACCACGAAGCCCAAGGCCATCAAACCATTGGTAACCAGTTCTTCACCAACCTGAGGGCCGATGAATTCGACTTGGCGCAAGGTAACGTCAGGATTGTCTTTTTTCAGCAAATCCATCACTTGGTTGGACAGCTGGGCAGACGTTACGCCTTCTTTATTCGGCAGGCGAATCATGATGTGTTTATTCGTACCCAATGCCTGAACCTGTACATCACCCATTTTCAGCGTATCGAGGCGTTCGCGCGTTTTATTTACATCAACGCCCTGCTGATATTGGACTTCCATCACCGTACCGCCGGTAAATTCGACGGAGAAATTCAGGCCTTTGGTCACCAAAAAGAACACGGCGGCAATAAACGTAACCAACGAAATAAAAGTCGTCAGTTTGCCGTAGCTCATAAACGGAATATCGCGTTTGATTTTAAATAAT
>QWCZ01003184.1_pt1 | contig 12946 bp, 7 predicted proteins | sample 1972651 | NCBI WGS metagenome assembly QWCZ01 (sample SAMN09866695, study PRJNA288562) | Human oral metagenome isolate pre1_saliva, whole genome shotgun sequencing... | isolation source: mouth | host: Homo sapiens | place: USA: California
GTGCCCTCCGGTCCCTCCGGTGCCCTCCACACCTGTGGGGTCGTGGTGATTGATGTGGATCGGCCCGCCCGCTTGCTGAGCCGGGCTGCTTGGTGTGCCCGTGGGCGGCGGCCCGCCCGCGAGCCGTCCGCGCTGCGAGCTTCGCTCGGCGTGTCGGCTCATTGTCCGGCCAGGCCCTGCCGCCGCCCACGGGCACCGCAGCCAGGCCATCCGTGCCCTCCGGCGCCCTCCATGCCGGTGGGGCAGGTTGTTGACGTGTGGTTCGGTGCGTCGTTTCCGATGTCCGGCCAGGCTCCGTCGCCCACGGACACTGTGGCAATCCCCGTAGGCCTTGCTGATGTCTCCATATTGGCGGTGTTGGGGATGGGTGCGCCCAAAGTGCAGACCACTTCGGTGAAATTGAGTGAATTTGGGGTGTTTTGGGCGAGGTGGTCTGCGATTTGGGCGCATGAGTGGTGCGGATGCGAGGTCGGGGCCTCTGGTGGGGGCCGGGCAGCGTGATGTACCCGTAGGTTGCGTGCAGATTGGTGAATGTGGGCAGAACAGACGGGGACGAGGCCGGGGTGCCTGTTGGGCGTGAAGGGTGTGGCTGGTCGTGGGGTAGGTGTGGATGTGACAGGGCGTTGGTTTCGCCCCGTCCCTGAGTCCCCTGCCCCGTCATGGTTTCCCACAAATGTTGCATGTGATTTCCATATAAACCTTGCAAACGCTGAGATAAGATCGTTGGAATTGCAACGTTTGTGGAGGTTAATGAAAACTGGCCGCGGGAAGTTACACGCGACTTTTCTGGGGGAGTGTCGTATGTGTAGACCGATCCTGAGTCTCGTTCCGTCGCGCTGAACGGCGCTCGAATAACGTGGGACTCACACCGTGCCTGAGGACACGTCGGCCCCGGATCCCGGAATGCCCCGAAGGTACCCCGGGTGGTCTCGGGGATCAATCAGGGGAATCCTCCGTAGCGAAGACATAAGCTGACCATGCAGTATGTATACATGAACACGAACACGACAATCGCGCAGGCCCCCGCGGCCACCCAAGAGGCCCCGGCCTCGTCCATCGTCCGACTCCAGGGCGTCTCCAAGATTTACGGAAGCGGCGACGCCCAGGTGCGCGCCCTCGACGACGTGAGCGTCGGCTTCGGTGCCGGCGAATTCACCGCCATCATGGGTCCCTCCGGCTCTGGCAAGTCCACGATGATGCACATCCTCGCTGGCCTCGACGCCCCCACCTCCGGGCACGTCTTCGTCGAAGACACCGACATCACCGCCCTGAAAGACACTGCGCTGACCAAGCTGCGCCGCGACCGCATCGGCTTCGTGTTCCAGTCCTTCAACCTGGTGCCCACACTGGATGCCCGATCCAACATCCTCCTGCCCATGCGCCTCGCAGGAAAGACCCCCGACAAGGACTGGTTCGACCTGATCGTCAACTCCCTGGGCATCGCAGACCGTCTGAATCACCGCCCCTCTGAAATGTCCGGCGGCCAGCAGCAGCGCGTCGCCGTCGCCCGAGCCCTCATGAGCCGACCCGCCGTCATCGTCGCGGACGAGCCCACCGGCAACCTCGACTCGCACTCCACCACAGAGGTCATGGACCTGCTGCGCCGCGCCGTCGACGACCTCGGCCAGAGCGTCATCATGGTCACCCACGACACTGGCACCGCCGCCTACGCGGACCGCGTCCTCGTGTGCCGCGACGGCCGCATCGTCTCCGACCTGCGCGACGTCACCGCCGATACTCTGACCGCGGCGCTGCGCTGAACGCGTCCCCACACTGTTCCCAAGGCTCACCTCATGTCTGCAACAAACTCACTCCTGAGCGCCAACCTGCGCTCCCACGGCCGCCGTTACATCTCGACGGGCCTGGCCGTCGCTATTTCCACAGCCTTCATCGTCATCACCCTTATCGTCATGGCGGCGATGACGTCGAGCCTGACCTCCGGCGTCTACAGCCAGTATCAAGGCGGCACGATCGTCGTCTCCCAAGACAACGACGCGCCCGAGGGTGCCATCGAGAGCGCCGAAAAAGCGCTGAAGGACACCAACGGCGTCACTGCTATCAAGCACATGGCCCAGTGGCCCGTCGTCGCCCAGACCGACACGACGCGCGGGGGCCTCTACGTCTCGCCGCTGGCCCCCAAACCCTTCGCCGAGCCGGTTCTGAGCGCCGGAACGGCTCCGACCGCCGACGACCAGATCATCATCCCCGAGTCCACGGCCTCGTCCCTCTCGCTGAAGGTTGGCGACACTCTGAAAGTGCGCTCTGGATTCACCGAGGGCGATTACCGCACCCTCACCATTGTCGGCACCACGCGCTCGAACACGATCAGCATGGGCATTCCCGCCAGCTACGTGACCAACGGCGGTTTCTCCGCGATCTTTGGGAGCACCGCGTCTGGGCAGTTCATTGTCGCGACCAGTGGAGCGGATGCGGACAGCAACGAAAACCCTCCGGAGGCCACCCAGGACGAGTGGGTGGCGAAGGCGAACTCCGCGCTCAGCGACATTTCGGGCGTGAGCGTGACCAGCGTGCGCGCGGCGATCACGAAGGACCTGGATCAGGCGCGCCTGGGGGCATCGGTGACGACGGGGATCATGCTGATCTTCCCGGCGATCGCGGCGCTCGTGGCCTCTATCGTCGTCTCCTCGACCTTCCGCGTCGTGCTCACGCAGCGCACCCGCGAGCTGGCGTTGCTGCGCACGCTCGGGGCGACCAGGCGGCAGGTCCGCTCGCTCGTGACCCGCGAGGCCTTCGCGATCGGAGCGATCTCGTCGGCGATTGGCGTCGTGGTCGGCTGGCTGATTGGCGCGCTCGCTGTGGTGGAAAGCGGCCTGGGCACTAGCCTCTCCGAGGTCTTGGTCGGGGTCTCCATCTGGCAGCTCGCCCTCACGTGGCTGGGTGCGACTTTGTTCACGACTCTGGTTGGTGTCTTCCCGGCGCGCGCGGCCTCCCGCGTCGCCCCCATCGCGGCCCTCGCGCCCGTGAACGAGGCCGGGGCTGGGTCCCGGAAGAAACACACCCTGCGCTTCATCCTCGGAGTCCTTGTCGCTGCGTCGGGTAGCGCGCTCGTTGCGTACGCGTGGCGCTTGGATAGTGCCAGCCAGAAGTTCATGCAACCCCGGTCGCACCTCCGCGACTGGCTCGGCGATCCTCATCGGTGTGACCCTCGTCGTCACCATCATGGTGGGTGCGGCCTCCGTGCGCACTACCCTGACGAACGCCGTGAACGACGCCCGTCCCTTCGATCTCATTGCTGTGTCCACGACCGGGGAACTCACCGACGACCAGCAGGGCGCCATCGCGTCCACCGACGGCGTCGCCGCCACCGTTGCCCAGTACGCCGCCCCCGGCGTCCTGACCCTGACGCCGAGCGCCTCCGCCTTCGAACCCGCAGAGGGTAGCGGCGCGGTGGACCCTGGCATGACGTTGCCCGTCATGATCACCGGTGAACCCGACTACACGGGCGTCACTCACTCGACCGTCACTCAGATGGGCGATGATGAGGTGCGCGTCGGCGACAAGGCCCTGGCCGGGCAGATGCTGCGCCTGTGTGCTGACACATGCACGGACCTGAGCGCCGCGTACGACAAGGACCTCAGCGCCGGGGACACCCGGGTCTCCGAGAAGACCCTGCGGTCCATCGTGACTTCACCCGAGCGGCAGGCGATCATTATTAAGCTGGCCGATGGGGCCGACGTCGAGGCTGTCCAGAGCGCGCTGCTCAAGGACTCGCAGCTCAGCATCAACGGCTCCGCCCTGGAGCGCCAGATGTACACGAAGGTCATTGACCAGATGATGATGGTCCTCGTCGGGCTGCTCGGCGTGTCCGTCGTCGTGTCCCTGGTCGGCGTCGCCAACACCCTGTCCCTGTCGGTGGCCGAACGCACCCGCGAGAACGGTCTGCTGCGCGCGCTGGGTCTGACGCGACGCCAGATGAAGAGCCTCCTCGCTCTTGAGGCGCTGTTCCTGTCCCTGACCGGCGCGTTGATCGGTGTTGGCCTGGGCATCGCCTTCGGGTGGGTCGGTGTCATGAGCCTGCCCATTGAGGGAGCAACGGCTGTGATGAGCGTGCCGTGGCTGCAGCTGGTCGGCGTGTGTGCCGTCGCGATTGTCTCCGCTCTGGTCGCCTCGTGGCTGCCGGGCCGTCGGGCGGCGAAGGTCAGCCCCTCGGAGGCGTTGGTGACCGAGTGAATGCCAGTTGAATGACGGGCGGGGCGCTGTGGGTATGATCCACAGCGCCCCGCCCGCGTCAGCGTGCGCTTCGCGTCAGCGTGCGACCCTCCTGCGGGCCGCGCGGGTCGCCAGCGAGGAGGCGATCAGGGCTGCGGAGGCCGCCAGGTACGGGTACAGTCCCGGCCCGCCCGAATTAGGCAGGGTTGGGGCCTCCCTGTCGGCGACCATGATCGTGGCCGTGAACTTGCCGTCGATGATCATGCCCTGCACGTCCAACGTCAGGTCGTTGTAGCCGGAGTTGTAGACCTGGACGGAGGCCTTCGTCCACTTGTTCTGGTCGAAGATCTCGGTGTCGGGCATGACGTTCGTGCCTGTTCCGTCGGCCAACTGCGCGCTCAGCGTGAAGCCGATCGGCTGGGGCAGGAGCAGGTGGCCGTCGGGGGCCTTCGTCTCGACCAGCCAGTACTTCTTATCCGTCGCCAGCGTCGTCACCTTCCAGTAGTACGGGAAGTCGCCGGTGTTCGACGCATTCAGCGTCAGGACCGGGGTGGCCGAGCCGTTGACGCGCGGGTCCACGTCGTAGATCGCGAACTCGGAGCCAGCCAGCGGGTAGTAGGAGTAGCCCTGCGCGTCCATGTACTCGTTGGCGATCTCGGGCCACTGGAGGTTCGTGAACTGGCGGCCGGCCTTCGCGATGATGACTGTGCGCACGCGGACCGGGCCGCACACCTTGTTGTTATCTGAGCCGTCCGAATCGCGATCCGACGCGGCGATCACCTCGCTGTAGAGGCCGTACCCCGAGCGCGGAGCCCCCAGGTAGCGGCACGAGAAGCGCGACTCGTCGACGGTCGGTGCCTCCGAGCGCGTCACGTTCATGCGCACCCAGTACTCGCGCGACGAGTTCGCGGGCAGCGGGTCGCCGCCCGTGATCTGGTAACGCCCGCCCGCGCCGCTCAGCTCGGTCGCGGCGTCCAGGCCGTCCTGTGTGGCGGCCACGCGCACCGAGTTGATGGTCAGACCCGAGGGGAAGCCCGGCGCGACCTGCAAGGCCCCCGTGTCCGAGTCCAGCGATCCGCTGTTCGTGGCCGTCACCTTGTAATCCACGTCGAAGGTCACGGACCCGTTCTCGCCGCCGTTCGCCACGAGTTCCTGTTTGACGCTCACGTCCGCGCTCCTCGCGTGGTTCGTGAACGTGCAGTCAATCGTCTGCGCGGCCGCGCTCGCCACCGCCCCGACGCGCGCGAAATTCACGCTCTTCGTGTCGGTGTCCACGGTCGCTGCCACGTCCTCGCCCGCGCCATTCACACACGAGATCGACTCAAGCGTCCACTCGTCGTCCGGCGCGTCCGGGCTGGTCACGCCGCTTTCCGTGATCGTGAAGTCCGAGTGCCCCACCAGGAACGCCTGGTACGAGGCCATGGACCCCTTCTTGTCTGCGCCGACCCCGGTGGGGGTGATGGTCTGGTTGAAGGAGCCGTCCTGGACCCAGCCGGACACCGCCGTGCCGTCCGGTGTCGTCGACGAGGCCGTGGCACCGGCCGGCGCGTCAACCGCGTCGCGGGTCGCCGTGGAGGTGAAGGTCGCCGACGGCTGGGTCGCGTACGTGCGGCCGCCGTCCGTGGTGATGACCTTGTGGATGCGCACGTAGCGCTCTTGCGTGATCGAGGCGTACAGGCACGCGAAGCTCATGTTGAGTTCCGGCGTGCTCATGGATGTGACTGGCTGCGCGCCCTCTGGGGGAGCTGAGGGGCACGAGGCGCTGTGGCCGTTGTCCGTGAAGCCCCAGATCGTCATGCGGTAGCGGATCCCGTCCTTCTCCCACACCGTGTCGGGCAGCGTGGAGGTGGAGATAGAGACCGTGTCGTTCGAGGCCGGGGTGCGCAGGGAGATATCGACGGCGTCCGGCCAGTCGTTCTCCGCACGCTGCGCTTTCGCCCAGCCTAGGGTCTGGTTGATGTGGCCCTTCTGTCCCTTGTTGTACAGGTCGTGCGTGCCGTTGCCAGCGCCGACGTGCTGGGCGCACACGGTCTTACCTGTCAGCCACTGGTCGGTATTGCGGCCCTCCGGGTTGTAGAGGCGTGCCGGACCCGTGAACTTGCCCCTGATCTTGCGGCGGCTACCGTTCGCGGCCACCCGATCCGTCAGGGTTCGTGTCGCACACGCTGTTGGCGACGATGGTGTAGGCACCGCCCGCGCGCGGCACGACCGTCGTCTCCGTGTCGTCCTGGGACTCCTCAACGTCCCACGGGATCGCCCCCTGCATGGCGAAACCGTCGCCCTGGATGCGCAGGTTCAGGTCCCCGTGGAAATACCGCTGCGGGCCAACATCGGTCAGCGTTTTCTGGTCCCTGCCCGTGCCTCGTTCCAAGTTATTGAAAATCGGCAGGTTGTTGTTGCGTAGCGTGCCCAGCAGGAATGGCTGTCCGGCCGCGACCGTGCCCGGCGAGGCCGGCTGGAAGCCCATCGCCGTCTGCTTCCACGGCGCGATCTTGCCCTGGACTGTCGTCTCGTTGTTGTAGAAAATGACGCCGTTCTCCTCCGGGTTTTCGCCCCACGGCAACGAGCGTGTCGTGTAGCTCCAGTAGCCCTGCGACGCCAGGGAGGATTCTAGCCACTGGGCGCGCTTCCAGCCCGTCCCGTCCTGCAGAGAGCCTCCCGGCCACGGCCCCCACTGGTCCAGGGGCTTGACCCAGCCGTCGCGCGACCACATGTTTGGGCGGTTCGTCTCCATGTAGGCGTATCGGTCCACCTGGTTGCGTGTGTCTTCGACCGTGCCGTAGTAGACCAGGCGGCGGAAGTTGTAGTCCCACACGCCCGGCTCGTCACTGGGGTCAATGAACGGGTACGTGCGCTCCGTCGGAGAATTATTGACGACCGAATCCGTGAAAATCGAGGCCACGTTCGTGATCGTGAAGGTCGCTGCACCCTCGGGTTCCTGGGCTGCCTGTGCGGGCTGCGCGGTGGGGGTCGTGACCGCGAGGCCTCCCACCGCCATCACCGCCGCGCACGTTCCGGCCATGACGCGCAGGAATCGCGGCGCGCGGTGGTGTACGTGGGTACCGGCATCGTTCCCTGCCGGGGTGCCCGTCGTGGGGGCGGTGCCCCGCGAGGCGTTTCGGTCGTGTGTGTCTGTCAGTTCCATGCCTACTCCGTCGCGGCGGGTCATTGTGCCCGCTGGTTATCGCCAAACTAACTGATGACAATGCTATCTGTGCCGGTGGGCACCTGCAAACATTTGTCACAGCAGGGTGGTTTTCGGAGTAATCGGATAGTCAGGAGTCGCAGTAAAACCAGTATTATCGGGCTATTTCTATGCGTTTGTGGGATGTGTTACATGTTTGACATGTGGAGTGCTCAGCATCCCATCGGGGGAGTGTTGGAGGCTTGTCAGTAGTGCTTGTGACCCTCGAGCCTGGTCGGTCGGCTAGCATTCGACGACGTTGACGGCCAGGCCGCCCTCCGAGGTCTCCTTGTACTTCGAGAGCATGTCGTTGCCGGTCTGGCGCATCGTCTCGATGACGACGTCCAGGCTTACCATGTGCCGTCCGTCGCCCCACAGCGCCATGCGCGCGGCGTTAATAGCCTTCACGGCGGCAATCGCGTTGCGCTCGATGCACGGCACCTGCACGAGGCCCGCCACCGGGTCACAGGTCAGCCCCAGCGAGTGTTCCATCGCGATCTCGGCCGCGTTCTCCACCTGCTGCGGGGTGCCGCCCAGCGCCTGGGCCAGGCCGGCCGCCGCCATCGCCGAGGCCGACCCGACCTCGCCCTGGCAGCCGACCTCGGCACCCGCGATGGACGCGTTCGTCTTGATCAGCGCACCGATCGCTGTGGCGGCCAGCAGGAACTCGTGCACGAGGGCTCGACGGCGCGCCGCGCACTCCTCCACGGGCGAGGCCGTGTCCTCGTCGCCGGAATCCGTGCACCCCGCCAGCGAGTCGGCAGAAGGGCTGGGCGTCATGCGAATGTGGCGCAGCGGCTGGACCGCCCCGTCCTCCGTGGCGGGACCCGCGGCCACGCCCGGCACCGAACCCGTCTCCGGGCAGTGCGTCACCAGGTAGCCCAAGACCGCCGGGATCACGCCCGCCGCCCCGTTCGTTGGTGCCGTCACCACGCGGTGGCCGGCCGCGTTCTCCTCGTTCACAGCCAAGGCGAACAGGTTGACCCAATCCATCGCTCGCATGGGATCCGCCGTCGTCGACGCCCACGCAGCGCCCGCCGCGCGGCGAGCGCTTGAGCCGGCCCCGGCCTCGTCCATCGACTCCATGGGCGATGCGGGGATGCCCGTCAAGCGCTGGGCGAGTTTTCCGGCGAGCGCGCGGGCGCGGCGCGGCACATCCAAGCCGCCCGGGAGGATGCCCGCCGCCGACGTGCCCGCGTCCACGCAGTCGAACATCGTGTCCGCAATGCGATCCAGGTAGGCGTTGAGCGTGTCGCGCGGGCGCACCGCCTCCTCATTCATACGCACGAGGTCCGCAATGCTCAGGTCGGCCTCGTCGCACTGGGCGAGCAGCTGCGCCGCCGACGCGAAGGGGTGCGGTGCCGGAATGTCGATGCCGACGCCGGCCTGGCTGGAGGCGAGAGAGGAGACCTCGGGATTCTGCGGGTCGTCGTTCGTCTGCAGCATGACGAAGCCGCCGCCCACCGAGTAATAAGTGCGCTGGAGGATGACGTCGCCGTCCTGGCCGGTGGCCGTGAGCGTCAGCGCGTTCACGTGATAGGGGAGGACCGTGCGTGGGACGAAGCGGATGTCCTCGGCGATGTTCAGGGGAATGCGCGTGCCGCTCGGCAGCGTGAGTGTACCCGTGCGCGCCAGTGTCGGCAGAATCGCCTCCACCGTGTCGATATCCACCGTCTCCGGGTCGTAACCCGCCAAACCCAGGAGGACCGCGCGGTCCGTTGAGTGGCCTCGGCCCGTCGCGCCCAGCGAACCGAACAGGTCAATCGTGATGTGCGATGGCGGCGTCAGCGCCGTCAGCTCTGTCGTGAACGCGAGTCCCGCGCGCATCGGCCCCACCGTATGCGACGACGACGGCCCGATACCGATACGGAACATGTCGAACACCGACAGCGGGTGCGGCGCATCGTGCGCAGCGACCTCACCCGAGACGATAGCGGCGGGCGTGGGGCGCGACGGGTCGTAAGCGGTAACGGGCGTGCCAAGCGCGACGGGGCGAAGATCCATGCGCCCTATTGTGCAGGTGCTCGGCTCCTCGCGCGTGACGAGGCCGGGGTGGGGCGTGTGAGAAGGCGGTGAGTGGGAGGTGGAGGGCGGTGTGTGTGCTATGCAGTGTGGGCGTCCAGGGCCTTCGGGAGTGGGGTGACGGGGCGTGCGGTACTGTTTGTGCGAGGGTGTCAAGTTGCGACTAGTTCCGCATTTTGATTTGTTGCCAGCCGTTAAAAATAGCAAAGCAACGACGTGTGTTGCGCCGATTTAAATTGATGCCATCTGGTAAAACGGTGAATTCTTGCGGAAATAGACCTTGACTGTTATTCTGTAACGTAAGACACGAGGAAGGTAGTGAAAATCGGGTTGCGTTTTTCGGTAACTGCGTCGTAGGCTGGGCGTCATCAAGGTTGTGGAAAAACTGAACCGGACATCCCACCGGCACCACAGCGAAGCAAGGGACCTGAGGAGAATGATCAATGGGAACGAGTCGAGCGCGCGCAGGACACGCGCGGCACACGCGAACAGGGTTCCTGACCCGCGCACTGGCCGCCCTGGCCGTCGCCGCTACCGCCGCCGGAACGATTGTCGCAACCCAGGTCACCACCCCCGAGGCAGCCCAGGCCGCCCAGGAGCCCGCCGCTGCCAAGATTGATGTCGGTGAGGTCTCTGCATGGATGGGTAAAGGCGTTACCAACAACTCCGAGACCGACACGACCACCGACTACAACAACTTCATTCGCTACGGCATCGTCAAAGGCATGACAGAGAATCGCGTGCGCACAGGCGATACTCCGACCACGACGACGCTCGGCGGTCCCTACGCGAAGGCGAACGACGCGTGGACCTACATTGCACGTGGTGCCCCGTGGAAATGGGATGAGCAGACCGCCGACTGGGGTGACTCCGCCGCCAGTAAGGCATGGATGCAGGCCCACTTCGAAAAGTGGAGGGATGCAGGCAGTAAGGCCATCTGGGTGAACGGCCAGAGCGCCATCGGCTTCAAGCCAAACAATCCCGGTCAGGTTGCCCCTGGACAGACCTTCCTGCTCGGCGCGATCCGTCACAATAACCTGCCGATTGGTGGTACCCAGCAAATTCAGCAGTACCTGCACTCGTCCCTCAATCTGCAGCTGACCGGGCTGATTCCTGGCGACACCGGCGAGTCGTACCCATTCGTCAATTACGAGTCTTTCAACACCTTGGCCTCGACGATCATCTACCGTAAAGGCGGTGCCTACGTCAAGACGGATGGCGTATCCGGCTTCTGCTCTCCCCAGTTTGGTCGAAACGGCTGGGATGCCACCCAAAAAATCAACAACAAGTTCCCTCGTGATCTTGTTCTTTCTGGTGAAGCGGGTCGTCCTGGCTACACGGCCGCTGGTGACTTCATTGGTCCCGCCTACGAGCCGGATCTGGCCAACGCAGCCAATCCCTCAGAGGGCTACGTCAATAAGCCCGAGTCTCGTTCCGGACGCATGTACTGCGTCAAGTACGTGGGTGAGGGCAACGGCGACTACGACCTGTACAGCCAGTACTACAACGGCGGTGCGGAGCAGCCTCACGACCAGCTGACGAAGGAACAGACCTTGCCTCGTACCTGGCCCGGTGCGAAGGGCAACGTCAACGAAAACCCGTACGTCTCCGATACCGTCAAGCTCACGAAGACTGCTTCGGACCGTACTTTCACGAAGAACGGTCGTACCTACCGTCTGCACCTGTGGGGTTTCGTCCCCGCGAACAATGCGACCAACTTCCTGACCCCGGAGAACTTCAACTCCATCCCGACGGCTGACTGCCCGGCGTCCCCGTCGGTAGACGCCAAGCGCACCGACACCTTCGTGACGCAGGAACTCTCGGTCAACTACGCCTGCCTCTACGGCGTCATCACCGAGGAGCGAAGCGTGCGCATCGTGAAGTCTGTCGAGGACCCCTCGAACATGTACCCGACGATCCCCGCCGCCAACTTCACGGTGACCACGGGCTCCACTTGGGCGGACAACACTGACCGCACCCCGGCGACGACCGGCACCGTGACCGTCACGAAGCCCACGGCCTCGTCCGCCCCGGCCAAGACCTCGTACATCTCCGCAGCCGACCCGGCCGCGACGCTGACCCCCACCGGCTTCGGTGCGGCGAACGCGAAGTACGACTCGACCTTCATCCCCTTCGAAGTCGGTAACTCCGACTTCACCATCACGGAGAAGGACATCAGCACCGGCGGCGAGGACAAGTGGAACCTCAAGGACATCCAATGCGTCAACGGCATCGGTGAAGACGTCGCCGTGACCAAGACCGAACGCGGCATCAACTTCAAGAACGTCGGCGGCGCAGCGTCCAACGAGGCAGCCCCCATCACCTGTACGTTCGTCAACGAGTATCAGTCCCCCGACCTGCGCGTCGCGAAGACCATCGAAGCGAACGGCGGTGCGAATGGCGCCACGAGCTTCACCGTGGACTACAAGATCGTCGCCACCAACGACGGCACGCTCCCCGCCAACACCGGCAAGCTCACCGACAAGCCCGACTTCGCGAAGGGCCTGGAGATCCAGTCCGCGAAGATCGCCGAGACCCAGGCCGGCCTGGACACCGCGTCCGACGCCACCGCCACGGGCGGTGTTTACACGCTGACCGACGGCGTCGAGCTGGCTGCCGGAGCCTCCAAGGAGTACTGGATCCGCTTTGCGGTCACCCGTAACCCCGCGGCAACCGGCTACAACGAGGCCGACCTGGCCTGTTCCGTCGATGGAAATGGTGTACGCGTCCCCGGCAAGGGCCTCTTCAACGAGGTTTTGGTCGACGACCGTAAGGACAGCGACGGCGACTACAACAACAAGGATTGTGGCCCGACCGTCCCCCACGACTTCGTCGTGCTCAAGGCCGGCACCCAGAACATGGGCACCACGTTCACCGACCCGACGAACCAGTACACATACGGCGACAACAACGACGCGATGTACCCCCTCAAGGGCGCAGAGTTCGCGATCTACAATGCCAACCCCAACGCGGATGCCAACGCCACCGTGGTCAAGACCCTGACCCAGGCCACCGCGACCGACGGATACTACTGGAGCGTGGGCGACCTCAATATCAACACCCCCTACTGGCTGGTCGAAACTAAGGCTCCCGCAGGACATTCCCTCCTGCCCCAGCCCCTCGAGTTCAAGCTGACGACCGCCCGAGCCGACGGCTCCGGAACGACGGTTGAACTCGCGGCCGACGCAACCGACTCGGCCAAGTGGGCAAAGGGTGCCGCCCAGGCCTTCTCCTCCGAACTGAACACTGACTCCGTGGAGCAGGGCTTCGTCATCGACGGCACCAACAAGGCCACCCTGGTTGTCAAGGACACCGAGGTTGGCGAGCTGCCCAAGGCCGGCAGCACCGGAATCTTCCCCTACATCGGCGTCGCAACGGCGCTCATGTCCGGGGCGATGGTGATGACCGTGGTCACCACCAAGAGGCGCAAGGCTTACGCCTGAGCCACCCATGAGGTCCCGTGACCACGGCGACCCACCATCAGAAAAAACTCCCGAAATCACACACACAGGAGAAAGAAAACCTATGAGCACCACGAAGACCCGCCGCAGCCTGAGCCTGCTCGCAGCC
>QWCZ01003637.1_pt1 | contig 12939 bp, 16 predicted proteins | sample 1972651 | NCBI WGS metagenome assembly QWCZ01 (sample SAMN09866695, study PRJNA288562) | Human oral metagenome isolate pre1_saliva, whole genome shotgun sequencing... | isolation source: mouth | host: Homo sapiens | place: USA: California
GTCACTGAAATTTTTCTGAAGTCTTCCCTTTTGTGAATATCACTCAGATGTACTTCAACTGTTGGAATAGATACTGATTTTATTGCATCGTGGATTGCATAGCTGTAATGGGTGTAAGCACCTGGATTGATAACAATCCCGTCAATCTTTTCATAATATGCATTTTGAATAATATCTATTATCCTACCTTCATAATTTGACTGAAAAATTTCTATTTTTATATTTTTATCACGAAATTTTTCCTGAATGTAACTACATAAGGAATCATAATTATCATTTCCATAAATTCCTGTTTCCCTTATTCCGAGAAAATTTAAATTTGGCCCATTTATAATAAATATTTTTTTCATTTCTTCCTTTCCATTACATAAGATTATTTTGTAAAAATCTTTTCTATCTCTTCAGCTGTCCTGTCTGTAACTTCCTGTAATGTTCCGTTATTTTCTATAATAATGTCAGAATATCTCTTATAAAGTTCTATTCTTTCATCATATAATTTATAAATATTATTTATATCCTGCAGAAGAGGCCTAGCTTCGTGATTTTCCTTTGCTATATCCTCTATTTTCCTGCTCAGGAATACAACTATACCTTTTTCCTTAAGTATTTCCATATTTTCTTCACGCTTTACTGCCCCGCCACCTGTAGAAATTATTATTCCATTTTTCTGAGAAAGTTCTCTTAAATATTTTGTTTCCAGATTTCTAAAATACTCTTCCCCTTTTTCTGAAAATAAAGTGCTTATTTTTACATTTTCTTTTCTTTCCAGATATTTATCCGCATCATAGTACTCATAATTTATCTTTTTTGAAAGAAGTTTTCCTATTGTACTTTTTCCACTTGCAGGCATTCCTATAAGAACTATATTTCTATTTATTTTTATATTTTCCATATTCTACACTCTTTTAAACTGATTTTCATTTTCGTTGTACTGATATCCTTTTTCTTCCAGTCTTTTTATAATTTCTTCCTTTGAAAGGGAAAAATAATTTGCAAAGCTTTCAAGACTTGAAAATTCGTCTCTCAATTTCATATTTATCATGCTGAGCATTATGTTTATATCACCATTTTCAAAATCAAACATTCTTTCTCCTTCGTTATTAAACTCTTGTATATTTAGCATCTGTAAAGTTGTTTCATAAAATAGACTTTTACTTTGTGAACAATTACAGAATCAGCATTAATTTTTCATTATTTTCATCAATGTCATTTACAACAATATTTGAAGCCTTGTTTTTAAACATTGTATGGAATCCATCTTCCTTTTTCTCAAGGAAATCTCCAACTTTTATTTTTTCTATTCCTAAATCCCCTGTTACTTCGTATATTTCATTGTAAATATTTTCGAGAAATTCAAGATCAAACAATGTAAATAAATTATAGCTTTTCTTTATTCTTTTTTCTTTAATTTCTCCAGGTACAAAATATTTCTGTACTATTTTTTCAGGATTGTTAAAAAACCCTCTTCTTGCTTCCACATATTTCAGAAGTTCATCCCCATCCAGAACTTCAGCTGAAAAGTCATCCACTTCCTTATATATTTCCCTATCTACTGCCATATATCTGTTATCTCCATTATTGCTGCTGTTGCTCATTTTTTTCTACCTCCGGTGTTTTTAAACTTTGTATTAAAAATTTTAAATCAGATAATTTTTCAAATCTTATCATCTTTTTTATTTTTTCTTTTGATTCAGCCTTTAAACGTGAACTGTTTATATAGGCATCAAAATTTTCCTGATATTTACTGTATAATTTTTCAGTTTTTCTTAAACTTGATTTTACACTGTTTCCATTACTTCTGGCTCTGCTGCTTCCAGAATACATTTTTTTATCTATTTCAGCATTCAGTTTTGCAAATTCATTTGAAACAAGTCTGTCAAGCTCGCTATTACTCATTTTAACATAATCTTCCTTCGTTTTCTCATCTCCACTATGATATAAATAATCCATTACCGTATCTACATTTTCTTCTAATGAACTTTCATTTTTTTCTGCTTCCAGCAATGTATTCATATTTAAGTAAAAATTTTCAAGACTTATAGAAGTTGCAGTGTAAATATATGACTGAAAATCATCCTTTTCTTCTAAAAAGTTTTTCAGAAAATTCTTTGTAAAAACCGAATTTTCATTAATATATTCATTAAAACTTGGTAATAGAGGTCTCAATATATTTTTTCTTCCGTCCTTCATTTTTCCAAGTCTTGTAATTTCATTATCAAATGTCTGCTTATTTCTATTGTATAATCCAAGAATAATTTCAGGATACACTCTATTTAAAAGATTTGAATCCCTTCTAGTATTTCCTGAATTTCCATTAAAATACTTATCAAAAGTCTGTTTCTGTCTTACTCCCCCCTGCTCTATTATTTCCTTATTTGTAAGGGAAAATCCTATTAAAGATATTCCCATTAAAGTTGTTAATATTATTTTTTTCATTATTGCTTACCTTCCCTTATTTTTATTTATTTATAAAGTTTTTCTGATAATTTTTCATGAACTTTTTTCAGCACTTCATCATCATATTTTTCATCATTCCATATTTCTTCTGATTTTATTGCCTGAAATATAAGCATTGTAAGACCATTTACAGCTTTTACATTTCTTTCCTTATATTTTTTCATGAGAACCGTTTCTTCAGGATTATATATTATATCCACTACACAGTCAGTGTTTATCATATTCACTTCTTCCAGAGGTGTCATATTTACAGCAGGATACATCCCTACCGGCGTACAGTTTACAATCAGGTTTACATTTCTCACATTTCTTATTTCAGAATAGTGTATAAGCCTGTCTCCTTTTCTTATTTCAAAAGAATCATTTTCTGATATTGTAGCCAAATATATATTTTTAGCTCCTTCATCTATAAGAACATTATACACAGCCTTTGCCGCTCCACCTGTTCCCAGCATGAGGATTTTTCCGTCCTTTACATTAATATCATTCTGCTGCAAAGTTTTTAAAAATCCAAAATAATCAGTGTTGTCCCCGATAAGTTTTCCATTTTTAACAGTTATTGTATTTACTGCCCCTATTTTTTTCGCAGAGTCTGAAATACTGTCCATATAATTCATTACTTCATTCTTATATGGAATTGTAACGTTTACTCCGTCAAATTTACCTTCACGCAGTTCCTGCATAAAAGAAGGTATATCCTCCATTTCTTTCTCAATCAGCTTATAACTTGCATCTTTTCCTGTAAGTTTAAAAAATATTTCATGAATTTCCTTCGAATAGCTATGTCCCAGCTTTTCTCCTAGAAGTCCCAGTTTTTTCATTTTTCTCCCTTCCAAAAAATCTTATTTTTCATTTTTTAGTATTTTCAGTTCCTTTTCAGTAAGTTCCCTATATTCTCCTATTTTTAAGTTTTCATCAAGCACCAGATTTCCCATCTGAATTCTTTTCAGATATTCCACCTTGTTATTTACAGCCTTGAACATTCTTTTAACCTGATGATATTTCCCTTCACTTATTGTAATATAGGCTTTGCTAGGATTTCTTTCTCCTGTTTTTTTATTTATCGGCTCTTTACTGTTTTCAATTACCTCAACTTTAGCATTTTTCGTAACAAAGTCACCTTCAAGCTCAATTCCCAATTCAAGTTTTTTAACAGCTTCTTCTGTTACCGGATCTCTCAATTCCACATAATACTTTTTATCCACATGTTTATTTGGAGCAAGCAGATTATGAGTAAGAATTCCGTCATTTGTAAGAATTAGAAGCCCTTCAGTATCTATATCAAGTCTACCTACAGGAAAAAGGCTATATGTCCTGTAATTGTTTCCCAGTAAATCTATAACCGTCTTATGTTCCTTATCTTCTGTTGCTGAAATCACTCCGTCAGGTTTGTTCATCATTATATATACAAAAGGTCTGTAATTTATAACTTCATCATTATACTTTACAATATCCTCATTTTCATTTACGTGAACACTCCCGTCTAACATTATAACATCATTTACTTTTATTTTTCTTTTTTTTAATATATCTTTTACTTCTTTTCTTGTTCCTACGCCTGAATTGGCTAAAAATCTATCTAATCTCATATTTTTTCCTATCATTTTTCATTAAATTTCTACGTTATATACCTTATAATTTCCTAAAATTTGTAAATATATGGACTTTTCTCTTATTTCTTCTAAAGCTTTTTCAACTTTTTCCTCTTCCAGATTTCCTTCAAAATCTATATAGAAATAATATTCCCAAGGCTTATTTGTTTTCGGTCTGGACTTTAAATTTACCATATTCAGCCCATAATCTGAAAATACCTTCAGAAGTTTCATAAGAGCTCCCGCCTCATTTTTTGTACTTGTAATGATACTTATTTTTTCACTGTTTTCACAAATAAGATTTTTATTTGAAACAATGAAAAATCTTGTGAAATTTTCCTTTTCGTTGTTTATATCCGGCTTCAGCAATTCCAGATTGTACATTTTCCTTGTTTCCATATTGGCAATACATGCATTTTCCTTATTTCCTGTATCTCCTATATATTTTGCACTAAGTGCTGTATTGCTCATTCTTATTTTTTCCCATTCAGGATACTTTCCTAAAAATTCTGAACATTGCATAAGTGCCTGTTCATGGGAATAAACTCTTTTTATATCATCTATTTTACTTCCCTTAATTCCAAGAAGATTGTGTTCTATCTTATGTTTCACTTCCCCAACAATATAAATATTACGTTTATTTATAAGGTCTATACTGTCCCTTACTTCCCCCACTATCGAATTTTCTATCGGAAGAATTGCAAAGTCAACTTTTCCAGCTTCAACTCCTTCCACAAGTTCCCTGTGGGTGTTAAAATTTAAAATCTCCTCAGCCTCGGCTCCCATATGACCTTCTGAATTTTTACTATTTTTCAGCAGATTAACCATCACTTCATATGCATATGCCCCCGGAACCCCTGTATATCCAAGCTTTTTCCCATTAAAATTCATATCATTTACATATTCTTTGGGACTACCTATTTTAAACTTCTGATATTCCTTACTGGAATCCATTATATCCTTAAGTATGATTTCTATATAATGTTTCAGCTCTTCACTCTTGACATTTGAAAGATTTTTATTTATTACTTCCTCTTCCCTTTTTCTGTCAAATATTTTCATGCCATTTTCTTTTTTATATAATGCAACTTCCTTTACAATTTCCATTCTTTCTTCTATCAATTCAACTAATTTTCTGTCAATATGATCTATTCTGTTCCTAATTTCTCCTAAATCAAGTTTTTTCATTTATATCACCTGCATTTCTCTGAATATTATAAACTAAAAACGTGGATTTTACAATAGATGTATAATTTATTCCTATAAATCAATTTCTGTTTTTTAATTAAGAATTTTCAATTCTTATTTCATCTATTATTTCCATAAAATTTTCAAAGGATGTTAATGAATGTATCAATTCATCATGATTATATTCAGACATTTCCCACAAATAATTCTTTTTATCAAAATAAATAGTCATTTTTTCTTCTATATAATAAATTTCCTCATTTTTAATTATATCTGAAAAAATGTCTGCCATTTCATTTAATAATTTTCCGTCAATGCAGTTTTCTGAAATTTTTTCTTCCATATCTCTCCAGACATAAAGTAAATCAAATTTTAAAATTTCCATGTCCGGTTTTTTTATTTTAATTTCCACTGAGCAAATATCTTCATACAATGCAATATTATTTACAGTAATTTGTGTCAATTTTACATATTTTTCTAATATTTTATCTAAAAATTTTTCATTTATATTATGACTTTGAAGTTCTGCTTCCAATGGCTCAAAATCAACTTTTTTAATTTTATCCAGAATATCCAATATTTCCCTTCTTTTTTCATTTTCTTCTTCCTTTCCCTGAATATCTTTCTGAATTTCAATTGTCTTATTATTATTTTTAATTATTCCTAAAAAAATATATATTAAAATTACGATTATAAAAAATGACAAGAAAATCATCTCCCTAAAATATTATATTATTTTATTCATATTATTCTAAATATCATTTCTATAAAATTCAATAAATAAAAACAGAAGTTATCTTAAATAAGAAAACCAAGAAATAACGTTTTTCCATAATTAAAATAACTTCTTCAAAAAATATTTTATTTCTTTACAAGTCTTTCTATTTCCTTCTTGAGAACATCACTCGGATTGTATTTCTTAAAATCCTCCGACATTTTCTCCAGTTTTTTCCATTCCTTCTTATTTAACATTTTTCCAACAGCATCTATTACAGACTTTCTTGACTTAAGGCTTGCCGGAAATCCGATTTCTGCAATTTCAGCCCTTACAGCATAGTCAAACTGGTCATAGTCATGAGGAATAATTACTGACGGTTTGTTAAATTTTATTCCATTATACAGAATACCTGTTCCACCGTGATGAATTATATAATCTACCTTTGGAAGGAAAGTGTCATAATCTGCATACTGATAAACAAATATGTTGTCAGCAGGTTTTTCCACGGGCTCATCTTTTTTCGCATAATTTCCAAAGGATACAATGTAGCAAGTATCAGGATATATTTCTGAAAGTTCCTTTGCAATTTCTACCAGGTCATTTTTCCCCCAGAGAACATGAGTTCCACTTGTCAGAAATATAACTTTTCCATATTTTTTTGTATCAGGAAATTCATATTTATTTTTATCAAATCCTTCACAGCAAGGGCCTGCATGTATAAACTGCTTAGGAAAGTCATCCCTGAATTCAAGTTCCTTCATTCCCAGCCCAAGCATTGAATAATGTGAGTATATATTTTCTTCCCCATTTTTATCATATAATTTAAATCCCAGAGGTTTCAGCTCTTTTCTGGCTAAAAAACACACTGCCCTCTTGAAATTTCTGATTACGAATCTTCCTACAGCATCTCTAATTTTGTATATTAACCCTTCTCTTGGATACCATCCACCCATATAAGTAGGGGTTGTCGTTTTACTTTCTACTATAAAAGGAGTTGGCATACTTGAAATCCAAGGAATTCCAAGCTTATCAGCTATCATACCAGCAGGTGCAGCTATAAAATCAGCTATTATCACATCCGGCTTTCTTTCCCTGAACTTTTCCTCAAGTTCCTTTACAAGCTCCGGCACAAGAGCCATATTCGATCTGAACTGCTTATAATATATAAACATATTCGTTTGTTTTGATGTATTTACAATATTTTCAAATACTGAAGGTTTATCCTTTAGGACAACTTCACATTTAATTCCCAGATTATTTAAAAATTCCTTTTTTTTAGCTCCTGTATGAATACATATATCATATTTTTCATCATTTATTAAATCCTTTATTAATCCCAATACAGGATTCAAATGCCCGCTATATGGGGGCACAACAATATCAATTTTTATTTTTTCGCAACCATTCATTTATATTTTCTCCTTTTCTTCCCTAGCCAATTTATTATATCTTTTGTTTTTTCAAAAAAATCTCCCTTCAGAAAATCCTTTTCACCTTCTGAATGTCCACCTTTTGCAGGATGATTACTCTTTATTATTTCTCCATTTAAAATATTTTTTTCAAACTGTTCTGCGTCTTTTCCCCAGAGCAAGTACACTATATTTTCATTTTTTGTTGAAATATACTCCATTAAATCTCTTGTAAAAGGATGCCAGAATTTATTATGTTCCCCTGTTTTTTCCTCGATAGCTGTCAGTGATGAATTTAAAAGAAGAACTCCCTGCTTTTCCCACGATTTAAACAGTTCATTTGGCGGAAGTATATTAAACTCGTTATGGCTTATTTCTTTTCTTATCTTTTCAATATCTTCCATTTTTCCAGCATAAGTTTTATATAGTAATTTTAATATATTTTTCAATGAAATGTTTATTTCATGATTAACCCAAGAAGTATTTTTAACCTCAAATGCAAGCCCGGTAGCTATTTCACCTTGAGAATACGGTTCATTGGAAAGTATACACACTTTTCTTGAGGAAATTGAACTTCTTAACGCCTTAAATATATATTCATTTTTTGGAATGTACTCTATTTTTCTTATTTCCATACATTTTATAAAACTATTTATTGCGGTCACTTTTTCCACAGTGAAAAAATCATAATAATCTTCATGTATGTTATATTTTTCCATAAATTCCATTCTCTGAATATTATTTTTTACTTCATTTGTTTCATCTATTATTTTAAGTTTCACTATTTTATTTTCAACACCAAGAACAAAGATTTCATCTTCTATTACGCATATTTTTGTTATTTCATTTTTAAAAATATTCTGTGTTACCTGTATTTTAAAAGTTTCATCTGTAATTATAAGATCCCCTGTTCCAGTCCCTATAAAATAATTTTTGTCATTTTTCTCGATAAAAGTTATTCTGGAATTGGAAATCTTAATTGAATTATACATTTCTGATTCGATTATATTCCATATTTCTATCTCTCCAGCATCTGTTCCGGCAAGATATTCAATTCCTACAATTTTAGAATAAATATGATTATTTTCCGTTTTTATATCAAATATTTTTTCAAGCTTGCTGTCAAAAATATTTATTTTATTGCTTTTTTCATGCAGTTCCCTATATTTCAGTATTACATTTTCCCCACTTGTGAATATTCTATAATTTCCTTTAGTCATATTTTCTGAAAAAGATTGAGTAATATATGATTCCTTCGTATTTACATCATACGAACAAAGTGTATTATTTTCAATAAAAATTATTTTTCCACCTGTTGTAAAATCAACTACTTCAGGTGTTCTCTCAAAATCATACACTTCTTCTATTATTTTTTTTCTTCTTCCGTCACATTTATAAACTTTTCCATTTTGTGTAGAAACAAAAAATATGCTGGAAACAAAAAGCTGGTTTTTTTCCTTTATATACCGGATTACTTCACAATTTTTTATTTTTCCCGCGACTTCCTTTTCTATTTTTCCTTCTTTTAAAAAAATCAGTTTATCTCCTGTTGTTATTATTCTCTTATTTACAGAATCTACTCCAAAATCTTTTATTTTTGTATCATATGATATATTGTCTTCTAAAATTGTTTTCATACTCTATAACCTCATATATAGATTTTAGTTTTTTTTCATTTTCCAGCTCTGATAAACTAATACTCCCGCCGAAAATACGATTAATCCACAGCTTATAACTCCATATACTAAATAGGGATATTCAGACGAGAATATATTTTCCATTGCATATGATGTGATTTTCCCAATAGGTACTCCAGGATTGTTTGCTTTCAGATCTAAAATAAAGTTAATAAGTTCTGCCAGATAAACACCTATAATTCCAGGAATTGTTGAAAAAACCATACCGAAAGCTGAATAATTTTCTCTTGTTATTGTATTAAATCTACTTTTTCTTTCCTGAAATTCATCATAATCTTTCTTTTTCAGTTTTTCTATTAAAAAATGATATCCACCGACAGCACCGTAATACATAACTATTGCCGCAATTGAACCATAAAAGTTTATTCTCGTTAACACTACATATAATATAATTCCAGGTATCACTCCAATAAATGAACCTAACATTCCTAGTATTTCCATATTTCAGTCCTTTCAACTATAAATTTGTTTCTATTTTTAATTTTACCATTAATATTCTAATTTTACAATATCATTTTTTTGACTTTTACTTATGAATATTACTATAAGAAAAAAGGCTAAAAAAATCTAGCCTCTTTCAAAATAATATATGTCATATCTGATAAAAAAATAAAGTTTTTTCAAATTAAATATTTCTATTTTTTCTCATTTAATTTTTCCTTATTTTTTTCATCTTTATCTTTTTTCTTTTTCTTAATATCATCTATAAGTACACCTGCACCTACAACTAAAGCCACAACACATCCAACTCACATAATTCTGTCTCCTTTTATCTAGTTTGAACGTATTATATCAAATTTTGTACATTAAAACAAGAAATCTTTTTCCAAAATAAAAACCCTTGAAAAACAATGTTTTCAAGGGAATATGAAATAATAATATTATCTTTTTGAAAATTGTGGGCTTCTTCTTGCTTTCTTTTTCCCGTATTTCTTTCTTTCAACCATTCTTGAATCTCTTGTTAAGAATCCTGCTTCTTTTAAAGCTCCTCTTAAAGATTCATCAGCAACTATTAAGGCTCTTGAAACACCGTGTCTTATAGCTCCTGCTTGACCTGTATTTCCTCCACCGTTAACGTTTACTTTTACTCCGTATTTATTTAATGTTTCTGTTAATTCTAATGGTTGTTCAACTATTTTGGCAAGTAATTCTCTTCCTCCAAAATAATCTCTCATATCTTTACCGTTTATTGTTACCCCTGCTTCACCTGGTACTAATCTAACTCTTGCTACTGAAGTCTTTCTTCTACCTGTTCCTAAATATTGAATTTTTTCTGCCACGAAAATTACCTCCTATAATTCTATTCTTTCTGGTTTTTGAGCTACATGGTCATGCTCAGTTCCAGTGTAAATTTTTAGTCTGTTAATCATTTGACTTCCTAACTTGTTTTTAGGTAGCATTCTCTCAACAGCTTTTCTGATTACTTCAGTAGGTTTCTTTTCAAGCATTTCTTCAAGACTTCTAACTTTTAATCCTCCAGGATATCCACTATGTCTATAATATTTCTTATCCAACATTTTTTTACCAGTTACAGCAAATTTATCCGCATTTACTACTACTACGAAATCTCCTCCATCAACGTGTGGTGTGTAACTTGGTTTGTGTTTACCCATTAATCTTACAGCTATTTCAGTAGCTATTTTCCCTAGTATTTTTCCTTCTGCATCTATTTCATACCAGTTTCTTGTTACTTCTTCTTTCTTTTGCATTACAGTACATTTGTTCACTTTTTATCCTCCTAATTTCTCTTATAATTTATAGGATATATCGGTCCTTTGTGGGAAAGGATTACATTTAATGATTATATCCTATTTCCCATTATTTGTCAAGAAATTTTCGCTAATTTACTTCTATTTAATTATAAGATTACACACTTTAAATTATTATTTTAAGTTTTCTTTTACTAAATCTTCTACTTTATATTCTTCAGATATTTTATTAACAATATTCATTCTTTCTTCATTTGCTTTATTGTTTAATAATCCATTTGCAATTTGATTGTATGCATCGTTAGGTGTAATATTTCCTAATTTTCCTCTTTCTGCTTCATAAATGTCTGATACTTCTTTTTGAGTAACTACAACATTTTTTCTAACTTGAAGATCCAAGTAGAAGTTTATGTATACATTACTTTCAATTATTTTTATGTTTTCTTCTTCTTTTTTCTCAAAATCAGTTTCTTCCATTTTTCTTTCGATTATTTTTCCAATAACAATTCCTTTTATTATATCAGGATTCCCTTTTGAAAATAAAATTTCTTCTTTAGTTACTTTAACTGATTTTTTCATTTCCTGAATTAATTTGTTTATTTCTTCATCTTCAAGAACTACAAGCTGTTGCTGTAATAAATCCCTTTGGATGATTTCCCTTGCATCAGAGAATCCAATGTTTTGTGCATCAAACTGTGCTTTGTTTTCATTGTAAATTCTTGTAACTTCATCTTCATTTACAGAAATTTTTCCTTCGATTTCTTTTGCTATAAAGAATTTTGCCTTTTCATTTTTGAAATGATAGTCAAATTCTTCCTTTTCTTCAGGTGTAAATTCATATTTTTTTGCAGTATCAAGTATTGCCTTATTGATAAGAACTTGTCTTATTCCTTCTTCGTTCTCTTTTAATTCTTCTTTTTCTTCAGCAGTTAATTTAACTTCTGTATTCGCTTTTTTCACATCTTTTTTAGACATTAATTTCTCCTTATAATATTTATTGTTTTTAATTATTTTACATTATTTTAAAAAAAATATCAATATAAATATTGATATTTTTATACTAATTTATTTATTTTTCTTATGTAAAACTGTTTTTATCAAGATTAATAACCTTCATAGCATTTTCTAAGTATTATTATTTATTTAACATTCTTGATAAAAATTCTTTTGTTCTTTCATGTTTAGGATTGTCAAAAATTACTTCAGGTTTGTCATCTTCTACGATAACTCCCTGATCCATAAATACCACACGGCTTGATACATCATGTGCAAAATCCATTTCATGAGTTACTACAAGCATTGTCAGTCCACTTTTTGCAAGATCCTTCATAACCTTCAGTACTTCTCCCACCATTTCAGGATCAAGTGCCGATGTAGGTTCATCAAAAAGAAGTACCTCCGGTTCCATTGCAAGTGCCCTTGCTATTGCAACCCTCTGTTTCTGTCCTCCTGAAATTTGAGCTGGTTTTGCATGAATAAATCTTTCCATATCTACCTTTGCCAAAAGTTCCTTTGCTGTCTTTTCAGCTTCTTCACGTGTCTTTTTCAAAACTTTCATTTGGCCAATTACACAGTTATCAAGAACACTGAGGTTGTTGAAAAGGTTAAACTGCTGGAAAACCATTCCTACTTTTTCCCTAAGTTTTACAAGTGGCATACTTCCTGAAATAATATCTTTTCCATGAAACAGTATTTCCCCTTCAGTAGGTCTTTCCAGTAAGTTTATACATCTTAAAAGAGTAGATTTTCCACTTCCTGAAGAACCTATAATACTTACAACTTCTTTTTCATATACATCAAAGTTTATGTCCTTTAAAACCGTTCTTTTTCCAAAATCTTTTCTTATATTTTTTATTTCAATTACTTTATTTCCTCTTTCCATTATGCCCTACCTCCTGAAATCTCAACATTCTGAGAATTTTCTTCCGATACCTCTTCTAGAAACTCAAAATTCTGAGGTCCGTCTATTTTTTTCTCTACATATTTCAGGATTGCAGTCAGAGTAAATGTCAGGAAGAAATAAATCACACTTGTGATAATAAATACTTCATAGTATCTCAAATAAGTTCCTGCTATTGCATTTGAAGTATAGAACAGTTCAGTAACACTTATTACATTCAATACTGAAGTATCCTTTATGTTTATAATAAATTCATTTCCTATTGAAGG
>QWCZ01002106.1_pt1 | contig 12892 bp, 7 predicted proteins | sample 1972651 | NCBI WGS metagenome assembly QWCZ01 (sample SAMN09866695, study PRJNA288562) | Human oral metagenome isolate pre1_saliva, whole genome shotgun sequencing... | isolation source: mouth | host: Homo sapiens | place: USA: California
CTTTCAGGCACTATGCCTTCTGGTTTGTCTGCAACTCAATTCCCTGATGGCGAGAAATATGAGCTATCTTATCCCGAAGTAACCATCGAACAGAGTGCTTTCAACACCAATCCTAAGCCTACCAACTATGAGGTACGCCTTGAATCTACGATTGGTATGTATGGAACGGGCTTGCTTGATGCCATTGATCAAGATTCAATGAAGGTGCAGTATGCACGTGAAGCAGCTAATCCTCACGTGAAACTCAACCCTGGTATGTGGGACACTGCAGCCCAAGATTGGGCCGCTTCAGCATGGTATAAGCTGGCAGATGGCACAAAGCGCATCAAGAAGTTTACCTATGCGATGACTCGTGCGGCTCTACTTGACGGCCCAGGTGTCAATGCTATTTGGAACATTACCAACGTTACACGCAGTGATCGCCGCTATCTCTACACCACACCAGCATGGGCTAAGGCCATGAGTGAAGACGAAAGTGTTATCAAAGAGATACAAGAGCAGGGCCAAAATCCGTCATCTCTGCTTCATCCTTACTATGGAGATGGCACCAAAGCAGGTATAAAGAAGTTGGTAAATGACTTGTTAAGTCTCAACACTCCTACCGAAGCAAACAAACAAAAGTATAAACAATACTTCGTAGATATGGCACCTTGGAACGGACAAGACGAGATGCAAGACGAAGATTACTATGCTTTTTCGGTATGGCATAAGGGACTTGGTGTGCCACAGGCCCGTAACCTCGACTCAAAAGAGGTGCAACGAGGAAAAGAACTGTTCTATCAAATGGGCTGTACTGCCTGCCATCGTCCTTCATGGACTATCAAAAAGGACAACAGTTGGGTAGATCCTATCAGCCGTAGATATGCTTCTATAGGCCATGGCCTACCAGATTATAGCGGCACTACTATCTGGCCATACACCGATTTGGTGCAACATCGCCTCTTCATGGTTAATGATATCCGCACAGGATGGTGCAGAACAACACCTCTTTGGGGTCGCGGCTTGTCGACACAAGAGACAGGTGAGGGCTCAAGATTACACGATTGTCGCGCTCATAACGTAATAGAGGCTATCATGTGGCATGCATATAGCAAGCAGAGTGATGCCTACTTTGCCGCTGAAAAGTTCTATAAATTGAAGAAAGCCGATAGAGATGCTGTCGTTGCTTTCATCAATGCAATTTAATATTACCCACACTCGACTCCTCCCCAAGGGTGGGGAGAGCGAGTGGAGTGGGGCTAATGGTGATGCAATACATAATTCATTAGCTGTCAACTCGTTACAAACAAGATTTTGAAATGTGCCATTTTGCAGTGCTAAATGCGTCATTTTATCTTGTAATATGCACCATTTCGCGTTGTAAAGTGACACATTTTAGATTCTTATCTCATAGGTATTATACATTAATCTGTTTTTCTTCATGATTCAACTACATTTCAAACCTCTTACATTTGCATTGTTATTTCTTTCCATTATCCTCTCTTCGTGTAGCGAAAAGGGTGGAGATGATGGTCAGCAAAGCAACAAACTATCCCTCGAACAGGTAATAACGAACGATATAGATGGTGTCATTCGCGCGCAATATAAAGTGTTGGCAACGAACACTTCAACCTTTTATGAGGCTCTATCTGCACTTGAAACGTCGACAATGACGCAAGAGCAGTTGGAGAAAGTGTGCCAACTATTTCTCAAAGCTCGTGGAGATTATGAGAAGAGCGAAGCCTTCTTTTTTGGTGCTAACGCCCACTTCACGGTGGATGCCGACATCAATTCGTGGCCGTTAGACCGCGTTCGGTTCCAACAACTCATGCAAAGCAGTGACCCACTTGACGATAGTGAGCGTTGGGCTTCAGGCATTGTGGGCTGGCATGGCATTGAATATGTTATCTTTAGAGACGGAAAACCACGCCCTGTTGCAGACATAACGGCTCGTGAACTCAAGTATGCCAAGACCTTATCTGCCAATCTTCGACTGCGTTGTTACCAGCTTTATTGCGGATGGAATGCCAGTGCTGGCACCGAGTTTACAGCCATTCTTGATGCTGCAAACCTATCCTATCGTGCGCCAAAAGGAGCCGATTATCGCGACTATTTCCTTGCCGTTTACACGCCACAACGGGCAGCTCAGGTCATACTTACAGGCGATAATGGCATGATGGGGCTATCGGATGAGATGGCAAGGACTAAGTTTGGCGACCCGTTTGAACATCAAGATGCCGACTATATTGAGTCACCTTATAGTCACACTTCATTGGAAGACCTTCGCGATAACTTGCAAAGCATTCGTAGTTTATGGTTTGGTAATGACAACAATGCCTTCGATGCATGGTTTAATGTGCGTAATCCGGCAATCTCAAAAGCCGTGAGAGAGGCGTTCGATAAAACGCTTCAAGCCATCAATGCAGTGCCCGAACCATTTGTAAAGCACTATAATGACCCGACCATTAAACAGGCTATAGCAGCTTTAGACAACCTAAGTAAACAGCTTGAACAAGCAAACGACTTTATACAACAACATAATGATTAAGAAAATAACATTCATTCTCTATGTAGTTTTGATTGTAGTGATGGCAGCGGCCACCATTATTGAGCATCTTAATTCGACGCCCTTTGTCTCGCAATATATATATGGTGCGTGGTGGTTTAGCCTGCTTTGGGCTCTTCTTGTGGCTGTAGGTGTGGTTTATATTGCCAAATCTCATCTCCGGAAATGGAATCTTTTGTTACTTCATTTGTCGATGATAGTCATCCTTGTTGGAGCCTTTTTAACGCATACAATGGGCTTTAAGGGGATGATACACCTAAGGGGTGACCAGCCAACTAACGTCTATACAGAGATGGTTTCCATGTCAGAATCGCGCACACATCGGCTGCCTTTTTCAGTTCGTTTGGACCATTTCGACATACAATATCACGACGGAACACAAGCTGCTTCGGATTATATGACCCACTTTGTCATAACAGATGGCGAGACAATTACACGTGCAACCGTGTCAATGAATAAGGTATTTTACTACCATGGTACACGTTTCTACCAAGCGAGTTATGACACAGATAACCGCGGAAGTTACCTCAGTGTGAATAGTGATCCCTATGGACTTCCGGTCACATATACGGGTTATGGTCTGCTATTCTTTTCGCTTTTGTGGCTTCTTGTCGATGCAAAAGGAACATTTAGGCAGTTGCTTTGCAGTCCGGTGCTTAAGAAATCATTAGCCACTTTGTTGCTAATCTTTGGATTTTCAACGGCCATTCATGCTGCCGAAGAATCTATTTCAGCCCCTGTAGTGGCTCAACCCGTAGCCGAAAAGTTCGGAGATCTCTATATCAACTATAACGAACGAATCTGTCCTTTGCAGACTTTCGCCCTTGATTTTGTGAAGAAAATCTATGGCAAACGAAGCTATAAAGGTGCTAATGCCACTCAAATCTTGATGAGTTGGATATTCTTTGGCGATGCATGGAATCGTGAACCTATCGTGCAAATCAAGAGTAAAGAGATGCGCGAAACATTCGGATTACCCGAATATACGAATGTAAAGGCATTCTTTCAAAATGGAGAATACGTCCTGGGTCAATATGCTTATGACTATCAACAAGGGCAACAGGACGCACTACACAAGGCTTGTTATGACATGGATAATAAGCTTCAAGTCATCATGTCGCTGCAAAAGGGAACGCCACTTGCCCTATTTCCGCACACGTTTCGACATGGAAAGACGCAATGGTGAGATGAAACCAGTTATTCGTAAGGCGTTGGTTGAACTTGATGGTAAGCCATTCAAGGCTTTTGCTGCAAACCGTGACCAATGGGCTATGAATACAGAATATGTTTATCCTGGTCCAATTCAATATTGGGGACCAGCTGAAGTGTGTGATCAGCCAACCAAAACATTGAAACTTGAGCAGGAATAATCAATCCTGATTGACAACAAAAATAATCATATAGGGTGATAAAATCTTTGAAAGATAGATTTTATCCCCTATATGTTTCTTAATAAACATGGGTACGAGGCGAACCTCCAATAAGAAAACTACTCAAACCTTGCATACGAAGAGTAAGCGGAGGTGTAGGCGTTCGCGTCGTTCTTTCTTTCGACGTTATCCCAAATGGGCTGTTATATTGGGGGCAGTGGGTATGGTTGCACTCTATGTTTGGTGTTTCTATTATTTCTTTGTAAGCCCAACTGGTTTCCGATGGAGAGCTCTTTATGGTGATGCTAAATATCCGGATGGCTATGAAAATCATGGTATCGATATCTCTCATTACCAAGCTGATATTGATTGGGAACGTCTATCTAATGCAATGATAGAGGGGTGTCCCATCAGGTTTATTATTATAAAAAGTACTGAAGGGGCTGGAAAACTTGATAAAAACTTTTATAAAAACTACCAAAGTGCAGGCGATTATGGGTTTATTCGAGGTGCATATCACTTCTGGAGTAATAAGTCTTCTGCGCGCGATCAAGCTCATTTCTTTTTAAATAAGGTACATCTCAATGATGGAGATCTACCACCTGTGCTTGATATTGAGCATAAACCAAAAGATAAAAGCGTTGAAGAGTTTCAGCGTGATGTACTCACTTGGCTTCACATAGTAGAGGATAAATATCATGTAAAACCTATTATCTACACATACTATAAGTTCAAACAGAATTATCTTTCAGCGCCAGTGTTCAATGATTATCCTTATTGGATAGCACATTATTATGTAGATAAGGTGGAGTATAAGGGCCCTTGGAAGTTTTGGCAGCATACAGATGCAGGACGACTTCCTGGAATAAAAGGATATGTTGACTTCAATATATATAACGGAAGCTATTACGATCTTAAACAAATGACTATTGGTCGTAACAAGTGGTAAGTCTTTTGACAGTATTATTTCCTACATGTTTGAGGCGTGAGATAAAGTGTTTCTCATTAGAATTAAATGTGAGTTCTAAGTAATCTCCAATAATTTTCTTTTTGTATTTCTGTCAAATGTAATAACGTTCACTTATAAAAAGATGTAGGATTGTATTTTTCTATAGGGTAGAATAATTTTGTATTATTGCTGATTCTTGTAAGAAAATCTCTTAAAAAAACACTCCTTATAATATCTGAAATAGGAGAATATAAGCCGAGAGAAAGGTAGTTTAGATACTTATTTTGGGCTTTTATCTACTTTGTTCATAAGCTTTTTGAGTTAATTACCGCCTAATCGTGCTTATATTTGATGTAAAAGAGGAAATGATAGCATTGCTTTTAGAAGGTAATCTGATAGGTTTTATGCAGCAAAATGGGGCGTTTTATTTTCTATTCGGTGCGATATTATTTGATAAAATATATAAACTCCTGATATATAGGTAGTTACTATGTTTTGTCTTTTATGGCATATTCTGAACAGAATAGAATTTAGTTGTAAATACAAAGGCATTTTGTTGATTTATTTTATCATTCTTTTCAAGTTGTTATTGATTAGATTTTGCACCACAAATAAAATGTCGTTTTCAAGGAGTTACTCTATCATTTCCAAGACAATCAAAAGTCTTGTTAAGACAGGAATAGTTTTTTAATCATGATATTTTTATAGAGTTATATAACCGATAACCTTATAGTTAGGGTTGTTTATGATTATTTGTTTCATTAATGATAATCTTTTTTCGTTCTCTTCTAAACAGGTCTTTCAAGTTGTTAAAGTCCTTTTTAAGAATCAGCCCGATTCCTTGAGTATTCAAACTATTGTGAGTGAAGTAGCGATCATTGATTTGATTATACATGCGTATAGCGAAGTTACCATTAGGGAAGAGTAGATAACGGAGGTCAAAGTCACCAATAAAGCTTGTTGTTGCATTTGCATTGTCCCGATAACCAAACTGACCATTGAACAAAAGGCGGTTGTTTAGCAGACGACCACTAAGTATTCCTTCATATTCTGCATTGTTCCAACCTTCATCTCCCGTAGAAATATTGGCACCAAAGTTCCAGTTTGAGTTGTTAACAACATTGCTGAGAACATTGTTTATCTGTTGACTTACCGTACCACTAAGCAAACTTTGCATCGCTAAACTTGTTTGGCTTTGACCTGTTTCGGCTGCAGCGTTGTTATTACCTTGCATATAGAATCGCCCAATAGCCAAGAGATAAATCACTTGTTGGTTCATCTCTTCTTCGCTGTTGATGAGACTTAATATCATCTGTTTAGCGTCGTTGTTTACTGTTGGTAAGTCTAATCCAAAGTCAATTTTAGGCGAAGCAGGAGTTCCTGTAATATCCATTAGGCAATTCACTCGAATGTTATTGTTCGAGAAACTGCGTCCAAGATTAAGATCACTCAAACTTACTCCTTGTACAGTATATTGTGCTTTGAGTTTCAAAGCAGCTGCATAGGGATCACCACCAAAGCTAATTGTCCCTCCAGGAATAAATTGGAAGTCTTTCTTTATGGCATTTTGTATTGTTAGTTTATATATGCCATGATCGATGAGATAATTGCCATAGAGATCAAAGTTGCCTTTATTATAGTAGGTAGCTCGTAGACCTCCACTGCCATTAAGGGCTATATAATCGCCATTTGAGGGATCCATAATAAGCTTCAGTGTGGCATCAGGGGTGACATCAACCAAGAAATTAATGTGCATGTCGGAGGGAATATCTGCTTCGGGTGCTTCTTGTCGTTGTTCTTTTGGATGAAGAGCACGCATAATTAAGCTATCGCGATCATTCCAATGGATAAATTCTTGTTTAGTGATAGCAGTCGGACTGGCTGCATTATAGACAATCTGACTACCTTCGTTTGCTGTTGCATTGACGTCTATTGTGACTTCACCACTTTTGCCACGGATGTCACATTTTCCTGTAGCATAAGCGGTTCCATAAAACGTATTGTCGCCAAATGAATGCGTATCATAGGCTAATAAGTTATTTGCTGCTATGTGAATATCATAACTCATCTTTGTAAGATGCTGATGATATAATACTCCATTTACAATTCCTAAATGGCCGTCTCGGTCATTTACTGTGTCATTGACAAGGTGAATCTCATTGGGAATGGCGTGAATATGTACATCTTTAAATGTGTATGTGGTATTTAATGCACTGAGATGTAGGCTTCCATTTGCCGTAACATCACCCGTGAGATTGATATTACTGAGTGGACCTGCTACTTGAATATTGCCATTTGCAAACACGTCGGCACGATCAATAAAGCTGCTACAGAATGTTTTTAAGAATTCAACGCGTGTGCCATTAGCTCCTATATTCAGTTCAATATAATCTTTTTTGGGGGATATATAGCCTGTAATCTTTGTTTCTATGGGCGTCAATATATTTGTAAGAAGGTTTGAAGTTGTATCTTTTGCCAGCGCATCAATATCGATTGACCTTCCTTTTCATTCCATTTAGCATCAGCGAATAGTGTGCCCATTCGACCTTCTTCGAATCGAAAATCATTGACTTCAAGCTTTGCTGAGGCAGCGAGTTTACCGAAAGCAGCCGCTATATTGGCTTTTCCTGTTGCCTTCCCACTAAATTCAACTGAGTGGAAATTGACGAGATTAAGAATATATGCGATATCAACATTCTTGAGTTCTGTAGTAACAGAGTCTTTCAAATATGGTGTTGCACGTCCTCCAATGATAATATGTTCATCACCATGAGTAATAGCAAAATGGTCGATAGTGAGGTCTTTCGCTTGATAGATGATATCTGAAGGTTGGACAGTCCATGTCGTACCATCAATAAAAATCTTAGAAGAGTGTACGTTGATATGTGCTGCATCATGACCTTCTTTCTTAAAGAAGTTGGTCTCAGTATCTAAGGAACCATAAATCTTTTTGCCGTTAAGATTATTCCAAGTAAGCACAGAATTCAGCTTGTTGTCAGCTGCTTTAGCCTGTATATCCCAATAGATTCCTTTCCCATTTTCAGAGATTTTATGTGCCCGAATGTTTGCTTTTAGTGTATCAGAAGGTGAAGAAAGGTTGATAAAGCCTTGTTCAAAATGATTGCCATCATACGTAAATGATGGTAGAATCGCTTTGAGATTCATCTGTCGTTGGTGGTCATTAACAGATACAGAAAGCTTTGCTGGTTGCTCTAAATCTAATGATACACCAAATAATTTCTGTAACCAATCGCTTTTGTTGATTTCTCCTTGCAAAACAAACTCATTATCTTTTGTAGGTTTCATGTGTGGAAGTCCAGGAAGAGTAGGGAGTTTGCTGGCTATAATATTTGCGATACTATTGGGCAAAGTGGCATAGCTATAGTGCCCAACGAGCTGCATTTGTGCGAAATCGCTTTGCAAAGTAACAACATGTTTATGGTCTTCCTGACCAGCTTCAAGCTTTAATTCTTTGAGCTCATAATTGTTGTTAGGAGACAACATCTTAAAATTGTTCAGCACAATAATTCCATTTGCTGTGTTAAGGTTTCGTCCACTGATGTTTGCTTTGACATCTAATGAAAACGTAGTCGTTTAACTATACTTGCAGTGAGATTCATTTTGGGATAGCGTCCAATATTACTGAAATCACCATTAAGTTGTAGTTTACCATTGGGATCATTGATATTGAGTTTACCATTGAAACTCATTTGTTTGTTTTGTTTTTGAATAACCCCATTGATGTTGATATTGTGATAACTATATTGGTTATAATCCAATCTATCAATCTTTCCGTTTGCCTTTATCTTAAGATTTCCTATTTCGGCTTTACCACTTGCATCGAGTTTCGCAGCAATTATGCCTAATTGGGCGTTATCTATAATCTTACCTAAGTTTATTCCTGAGGTCTCAATACGTCCATTAAAACTATTCTTATGTAGGCCGACTGTTAGTTTTGCAGCTCCATTATCAGTATAGAGCGCACCTTTCAAGGCTATATCTTTGCCGTAACCTCCAATACTTCCCTTAAACTTTATATTTCCTAAACGCGTAATTTCAATAGGGATATTCATTCTATGCCCTAAGTTTTCACTGATAAATTTGATGCCATCCGCCTGCATAGTAAGGCTGTTAATATCAGCAATCCAACGTGCTTTTGACTGCCAATTACTAATAGAACCATTTGCTGAAAGATAAATACTGCGTCCACTAACTTGTAGATTGGTGATGCGAGTAGAAGTACTTGTTCCACTAACAGCTAACGAAAGATCAATCTTGTTCTTAAAATTGCGTAGTTCAGGAATTATAAAAGACAGATCCGCGGGGCGTATAACGGAGGGTTCAAGGGCTAAGGAATACTGTAAAGAAGGTAGTTGAAGTTTATCTGATTCAAATGAATAACTCGCTATTCCATCTTTAATATAGAGCTTGGTCTCTGGTAATTGTAAGTTAAAGTTTCGCAAATGTGCCTGTTGTCTGTTTGCTTCAAGCTTCAAAGAGAGTGAAACAAGGTTCAAACCACAAGCATCTTTGAAGGAGAGTTTCTTGATTGCGAGATTAAGACTGTCGTTTGTTAGTTCGTTAAGAATAATGTGCGCACTGATATCTGATATGTTAAGATGCTTCAAGTCCAATTTGTTCGGAGCAGCTTTTATATCTTTTTGGTCGTATTTTAGTTGTCCGTTTCTAATGATAAGTGAACCAATTCGGAAGTTAAGTTCATTTTTTTGGGTAGATTCTTTTGATGCTAACGAGTCAAGGATAAATTGGTAGTTGGGTTTTGATTCAGCTGTAAGCTTGTAGGCTTTTATTGTGGCACCAAACAATTGTGCGGATGAAATTGAGACGCGACCTTCAAGTAGTGGTATCAAATCTATCTTGACTGATGCACGTGAAGAGGTTAGAAGTTTTTGACCATTTTGGTCATAGATGAGGATGTCATCAATGATAACACGATTCAAAAAACCTAAATTTATAGAGCCAATATTAACTTTTGTGCCAATCTTCTCTACCAGAACATGGCTCACTTCAGTGCCAATACAACTCTTTATTGCTGGTATATGTAGCAATATTATAAGCGCAAAATATAGTCCTGTCAAGGTCCATATTAAGGCATTGACAATATGTTTGAGTTTCTTCAGTTTGTGTCTGTGATATAATTGTATTGCAAAAATACAGTAATTTTAATTGATAGGAGAATTATTTGAACTTTTTTCTTTCTTTTATGCTTATTTTTCCTTAAATTTGCATCGGTTATTTTACTCTATTATATTAAGGTAAAAGGAATATTCATATATAAATATAATTATGGCAAATGTAATTAAGTTGCGTAAGGGCTTAGACATTAACCTAAAAGGTAAGGCCAATTTTGAAACAATTAGAAGGATAGATAGTTCTGAGATAGCACTTGTTCCTGATAGTTTCGGAGGTGTTACGCCAAAGGTTATTGTGCGTGAAGGCGACTGTGTTAAGGCTGGAGATGCCTTGTTTGTGGATAAGAATTATCCAGAGATGAAGTTTGCTTCACCAATCAGTGGAATTGTAAAAGCGGTGGTGAGAGGTGATCGTCGAAAGGTTCTTTACGTTAAGGTAAAGGCTGATGAGATGCAGCAATTCGTTGATTTTGGTATAAAAGATATTGAGAAGTTGGATGGTAAGGCAATCAAAGAAGCTTTACTCGCGAGTGGATTGTTTAGTTTTATCCAACAATTGCCTTATGCTATGACAACGACTCCAGATACAATGCCGAAAGCAATCTTTGTTTCTGCTTTTCGAGATATGCCTTTAGCTTCAGACTTTGAAGTGGAATTAAAGGGTAATGAAAAGGATTTTCAAACAGGATTAACGGCATTATCTAAAATACAAAAGACTTATTTAGGACTTTCTGTGCATCAGACTGCATCGGCACTTGTAAATGCAAAGGATGTTGAAATCAATGTTTTTGATGGCAAATGTCCTGCAGGTAATGTTGGAGTTCAAGTCAATCATATAGATCCAATCAATAAAGGTGAGGTGGTTTGGACTATAGATCCTGCTGCAGTTATATTCTTTGGACGATTATTTAATACAGGAAAAGTTGATTTAAGAAGGGTGATTGCTGTTGCTGGTAGTGAGGTAAAGAATCCTTCTTACGCTGAAATACTTATTGGAACTCCTTTCTCTAAGGTTCTCGATGGGCAGTTGAAGTCTACTGAGTACGTTCGAATTATTAATGGAAATCCTCTTACTGGGCGCAAAACAACACTTGAAGATTTTGTTGGAGCGCATACATCTGAGGTAACAGTAATTCCAGAAGGTGATGATGTTAATGAGTTCTTAGGATGGATTCTTCCCAGAACGAATTTATTCTCCGTTTCAAAAAGCTATTTCTCATGGCTCATGGGAAAGAAGACTTATAACCTCGATGCACGAATAAAAGGGGGAGAGCGTCATATGATTATGAGTGGAGAATATGATAAAGTGCTACCAATGGATATCTATGGTGAATATCTTATAAAAGCTATTATAGCTGAAGATATTGATAAAATGGAACAATTGGGAATCTATGAAGTAAGTCCTGAAGACTTTGCTGTAGCCGAGTTTGTTGATTCTTCCAAATTAGAATTACAAAAGATTGTACGCAATGGTCTTGACATGCTCCGCAAAGAGAATGCTTAATTATAAAGGATAAAAGAATTATGAGTTTAAGAAGATATCTTGATACAATCAAACCTAACTTTGAAAAGGGAGGTAAACTCCATGCGTTTCAAAGTGTGTTTGAAGGCTTGGAAACGTTCTTGTATGTTCCAAATGCAACATCTCAGAGCGGAACTAACATTCATGATGCGATAGATTCAAAGCGAATCATGAGTTTTGTAGTTATAGCTTTGCTCCCAGCTTTGCTTTTTGGGATGTATAATATAGGCTATCAAAATTATGAAGCGGCTGGAAAGTTGGCGGAAGCATCATTCTGTGACATGTTTCTTTTTGGCTTTTTAGCTGTTCTTCCCAAAATAGTTGTCAGCTATGTAGTTGGTTTGGGGATTGAATTTGCTTGGGCTCAATGGAAGGGTGAAGAGATTCAAGAAGGCTATTTGGTTTCAGGCATCATTATACCAATGATAGTTCCTGTTGGTTGTCCTTTGTGGATGTTGGCTTTAGCGTGTGCTTTCTCAGTTATTTTCGTTAAGGAAATTTTTGGTGGAACAGGCATGAATGTTTTTAATGTGGCTATAGCTGCACGCATGTTCTTGTTCTTTTCTTATTCAAGTGCAATGACTGGAGACCGCGTGTGGGTAGCAAACAGTTCCATATGTGGCTTGGGCAACACGCTGCCTGATGCTTTTACAGCTGCTACTCCTCTTGGACAATTGGCATCAGGAACTATTCCTAATGCTTCAATGGCAGACATAATAATAGGTCTTATACCTGGATCTATTGGGGAAACAAGTGTTATAGCCATAGCTATAGGGGCTGTAATCCTATTGTGGACTGGTATTGCAAGTTGGAGAACTATGGGCTCTGTATTTGTAGGAGGAATAGTAATGGCTGTATTGTTTCATGCATTAGGGATGACACCTATACAATGGTATGAACATATTGTCTTAGGAGGTTTCTGCTTTGGTGCTGTATTTATGGCTACCGATCCAGTTACATCAGCACGCACAGAGACTGGAAAATACTACTATGGATTCTTCATTGGAGCGCTTGCAGTGATTGTTCGTGTGATGAATCCAGGCTTCCCTGAGGGTATGATGTTGGCTATATTCTTCGGAAATATGATAGCTCCATTGATTGATTATTGCGTGGTTCAACGCAACATTTCACACAGAGCGAAACGTATTTCGAAAGTACAATAATAAAGAAGTAGATTATGAAGACAAATTCAAATTCATATACCATCATATATTCAGTCATCATTGTTGTTATTGTTGCATTTCTTTTAGCTTTTGTATTCCAGGCTTTGAAGCCCATGCAAGATGCTAATGTTGCACTCGATAAGAAGAAACAGATTCTTAATTCGTTAAATATTCGTGATTTAAATGATGC
>QWCZ01004403.1_pt1 | contig 12888 bp, 10 predicted proteins | sample 1972651 | NCBI WGS metagenome assembly QWCZ01 (sample SAMN09866695, study PRJNA288562) | Human oral metagenome isolate pre1_saliva, whole genome shotgun sequencing... | isolation source: mouth | host: Homo sapiens | place: USA: California
CAGAAACACCATTTGGGAAATTAGTGGTGGAATTAGGTCTGAATAATGTTCAATTTACCAAAGGACTTTCGGATGCACAAAAGCAATTACGTACATTAAAACGTGCAATCAAGGCTTCTGATGAAGACATTAAGTTGATGGGTAGAGGCTCGCAAGCTGCATCAACTAAAATGCAATTACTATCTCAAGCGTTTAAGACCACAGGGAACGTGGTAGAACACACTAAAATTCAATTAGGGTTACAAGAAGAACAATTAAGACGATTAAGAGATGTAATTGATGCAACAGGTACTAAGACTAAAGAACAAACTGCAGCAGAGAAAAAACACGTTGCTCAAATCGAAAAACTAAAAGGAAAATTAGTTGAAGCAACCGCAAGCATGTCTATGTATCGTAGAGAGTATGCAGAAACTGCTAAAGCGCAAGCAATCGCAAACAACGGTTTTATTAAAGCAGGTACACGATTAGAAGCGGCTGGAAAGCGTATGACTGAATCGGGTAACCGAATCTTAAACGTAGCCCGTGGATGGACATTCGCAAGTGCAATATTAGGAACTGGAATCGGGTTAGTCGCAAAACAAGCGATTGATTACGAAAAAGCGATTGCAGGGGTACGTAAGACCACAGACCCTACTACAGCACAGTTACAAGAATTTAGTTTAGGATTCCGTAAGATGTCCACAGAAATTCCAGTTGCAGCTAAAGAGTTAGCAAACATGGGACAAATGGCAGGGCAATTAGGGATTCGTAATGAAAGTTTACTAACATTCGTTGAAACGATGGCTAAACTACAAACTGCTACGAATATCATCGGAGAAGAAGGTGCAGCAGACCTTGCAAAATTCATGAATATCATGGGTACATCGCAGGATAAAGTATCTAATTTAGGTTCTGCATTAGTTGACTTAGGTAACCACTTTGCTACTACCGAAAAAGACATCCTTGACATGGGTAAAAACTTAGCAGGGGCAGGTAGACAAATCGGACTATCTGAAGGTAGCGTGTTAGGGATTGCAACCGCATTGAGTTCTGTGGGTATTGAAGCAGAAAAAGGTGGTAGTGCGTTCTCTAAAATCATGATTAAAATGGCTATTGCAGTGGACGAAATGGACACTAGAGCAGGAAGCAAGTTAAGAGAGTTTGCAGGAGTATCGGGAATGACTGCTGAAGCATTCGCAGATTTATTCAAATCTAATCCTGCAGAAGCTATTGCAGCATTCGTTGAAGGTTTAGGTAGTGCGAATGAACGTGGTACAACCGCTATCGGAATCTTGCAAGAAATGGGTATCAAAGAAGTACGTTTAAGAGATACCTTATTACGTGCTGGTGGTGCGCATAAGCTATTTAATGATGCAGTGAACATGGGTAATAAAGCCTTTAAAGAAAACACCGCATTACAACACGAATTTAATATCTTCAATGAAACCACAGCAAGTAAATTAGAACGTGCGAAAAACAAACTTACTGATCTAGCAATCGAAGCAGGCGGTAAGTTATTACCTGTAATTGCAGATTTACTAGGTAAATCGGGATATGTCGTAGATGGCATTAAGGGTATGATTGAAGGATTCTCTAATCTACCCGAACCAATTCAGAAAACCGCATTCGCATTAACTGCTATCGGTTTAGCTGGCGGACCTGTATTAGGAATTATCGGTCAAGCAACAAATACCATCGGATTGTTCACAGGCGGTATAGGCAGTGTACTTAGACACATGGGATTGTTGCAAGTTAAATCGAAGGAAGCAAAAGGTGCGTTTGACTTAGTAAACGGTGCATTAAGTGCTACTGCTGGAGGTGCAGTTGAAGCAGGGGCAGAAATGGCGTCCTTAGGTGGTGAAATTGCGACTACTGGCGGATTCGCTTCTAAACTCATGGGGTTAGGTTTGAATCCGTGGTTAGTAGGTGTAGCCGCTGCAGTAGGTTTAGGTGTAGCAGCGTGGAAGCTATTCGGTGAGAATATGTGGAACTCTGCGCAAGAAGCAAGTAAGAGTGCATCTCAAATGGAAAAATGGGGTACACAGGTTTCCGATACAGTTGACAAAGCATTACACAAAGCTGAAGATTTCGGCAATCAAGCAGGCACATATTTATCCACTGGCTTAGAAATTAACGAAAAGACAAAGAATAACGTAGTCACAGCCTACGCAGGTATGTTTGACGAACTACGAAAAACAGCAGACGAAAAGTTAAAAACGATTAATGAATCATTCGGTAAATTATCTTCAGTCACACAAAAATATGAAGAGAAAAACCATGAAAAACGTGTAGAAAAAATCAAAGAAGCAAAAGGTGCATTCGATAAAATCGAAGCAGAAATCAATGCTATCTACGATAAGGCAGGTCAAGAAAGACGAGCATTAACTGAAAGCGAAATCAATGATATTAAAAAGCTAAGAGAAAAGGCTGCAGTGGAAGAATCGAAAATCTTATCAGGTAAAGAACAAGACCAAATGAAGATTTTCAAAAATCTATCGGAAAGCCTTAAAACACTAGACATGCAAGAACTTGATGGGCGCTTGTTGACATTAAGTAAAATGAGGGAAGAAGAAGGTAAGAACTACAAAGAACGATTAGAGAATGTTAAAAAGCTACATCGTGAAGGTGAGATTGACGAATACGCCTATAAGATGGAATTGCGACAAATCGAATCAGACCACAATGCTCAAATGAAAGAGTTAGCTTTCCAAGAATATCAAACGGTTAAGGAACAAATTAAACGGTTAAGAAAAGAAGGCTCTGAAGAATCGCAACAAACTGCAGATAGTTACGAATTAGCCTTAGAACAATCGATGAAACGTTATGGATTTACGATGCAACAAATGGAAACGATGGCAAAAGAAAAATCGGATGTCATCGCACAACGTAATAAGTACATCGCACAAAGCGTTTTAGAAATGGGTATTGAAATCGGTAAGGCTACTGAAGAAGCAAACAAAAAATGGGAAACACTCATCACCGATGAAAAGACAGGTAAGATTGTTAAAAACATCGGTAAGACATTAACGGAAGTAATTAAGACTGAACAAGGTTGGAATGACCTTAAATGAAACGATAGCTCATATCTTACAAGAAAAAGGTAAGTGGGATGACCTAACCATCGAGCAAAAGGTAGCAATTTTAAGTGCAACAGGAATCGATGAAACAACGTTGAAATTTATCGACTTCCATAACTTATGGGAGCAAAAAGATTTTGTTGCTAAGTTAGCGAAGATTGATACAACCGCACCCGATGCAAAACAAAAGATTGGTGCATTGATTGAAGAGTTTACAAAAGCAAAAAATTTAGGTGAACAAGGAATCTCAATCGTGGCGGATTCATCGAAGCCGATTCGAGCAGCTAAAGATGTGGATAACTTAACTCAAAAAATGTTTCAAGCGAAGAACACAGGTCAAAGTGGCGTGAACTTCCAAGCAGAAACAAATGCGCAACAAGTATCAGATCAAGTGTGGAACTTAATTAATGCGATGAATAATTCGTATGATAAGACGGTACACTTCACAACAGTTTGGAAGAACGTATATCAATCCACAGGAACGAGTACGCAGGATATTTGGTCTTCACACTTGAATAACTATGCTACAGGTACTGAAGGACACACAGGCGGTCTAGCGTTCTTAGGTGATGGTGGTAGACGTGAACCGTTCTTAACACCCGATGGATATTTCGGTGTATCACCTTCCACAGATACATTGTATGACTTACCTAAAGGAACTAAGGTGTGGTCTAGTATCGATAAATTCAAACGTGATACGTTGCATAAACCATATCTTGCAGGGTATTTAGATAAGCTACCACGCTTTGCTAAAGGTACTTTAAAGAGTTTTATTGATAACACAAACGTAAGAGTACCCGATGTGTTCAAAGCACGTAATACGGTGGATAATTCAACGTATGCACCAGTATTACACATTGAAAATTTCAACGCAAACAATAATATGGATGTGGAAGAATTATTCAGACAGTTTAAGTGGATGATTAAACGGGAAGGAGATAGAGCATGAAACACTTTATAAAATTTAATGGTAAGTCTTCTCTAGACTTACACTTATATCTTGATAGTAATTCGATGCAACACGTATCGGCACAAAACGATGTAGAAGAAGTGGAAGTGCTAGGTCGTGACGGTACGGTGATTGTAGATCATAAACGATTGAAACCAGTCGTGCAACCTTACGAACTCTTTCTCAAATTACCACCACGATATAAAATGCAACGAGCAATCGATGAAATTTCAGAATGGCTTAGTCCAGTAGGCTATGTGGATTTTGAAAAATCATGGGATGGAAACTACATCTATCGTGCAGCATTTAATGAAACGTACAGTGTGAGTGAAACCTTATCGTATTTCGGTAAGGTGGCACTCACTTTTAAATTACATCCGATTAAATACTTAAAGAGCGGTAGACAGTTATTAGAAGTACAGAATAATGGATCGCTAGTCAACCCTACAAAACGAATCAGTAAGCCTACCTTACACGTAGCAGGAAACGGGAATGTAAAGATTACGATTACCAATCCTAAAGGAAAGCAAGAACTTACCGTAAAGAATATGGAACGTAAAATCATTATCGACTGTGAGAATGAACTTGCATACACGGAAGATGGCAGTGCGATGTTAAGTTTATATGGTGATGATTTCTTCCACCTTGATTTAGGCACTAGCACGATATCATGGGATAACCCTGCTGTACGAGTATGGGTGCAAACGAATTGGGGTGTTAAGGTGTGAGTAAGATTATTGTATATGAACAAGGCTCACAGACTGAAGGCAGTTTTGGGAATGGTGTTGTAAAAGACTGGCTATCCCTTAAAATTAAACGAAATGGAACACAATATGAATTAGAAGGTGTGTATCGTGCTGATGGCACGAATGCACACCTTTTGCGTAGAGGAAACATTATCCAGTGCGATGCGGATGCACGGTCTAAAAAACAACGGTTTGATATTATCCGTGCGGTTGAGATTGATAATGAAAGAATCGAAGTGTACGGAACACACGTAGCGCACCGATTGAAGTACCTAAGTTTGTTACCGAATGTCACTGTGGAAGGTGCAGGGTATCAAGCAATCGATACATGGCTCAACAGTATTGTAGGACTTCAAAAATTTCAAGCGTGGAGTGATGTTACCGATAAAGCAAAAGTGGAATGGTCGCTCGATAAGATTTCAAATGCTAGAGCAGCACTCTATGGGCATGAATTATCACTAGCAACTGTGTGGAAAGCGGATGTAGGATTCGACAATTACCGTATCATGCTATCAAGACGGTTAGGCAAACCGACTGCATTAGTACTGAATTACGGTAAAAATATTACTGAATTTCGTAAGGAAGATACAGACGAAGATGTATTTACGAGTGTTTATCCATATATCGTGCGTGAGAAGACGATTTACACGCTCGATGATCCCGAAAGAGTGATAGATAGTCCACAAGCTAGCTCATATCCTTTCTCTCGTGTCCTACCTGTTGACTTTTCTAGCGATTTTAAAGAAGACGAATACGATGGTGGGAATGCTGGGGAGAATGAAGCAGAAAGTGTTGGAGAAGGAGCAGTTGAAGAAAAGAATACTGCTACTGGTGGCGTGTGGAAACGTAATAGCACAGGGTGGTGGTATGAGTTTTCAGACGGTTCTTACTTAAAAAACTGCTGGAAGTATATCGATAACGAATGGTACAGATTTAAAAAGAGCGGATATATCTATCAAAATGCATGGTTTAGAGATAAACACGGAAACCGTTACTATTTCAAAGATAGCGGTGCGATGGTAACAGGCTGGTTTAAGGTTAAAAAGAAATGGAAGTATTTCTATGATTGGGGCGGTTTAGATAAAGACCGCAAGAAACCTTATGTATTAGATAAAGATAAATTACGTGGGTTAGCACAAAAATATATTCGTGATCATAACATCGGATTGCCTAGAGTGACTGTGACAGTTAAATTTGTGGATTTAATGGCAGATAACAGAATGAATGAAGATGAAGATATCGCTATCTATGATGAAGTAAAAATCAGATTCCCACATTTAGATAACGCATTGAGTAAAGCAAAAATTGTAGGTACTGAATGGCTACCGTTATCGAACACTTATGAAACAATCACAATCGGGAATGAAGAAAGAACATTTAAACAAACCTTAACAGGTCACATGGAAGCACGAATTGAAAAACTAGATCAAGAATTAAATGAGCAAGCAAGCGTAATTCGTGATAATGAAAATCTATTATTCAATGAAGACGATGGTGCGACAGTCACATACACAGCAGAATCGTTAGCGGATGTCAGTCCGCAGGGATTTAAGAAGGATGACTTATTACTCACAGGCGATAAATTACAACGTTGGACAGGTACAGAATGGAAAGATGTGGAAGCTAAATCGGATGTGGATGTATCGCACATCACGATGAGTGTGGCAGATATTAAGACACAAATGTTAGTAAATCAGCAAGAAATAGCTGCAAAAGCAAGCTTAAATGAAGTATCTGAATGGAAACGTGCATTAGACGATTATATTGCGCAACAGAATAAAGATAGTGCTGAAGCTGAAAAGAACTTACTGGAAGTTACCCGTAGAGTTGAGCAGTTAGTCTATAACATCGGTAACATGGCAGTCGTTTATAATATGGTGGATAGAAACATCCGTTTAACAAATGAAGGTATCACAGTAGGGGATAAGGCAGGCGATAGCTACATTCTTGTATCGAATAATCGTATTTCATTATTCAGTGCAGGTAAGGAAGTTATGTATATCTCGCAAGGGATGTTACACATCGACAATGGGGTATTCACTAAGACATTACAAGTGGGTAATTATATTGAAATGCCTTTAGAAAGCAATCCTAAGATTAACGTGATTCGGTATGTAGGGGGAAGGTGATTAATTGGAAAGATTATATTTTGACGGTAACTGGCACGGGTATATTGAAGTGACTACGGAAGTGTTAGCACAGAATAATATCGATGTAACAACACCTGTACGAGTTAGTTTATATATCGGTCAAGATGCACCAAACGCAACGGATGTTTCCGATGTGGGAGCATACATCGGTTTAAGTATGGGCAAACAGTATAAATACCTATATATCGGTGAGCTGCAATTAAATGGGAATAAACGATTTTTAGGTAGTTTAGATTTTGTATTAAAACATGACGATGACGGAAACGTGGATTCCACACTAAGTATATGGAGTGGTAAAACGGAAGGTATCGCATGGACTGAAGGTGGATTGTACTGGGGAAGTTTATATCATACAAAGACGATAGCAGTTCCACGAATCATTCGTTCGGGAATTATTGAATCCGTTTCAAACGTGACTTATCTAGGAGAAAACGTAACGGTAAAAATCAAAGATAATGAAACTGGATTGAACAGCAACAGGGCATTTAGATATTAGTGTACGTACATTTAAAAATGGAAAACAATACGGTGGGGATGTTTATAAAAATGGCATCCCTATTAAAATACCCGAAAATATTAAACCTAGCGTAGGCAGTATAAAGTTAATAGATAAGTATACAAAACGTGAGATAGAAGCTGGAGCAGTAGTTTTAAAACACTTATCGGACATAGAGTATGAAGTGATGAACGACCCAAACTCGTTGACCGAACCTGTTGAGTGGCATTTATCCATTGACGAAAAACATTTTACTGGCAAAAAAGGCGAGATTGGAAAGCTTAATAAAACAGGGAAACTTTATGCAAAAGCATGGGTAGTTGATAAACATGGGCGTGAATCAATACCTTATTTAAAACCATTCACAATATCCGAATATCGAGCACCACAATTATCTTTTGTAGCACGTAGAAGTGGTACAAAAAAGAATACGGTCACTGTCACGACTACTGCAAAGGTTATTCCTTTAAAGGGTGATAATGGTAGACAATACAATTCATTCTCACTTGAATTTTACACACGCAGAATCGAAGATACGCAATTCATCAAGAATGAAGGTGCAGCGTTTAAAAGCACATCCGCTTATGAACTTATCGAACACAGTGCGAATCTGAATGGCACATTCAATTCTGAACAATCGTATGTTATTAAAGCGGTATTACGTGATTCATTCCAAGAAGTAGAATATTTATTCCCACTTAGTACAGAGCAAGTGGTAGCATCCTATTCTCAATGGGGAATGGGTATCGGTAAGGTATGGGAACGAGGAACTCTGGATGTTGGCGGTGATATTTATTCCAACGGTGAACTGGTACAAGTTGGAAGATTAACTCAAATCAACGGAAAGTCCATCCAGCTTACTGGATCCGCAAACGATGCTACAAAGACAGGATTGTTTTATGCATACAATATGAGAGACCTTCCACCAAATCTTGATTCTTATCAACGATACGGATATTTGCAAGTGAATACACATCCAAACGATGAGAATTTTGCAATGCAAATCTACATTCCACACAATACTAATTTAATGTACATGAGACGTAAGATGAACACATACGGATGGCAACCGTGGGTAAAATTCACGCCTAGTGATATAGAACAACAAAAAGACGAATGGCATGATGCGCCTCTCACAAACGGATGGAAACATTACGGCGGTGAAGACACGAATGTTCAATATCGTAGAGATTCAGAGGGTAGAATCTGTTTGAGGGGTAGTTGTCAAGGTGGAACATATATCAATCGTGGTGGAACGATATTCACGCTTCCTAAAGAATACAATCCGAACAAGAAAGTCTATATTCGAGCAATTACTGGAGATTATCAAGAATGTTATTTGATTTTATCTCCTGCAGGGGAGCTATATTGTGCGGCTGACAATCAAGTAAAACGTGACTGGCTATGTTTAGACGGTATTACTATTTGATTTTAATTAGAGAGGAACGGTAATCACCATGAACACAGGAGGTAATAAAATGATTGAAAAATTAACGCAACAAATTAAAGCAATTAACGACATGATTGCACAGGAACAACGTGCGATTGAAACGTTGAATGGAACTAAAGGTAATCTTGAAGCACAGCTTAAAAACGTGGTGGATGAAATCAACGAAAAGATTTCAACCGTGATTCGTTATCAAGCGGATAAGCAAAAAATGACGGATGCTAAAGAAATCATTCAAAAATTAGGCACAGACGAAGTGTAATCAATTAGAGAGGAATTGATACTATGATGCAACTAGGAAGCAGTGTGCTAGTTGCTCTGATTACAGCAGGAGGTTATGTGATGGTAGCGTGGATAAACGGTAATAATAAACAGCAACAAAAAGAAATAGCAAACAATTTAGAAAAAATTACCGATCAAATGCAATCCATCCAAGAAGAAGTGAAACGCACGAATAAATTGGCAGAATTAAACGTTGAAAGCATTCGTCACACACAACAATTCTTACTGTACGATGCGATGGAACGTGCGCTTAAACGTGGTTACACGACCACAGCAGAAATCAGAGAAATTGGTGCGCTATTTAAAAATTATGAAGATCGTGGCGGTAATGGTTCTATCCATGACATGCACGAAAAATTTATGACATTAGAGATTCACGACTATTTATAAAATAAAGGAGATTGATTCATTATGACATTACAAGAAATTATTATCGCAACATTAGGTTTAGTACTTACAACAGTTTTCACTAAATTAGGTCAAGGATTTTGGAACTACTTAAAAGCACATACAACAGCAGAAAATTTTGCAACAGCTAAAAAGGTTGTAGCAACGACTGTTCGCTATGTAGAGCAAGTCTATACTGATATTCACGGTGAAAAGAAATTCAATGCAGCGTTAAACGGTGCTACAAATGCATTACATCAACGTGGAATCGAAGTAACGCAAGAACAATTAAAACAACTTATTGAAGAAGCAGTCCACACGATGAATGAAGAAACAAAAGAGATTATGGGAGAGTAATTAAAAATACGATAAAGGGGTAGCGTAATGCTATCCCTTATTTATTTAGATGGAGGGCGTATGGAAAAAATAATTAAAAAGCACTTAACTGTTTCATCCGATAGCCGTTACACTGAAAAGTTATGGAATGAAATTTATAGCAAGGATAAAGGCACGGCAGTGTTTAAGTTTACTGTGGATGAATTGACAGCACAAAAAGTAATTTTCTTGTTTTATTTCAAAAATACAAAGCGCTATATAACAATCAACGCTTCAATCGAGGGCGATACAATTACAGTTCCATTCGATAGTTCTTTAATCGTTGAAAGTGAACCTGTCATTGGTTATGTGTATTTTGAAAAAGTAGAGCAATCGATGGATGTTTACTCGTTTACATTTAACGTAAAAGTGAGCGCTATTGATAAAGCGAATGAAGCACCACTAGTCGAACGTGCAACTGGTCGCATCGTGGATGTCGAAAACATCGTTACTAAACAAGAACTAGATGCACTCTTTGCAAAAATCAAAAAGCAAGGTGGAACTTACGATGACAGTGGATTACGTACTGAAATCAGCAATATTTCAGCAGAAATTGAAACTTTAAAGACAAAGACTGACAAAGGCACTGTTTATGACGATAGCGCCTTAAAACAGCGTTTAGAAGCCTTAGAAAGCAAACCCGAAATTGAAACAAGTTCATTCGTTACAAAACAAGAATTGAATGGCAAAGGCTACTTAACTCAACACCAGCCGCTTACCGAATACGTTAAGAAAACGGAACTACCACAACCGTATAACGATACAGAAATTAAAGAACGTGTAGCGAGCTTAGAGAGTAAGTCTGAAGTGGATAATAGCGGACTAGTAACTAAACAAGAACTTGAGAGCAAAAACTATCTCACGCAACATCAAGATATTTCACGTCTAGCAACCAAAGACGAATTAAGCGATCTAGTAACTAAGCAAGAGTTAAGAGATAAGAACTATCTTACTCAACACCAATCGTTGGAAGATTACGCTTTAAAATCTGAAATTCCAACACCTTATAATGACCTAGAATTAAAGAAACGAGTTGAAAGTTTAGAAAGTAAACCTTATTTAGATACTTCAAATTTTGTAACAAACGAGGTATTAAATAGCAAAGGTTATCTTACACAACATCAGAGTTTAGAGGGTTATGCTAAGAAATCAGAAATTCCTCAAGCATATAACGATACAGAGCTTAAAGACCGTGTAGCACACTTAGAGAGTAAGTCCGAAGTGGATACTAGCGGACTAGTAACTAAACAAGAATTAGATAGTAAAGGTTATTTAACGGAACACCAGCCGCTTACAGAATACGTTAAGAAGTCCGAACTACCACAGACGTATAACGATACTGAAATTAAAGAACGTGTATCACGTTTAGAGAATAAGCCCGAAGTGGATACTAGCGGACTAGTGACTAAACAAGAGCTGGCTGGTAAAGGCTATTTAACCGAACACCAATCATTAACGGAATACGCCAAGAAAACGGAACTACCGCAACCATACAACGATACTGAATTAAAAACGCGCGTTCAGACGTTGGAAACAAAAGCGGAAACCCTCGCAACTAAAGAAGAGGTAAAAGCTATTAAATTACAAGCAGGGGAACGAGGAGAAAAAGGTCAAAAAGGAGATACAGGCGAAAGAGGTCCGAAAGGGGATAAAGGGGAAACAGGCGAAAGAGGTCCAATCGGTCCGCAAGGTTTACAAGGTATTCAAGGTATTCAAGGTTTGAAAGGCGAACGAGGAGAAAGAGGGGTAGCCGGAATGCCCGGGCTAAAAGGAAACGACGGTCCTCGAGGACCTATCGGATTAACTGGTCCAAAAGGGGCAGACGGTGCGCCGGGTCAAAATATTATCAATCAAAACGGCGGACAACCATTGAAGTATTGGGCTGGAACAAAATCTCAATATGATGCAATCGCTAAAAAAGATGCTAGTACCATCTATGATATCTATACCGCATAGGAGGTAATATGGAACGAGAAGGAATTTATGTAGGCAACAAAGAAGTTACTCAGCGATACGTTGGGACAAGGCTTGTTTGGGAAAAAATAAAATTGCTATTCAGCGGTAACGCATCAATAAGTTATTACAGGGATAATAGTCGAATCATAGTTAATATGTATTTATCTCAAAACACTATAAAGCTTTTTGAGATAAACGGACAGAAAATTTCATTTTCTAGCGCCGAACATAGGCAGGGGAAAATTTATATAACATTTAATGATTCTGCTGAAAAATTCGAACAAAAAACTGGATTTAATAGATACCGAAGTTATTACGGTTCTGTTCCTGTGAAAATTTACGGATGAGGGTAACATACGTGTTAACTCAATAACTTATCTCACGAGTGAGCCGTGGCAAACAACATTACCATAATTTTAAGGAGGAAATATAAATGGAAATTGATACAAGCAGACTTAGAACGGATTTACCACAAATTGGATATGAACCTTATCGTCAAATTCACGCACATTCAACTGGAAATTCTAGATCCACAGTTTATAATGAAGCAGATTACCACATGCGCAGACCTGTAATTTCTGGATTCTTTTCTCACGTAGTAGGTAACGGTCGTGTAATGCAAACATGGTATACAAATAAGGGTGCATACGATGTTGGGGGCGGTTGGAACTATGAAGGCTATGGACAAGTTGAATTGATTGAAAGTCATTCTACAATGGAAGAATTTATGACAGACTATCGATTATATGTAGAATTACTACGTAATCTAGCCGATGAAGCAGGTATTCCTAAAACGCTCGATTCAGACGATTTAGAAGGAATTAAAACACACTACTACTGCACATATCATCAACCTGATAATGCAAGCGACCATGTAGACCCTTACCCTTATCTTGCTAAGTGGGGTATTAGTCGTGAACAATTCAAACATGATATTGAACACGGCTTAGGCGAAATCAAAGAAGGGTGGCAAAAAGATAACACAGGATGGTGGTATCAAAATAAAGACGGTAGCTATCCTAAAGATAAATGGCAATACATTAA
>QWCZ01001121.1_pt1 | contig 12861 bp, 9 predicted proteins | sample 1972651 | NCBI WGS metagenome assembly QWCZ01 (sample SAMN09866695, study PRJNA288562) | Human oral metagenome isolate pre1_saliva, whole genome shotgun sequencing... | isolation source: mouth | host: Homo sapiens | place: USA: California
GGCCACAATCACCGCAAACCACAGGAAATTGAGTTTGCCTTCAACACGCAGCGGCTCAATGTGGGTGCGGTCTTCAGCCACGGCACCGGCCGGCTCTTTGGCGTAGTAGGCCTTATCCAGGGCGTAGTAACTGATCAGCAGCAGGCTGTTAACCAGCAACCACTCGGGGAACAGATGCAGCGTCCAGGCAAAAGGCACGCCGCGCAGCATACCTAGGAACAGTGGCGGGTCTCCCAAGGGGGTGAGCAAACCACCGCAGTTAGCCACAATGAAGATGGTGTAAAGCACCGTGTGTACACGGTATTTACGTTCTTTGTTGGTGGCCAGTAGGGGGCGGATGAGCAGCATGGCGGCGCCGGTGGTGCCCACAAATGAGGCGATGGTGCCACCGATAGCCAAGAAAATAGTGTTGTTTTTGGGGGTGGCTTGAATGTCACCGCGCAGGTGAATGCCGCCGGCTACTACGAATAGGCTAAAGATCAGCGAAATGAACTGGATATATTCGACGACGGCGCCACCTACATGCTCCCAGCCCACGGCCAGCCCGGTAGCGATTGCGGTGGGAACACCTAGCGTGAGAGCCAAAATAAGCTGACTTGAGGGTTTTTCCCACCAGTGTTTAGTGGCTCCCACCAGCGGCAATATCGCGATTGAAGCCAGCATCACCACGAATGGGGTGATAGACCATAAGGGCAATTGCATTAGCTGTCCTTTTACACTCGGCCAACAAATTCTGCCCGCAGTCGGGCAAGGTAAATATAAGTAACTGCCTGTAATTGTGACAGGAATAGGTCTAAATGTCAGCGCGTATCCGCTCCTTGAGCGGTGTAAGGTGGCTGCTATGAGTCCTATTGATGATTCACTACAGCATATCCTTGAGCGCATTGACGCAGCTTCCCAGCGCTACGGCCGCAATGATCAGGTTGGGCTGATGCTGGCGGAGCGTCAAGAGCGTCAGCTAGATGTGATGGTGCAGGTAAATGTTTCAGGCGAAGAAACCAAGAGTGGGGTTAGCCCTGAGGCAGCCCTAGATTTGGCCTGCCAGGTGGGCGAATTAAAACACCTAAACCTGATTGGTTTAATGACGATTGGGCTAAATTCTCCCCACGAGGGGCCAGTACGTGCTGGCTACGCTAACCTGCACGGATTAGCTGAGAAAATTGCGGCCAGTGGCGCTCCGGGTACAGCCGGTTGTACCCAGCTATCTATGGGCATGACTAACGACATTGAGTGGGCTATTGCTGAGGGCAGCACCCAGGTGCGTGTGGGACGTGCCGTGTTTGGGGAAAGAAACTAGCCAAAACCTAGTTAGACCCACCGCCAGTAGGGCCAGTGGGTCTAATTAGGTTTACTCACGCAGCATTAGCAGCAGCTTATTGGCGATAATCGTTAAAGCGCTAACAGATGCGATCAAAAAACAAATTCCACCAAAAGGCGCTAAACCGATTACAAAAAGTCCCAAACCAACAATAGCCGAGGCAATTAACACAGTTGCGGCGTTCTGAATCTGCTTTTCATAGCGATTGCAGCGCTCATCTATTTGCATCCTGCTCACCGTCTTTCATTGACTTGATTGTGGTGCGAATCTCCCTTCTATGATAGGGGTCAAGCTTTCAATAGGCAAGCTTTGCTATTGACAAAACCGCCCAACAGGTCTATTTAGGCTACACCTCAAAGTAGTGAGCGCGGGTGGTTGGCCAACCACCCGCGCTCACTAGGGTCACGGCATAGATTGGCGCTATTGCAGCGCCAACCCAGCCTTTAACAGAGCCCTTTTAGGCTAGACGGTACATCCAGCCAAACTCGTCTTCCACCTTGCCAAACTGGATACCAGTTAGACGCTGGTGAATGTGGCTGGTGACCGGCCCAGCTTCAAGCCTGACCTCGAAGTCCTTACCCTTTAGAGCGCCGATCGGGGTTACTACCGCCGCCGTACCACAGGCAAAGATTTCAGTTACCTTGCCGCTGCGTACATCGTCAAGCAAACCAGACAGCGGCAAGTCTGCCTCACTTACGCTAGTGCCTTCGCTCTTGAGTAGCTCAATGATGGCCGAGCGGGTGCAGCCTTCCAAAATGGTGCCGCTTAGGCGCGGAGTTACCACTGAGCCGTCAGCGCGCACCACGAATACATTCATGCCGCCTAGCTCCTCAATATGCGAAGCAGTGACATCGTCTAGGAAGCAAACCTGCTTGCAGCCATTGGCATAAGCCTCTTCCTGGGCAATCAGTGAAGCGGCATAGTTACCACCACATTTAGCTGCACCAGTACCACCCACGCCAGCACGGTGGTAGGAGGTGGTTACCCAAATGTCTACAGCTTCTACCTTGTCGCCAAAGTAGGGGCCCACCGGTGAAGCAATCACGTAGTAGTCAGCTTCATGGCTAGAGCGCACCCCGAGGAAAGCCTCTGAGGCGATCATAAAGGGACGCAGATACAAGCTTGAACCAGGCTTGGAGGGCACCCACTGGTTATCGGCGCGCACCAGGGACGCAATTGAAGCCACAAAGTCTTCGTGTCCTAGCTGCGGCAGGCATAGACGGCGAGCTGAGGCAGCTAGGCGGGCAGCGTTATAGCCGGGACGGAAAGTCCAGATTGAACCATCTTCATGGCGGTAAGCCTTAATGCCCTCAAAAACTTCCTGGCCGTAGTGGAACACTGCAGCTGCTGGAGAGAGCGTAAGCGGAGCAAACGGCACTACTTCACGCTGGGACCAACCACCTTCATGGCTCCAGTGAGCGTGGGCCATGTGGTCAGAAAAGACCGTACCAAAACGTAGTTCATCTAGGGCCTGCTGGCGCTGAGCATCGCTAGCGCGGTGATCACTGGCACTAAGTGGAAAACGCTCAGCTAGTTCGGCGGCCGGTGCTAGCGGCTGGGCCGCTGCCTGGGCCAGAGCGCTTACCTCAGGGGTAGCTGCGTGGTTTGCACTCATTATTTTCTCCTGTCCTAACAACGGTGGCCACCTGCTTTCGCGGTGGCCACCGTTATCATCTTGACTTAAATAGTGCGCTGCGCTCAGCGAGCTACAGAGCCCTCGTGGTAGTCAGTGTCAATGTCCTTGCGCCATGCGAACAAGGAACGCACCTCGCGACCGGTGGTCTCGATCGGGTGGCCCTCACCCTCGGCGCGTAGGCGCTTGAATTCGGGGGCGCCAGCAGCCTGGTCATCCATAAAGCGCTTGGCGAAAGCACCGCTCTGGATGTCGCCGAGGACTTCCTGCATGTGCTCCTTGACGTCGGGAGTGATAATGCGCGGGCCGGAAACGTAGTCACCGTACTCGGCAGTGTCAGAGCAGGACCAACGCTGCTTGGAGATACCGCCCTCGTTGATCAGGTCAACGATCAGCTTCATCTCGTGGCAGACCTCGAAGTAGGCCATCTCAGGCTGGTAGCCGGCCTCAACCAGGGTCTCGAAACCGTACTGGATCAGCTTGGAGATACCGCCGCAAAGCACGGTCTGCTCACCGAATAGATCGGTTTCGGTTTCCTCACGGAAGGTGGTCTTGATGGCGCCGGCGCGGGTACCACCAATGGCCTTGGCGTAGGAAAGCACTAGCGGCCAAGCCTGGCCGGTGGCGTCCTGCTCAACACAAACTAGTACCGGCACGCCTCGGCCAGCCTCGAACTCACGACGTACGGTGTGGCCCGGGCCCTTGGGGGCAACCATAACCACGTCGATGTCGGCGCTGGGCTTGATGTAGCCGAAGTGGATGTTGAAGCCGTGGCTGAACAGCAGAGCTGCGCCGGGCTTGATGTTGGGGGCAATTTCAGCCTCGTACAGGGCGGCCTGCACCTGGTCGGGGGCTAGCACAGTGACGACGTCGGCCCAAGCCACGGCCTCAGCAATGGGCTTAACGGTCAGGCCGGCTTCCTGCGCCTTGGCGATAGAGGAAGAGCCTTCACGTAGACCCACAACTACCTCAACGCCGCTGTCACGTAGGTTCAGCGCGTGAGCGTGACCCTGGGAACCGTAACCGATTACGGCTACCTTCTTGGACTGGATAACCGACAGGTCTGCGTCTGCATCATGGAATAGCTGCGCCATAGTGGCCTCTCACTTTTCTTTGAGTTCTTCGGTAATGGACTGGGAACCGCGACTAATAGCTACGGTGCCAGACTGAACGATCTCACTCACGCCGTAAGGGCGCAGGGAGTTGAGCAGAGCCTGGACTTTTGACTCAGAGCCAACCATTTCGATCACTACTGAGTCTGGGTGCACGTCTACGACGTGGGCCCTAAATAGGTCAACGATCTGTAGTACCGCAGTACGTGAAGCATCGTTAGCCAAGACTTTAATTAGTAGTAGTTCTCGTTGAACAGAGTCTGCCTGATCTAGTTCAACGATTTTGAGTACATTCACTAGCTTATTTAGCTGCTTAACCACCTGATCCATGGCGGTGTCATCAGCATTGGCGATTACGGTGATACGTGAGATCTGAGGATGCTCAGTGGGACCTACCGCCAAAGAGTGAATATTGAAGCCTCGCCTGGCAAACAGCGCTGACACGCGGGTAAGCACGCCAGGCTTGTTCTCAACTAGCACGGAAAGGGTGTGTTTCGTGGTGCTCATGTATTACTCCTCATCCCAAACCGGGCGTAGGCCCTTGGCATATTCAATGTCGCTGTTGTCGCTACCTGGCGCAACCATCGGCCAAACCTGAGCGTCAGGTGAGCACACAAAGTCGATTACTACCGGACGGTCAGTGATGGCGTTTGCTTGAGCGATAACGTCTTCAATATCCTCGGCCCGCTCACAGCGCAACCCCACTACTCCATAGGCCTGAGCTAGGGTTACGAAGTCAGGGATGCGAATCTCGTCGCCGGTGTGCAGTGAAGTGTTGGAGTAGCGTCCACCGTAGAACAGCGTCTGCCACTGACGCACCATGCCTAGTGACGAGTTGTTAATGATGGCTACCTTGATAGCGATGCCTTCCAATGAGCAAGTAGCTAGCTCCTGGTTGGTCATCTGGAAGCAGCCGTCGCCATCAATTAGCCACACGTCACGCTCGGGCGCACCCACCTTGGCACCCATAGCGGCAGGAATGCCGTAACCCATGGTGCCGCTACCGGCTGAAGACAGCCAGGAACGTGCGTGGCGGTGATCGATCAGGTTAGCCGACCACATCTGGTGCTGGCCCACACCGGTGACCACTATGGCGTCGTCGGCAATAGAGCGGCCGATCTTAGTGATTACTTCCTGGGGTGAAAGCTTGCCATCTTCGGGCTGAGCCCAGCCAGCGGGGTAACGACGGCGCAGCGAGTCAGTGTAGTTAGTCCAGCTGCCATACTCTGGCTTCTCCCCCACCTGGGCACTTAGCTCGGCAATAGCCTCAGTTAGCTGCGGCAGGGCGTATTTAAGATCTGCCACGATACCTAGGTCGGCGGCACGGATTTTACCAATTTCAGCCGGGTCGACGTCGATATGAATGACGCGGGCGTGCGGGGCGAAGCAGTCTAACTTGCCAGTTACGCGGTCATCGAAGCGCGCACCCAAGGCAATAATTAGGTCGCTTTGCTGCAGGGCCCCTACTGCCGCCACAGTGCCGTGCATACCGGGCATACCCAGGTTTAGCGGGTGGGTGGCCGGTAGCGCATCGAGCGCATTTAGGGTGGTTACGGTCGGGATGGGGGCGACGTCGAGCAGGGCCTTAAGTGCCTCAGATGCGCCGGCCCGGGTGATGCCACCACCGGCGTAAATAACCGGCTTGGAGGCTGCAAAGATCATGTCGGCAGCGGAGCTGAATTTAGCCTCGCGCCCCCGGGTAGGAATGTTGTAGCCAGGCAAATCCAGCTCTACCGGCCACTGGAAGTCAACTTCACCCACCTGGGCGTCTTTGGTTACGTCAACTAGTACCGGGCCGGGGCGGCCAGTGCTAGCTAGGTGGTAGGCCTCAGCAATACGCTGGGGAATATCTTGGGCACGGGTTACCAGGAAGGAATGCTTAGCCATGGGCATGGTAGCGCCCACGATGTCAGCTTCCTGGAAGGCGTCGGTGCCAATTGAAGCAGAGCCCACCTGGCCGGTGATGGCCACTAGCGGAACTGAGTCCATCATGGCGTCACCTAGAGCAGTAATCAGGTTGGTAGCACCAGGGCCGGAGGTTGCAATGCATACACCCGTCTTGCCAGTGCTCATGGCATAACCTTCAGCAGCATGCCCACCGCCTTGCTCGTGGCGCACTAGAATGTGACGGATTTTTGTTGATGCATACAACGGATCATAGAAAGGTAGGATGGCGCCTCCAGGCATCCCAAACACATCCGTTACCCCTAATTCCTCCAGGGCGCGCACTAAAGCTTGTGCACCGGTCATGACGGTCATGCTTGTAGCCCTCCTTTTATTTTCCCGCGTAGTTAAGCCTAAGCAAGACTAGTGCCAAGTTTTAAAGCAAACAAGAACGTCTCAGATTTTAAGTTCACGTCTTACAGTGCGAGATAAATAGGATTGCGCTACACTGTCTTTGACATGACAATTCTTGTCCGACGAACGGGACCTACGCCCTGAGGTCCTGATACAGGCACGTTGTAACGTGAAGGTTGGCTCTAGCGGCAAGGTTTTGTCGCCAAACGCTTATATTCAAAGGAGACTAGGCCTTGCACGAGATAATGGAGCATCTAGCCAAAAACCCGGTCTTGGTGCTGTTCCTACTCATCGGCGTCGGCATGCTGGTGGGACATATAAAGATTAAAGGTATTAGCCTGGGTGCAGCTGCCGTGCTGTTTGCAGGTATTGCACTAGGCGCATACGCTGACTACCTGGGTGTTGATCTAAAACTACCACAGCTGCTGGGCACGCTAGGCCTAGCTATCTTCACCTTCTCAATTGGTGTTTCTTCAGGCCCTGGTTTCTTCCAGGTAATTAAAACTGCAGCTGGCCCACTGCTAGCCATGCTGGGCGTATTTATTGTTTCCGCTGGCGCCGCCCAAGCTTTAGGCCGCGCCTTCGGGATGAACTCTGCACTTATTGCCGGTACCTGGGCAGGGGCCATCACTAACACCCCGGCCCTGGCGGCTGCGGGCAACGCTGCCCAAACTGCCGGTGACCCAGATGGCACAGCTACCGCAACCGTGGGTTATGCGGTGGCCTACCTATTTGGTGTTATCGGCATGCTGTTCTTTGCCTCGCTGGCACTGCGCTACCGCGCCAAAGACACTGACGCCCCCACCCCCATTATTAACGCCACTATCCGCGTCGAGCGCCGCGACAACCTCACCTTGGCCCAGATTCTTAAGGATCTCGACGCCGGCAGTGACCTGCGCTTCTCGCGTCTGGCTCGCGGTGAGGACAAGCCCATTAAGACCCCGCATCTAACTGACCGCGTCTACCACGATGACCTACTGACCGTAGTAGGTACCGAGGACAAGGTTAAGGCCGCTCAGGATCTACTAGGCCACCACTCTTCGCACTCGCTTATCGCTGACCGCCGCTACCTGGACTTCCGTCGCATCACCGTATCCAACTCCAAGCTGGCTGGACGCACCCTGGCTGAGGTTGACCTTGATCACCGCTTTGACGCCTCGGTATCGCGTGTACGTCGTGGTGACGTAGACCTGATGGCTGACCCGCGTCTGGTTCTACAGATGGGTGACCGTCTGCGTGTAGTAGGCCCCACTCACCGTCTAGCTGAAGTCACCAAGTACTTTGGTGACTCCGCACGCGGCCTATCCTCCCTCTCACCCGTGGCTCTGGGCCTGGGTATGGCATTGGGTATCTTCTTCGGTGAGTACAAGTTCCTTACCCCCACCGGCGCTACCTTCTCCATTGGTTCAGCTGCCGGCACGCTAATTGTTGGTCTTATCTTTGGTCGCCTAGGCCGTATCGGCAAGATGGTTACCTCTCTACCGGCTACAACCACACAGGTACTGTCCGAGCTTGGTCTGCTAATCTTCCTGGCCCAGGCTGGCACTAAGGCCGGTACTCAGATTGGTGTAGCTTTCACCAGCGGTAGCTGGATTAACATCCTGATTGTCGGCATCGTGGTAACCACTATTGTGGGCGCTGGCCTGTATGCAAGCATGCGCTGGCTGGTCAAGATGGGCGGTACGCGCCTATCTGGTTTGCTGGCTGGTGCCCAGACCCAGCCTGCTGTACTGGCCTTTGCAAACGACCGCACCGGCATGGACCCACGTGTGGCCCTGGGTTATGCCATGGTTTATCCGGTAGCTATGGTGGCCAAGATCTTCATCGCCCAAATCATGGGTGGCCTGTAACTACCTGCGAGGCAAGCAGGCCTGCAGATAATAAAGAGCAGGTCCGCTAGATAGAAAATCGGGGAGGCTAATGCCTCCCCGATTTTTTCTCTCTACAGACAGTTTTAATGCAGGTCAGGTAGAGACGAAGTAGAAAAGTCGTGACGCCAGTTGCGGTCAGTGATTACACGCGCCAATGCCAAACCAGCACCGATAGCGGTAATAACTAGAACCACCTCAGCAATGTTGCCAAAAGCAGTAGATACAGCCACTGAAGTGTCAATGGTGTGGTCGTTAATCGCGCTCAGGGCCCGGTAGAAAGGCACACCCGGAATCATGATCACTACTGCCGGCACAGACAAAGCCACACGCGAAAGCGAAGCAGAGGAAACAAACAGCTGCGCCATCAAGCCAATTACCAAGGCAGCCAGTCCCACTGCCAGGTGCCAGGGTAAGCCAGCTTCGTTAATCAAAATAATACGACCAGTGTTAGCCACAGCTCCCGTAATAGCGCTTACTAGGGCAGCTCGTGCAGGGGCGTTAAACAGCATGGCAAAGCCATAGGCGGCCACAAAAGAACACAGCAGGTCCAGCGAGTACAGCGTTATCCCGGTGGGTCCAGCCGGCTTGGGGCCATCTACCGGCCAGTTTGCTACGTAGCTGGTAACCCACACAGCAATACCAGCAGCAGCCATCACCATAATCACGTAGGACATCCTGGTAAGTGCCGACAGGAAGTCTTGGCGAATCATATCCAGCATGGCGGTAACCATTGGGAAACCGGGGATCAGGAACAAAATCGCAGAGATAACCCCGGCCTGGTGGGTGTTGTCAGTGATGCCTGCTAGATCCATGCCAGCCAGCACCGCCATATAGGTGCCAGAACCTAGCAGACCACACAGCAGCCAGGTCACAAAGTGCTGCCAGCCACGGTGCAGCAGGAAGCGGCGCAGCGCCTGACCCAAGAATGCTGCAATGAGTACACCCAGGCACTCATAGAGGCCACCCTTATTTAGGAAACAGAAACCTGCACAAGCCACACCTGAGGCTGCCGCATTAGCGAAGGCCCCATATAGGGGTTTAACGCTAGCTACTTCATCTAGCTTGGCATTTAGATCCTCAACCCGTTCATGGGCTTCAAGGTTTTCTACCACAGTGCGTAGACGCTCAAGCTTGTCTACGTTTACGCCCACGCGGCGCTGTTCTACAGCAACCGTGCGGAACCTTTCTTTACCTACAAAAGCGCTGGCCACGATTTCATTCATGGTTACTTGCGCCTCATGACGGTCTAGGCCCACAGCTGCAGCAGCCCGGGCCATAGCAGACTTAACGCGGTAGGCGCCGGCGCCGCAAGTGAGCATCATTGAGCCCAGTCGCAGCACCACATTAGATTGCGCCATTAAGCGATCTGCATCTAGCGGAGGATCTTGGAATTGTTTGGGGTCTTGGCTAGTCACCATTAAATTTTAGCCGACCTGGGCCCCCACAACTCCAGTAGGAAGGTCCACCAATACCTTATCGCCAGCGTTTAAACGGTGCCCACGACGCGTCTCTACCTCGCCGTTTACCTTTACATCCCCACTTTGAATAGCGATTGTGGCATTGGCACCATCTTCAACCAGATTAGCTAGTTTAAGAAACTGGCCTAATTTAATCTGGCCGGTAACCGGGATAATTTCCAGTTCCACCTTAACTCCTATGCTCAGTGATTTAGACAGTTGGGCCCTAGGATAGCTTTAAGGTCGCTAAACAGGGCGGTTGTGGGGCTAACTCGCCAGCGCTCATCGAGCTGGGTACGCACCTCACGGCCTGGGCTGGTTAGCGTCATGCGCACGTTGGAAGGACCACTGTGGCGCTCTAGCACTTCACGCAGTTGCTCCACTAGGGCGGTGGTGCAGCGTGAGGCGGGCACGGTAATAGTTACTGCTTCATGGGTTGCAGAAGACACATCGGGCAGTGTCATCTCTTGGGCGTAAATAGTGGTTTCGCCGTCGCGACGGTTAACCTTACCGCGCACCGTAACCACTGTGTCTGGAGCCAGCATGGTAGACACTGTCTGGTAGGTCTGCGGGAAGAACATAACCTCGATCGAGCCACCCAGATCCTCAACTGTGGCAATAGCCCACAAGTTACCATTTTTAGTGGTTTTACGGTTCAGCGAGGTAATCAAACCGGCAATAGTGACGTTTTGCGGGGTATTTTCTTCATCCTCACGCAAAGCCGAGATTTCAGTGTCAGCCAGCTGGGCAAGTATATGTTCAATACCCAGCAGCGGGTGGTCAGAAACATACAAGCCCAGCATTTCGCGTTCAAAAGCCAGCTTGTCCTTCTTATCCCACTCGGGCACATCAGGCACCTGAGTAGAAAATACCGGACCGGCCCCGATAGACTCAGCGCCGCCGTCGAGCGCCGCAAACAAGTCAAACTGACCGGCAGCCTCATTACGCTTAATCCCAATAACCTCATCTACCAGGTCCTCATGCACCAGGTGCAGGCTACGGCGAGAACCACCCATAGAGTCAAAGGCGCCGGCCTTAATCAGCGAGTCAATGGTGCGCTTGTTACACACCGTAGAAGGCACCTTATCTAGAAAGTCGGTGAAGGAAGTGAAGGCCCCTTTTTCCTTACGGGCCTTAATAATTGCCTCCACCACGTTGGTACCAACGTTACGGATAGCAGCCAGGCCAAAGCGGATATCATCCCCCACAGCGGCGAAGGCTGCGCGCGACTCGTTAACATCAGGCGGCAGCACCGTAATCCCCATGTGACGGCATTCACCCAGGTAAACGGCAAGTTTGTCCTTATTGTCTTTCTGCGAGGTTAGCAGCGCCGCCATGTATTCGACCGGGTAATTGGCTTTTAAGTAGGCGGTCCAGTAGGACACCACGCCATAGGCGGCCGAGTGGGCCTTGTTAAAGGCATAGGCACTGAAGGGCACCACAATGTCCCATAGGGTTTTAATGGACTCTTCAGAGTAGCCATTGTCCAGCATACCCTGGCGGAAGCCCACAAATTCTTTAGCTAGAATCTCGGGCTTTTTCTTACCCATGGCTTTACGCAGCTTATCTGCTTTACCCATGGAGAAACCGGCCAGTTTCTGGGCAATTTGCATAACCTGCTCCTGATACACGATCAGGCCGTAGGTGGTAGACAAAATCGGCTCCAACACCTGGGCTAGCTCAGGGTGAATAGCCTCAATCTTTTGCACGCCATTTTTACGCAGCGCATAGTTAGTGTGTGAGTCTGCGCCCATAGGTCCGGGGCGGTAGAGGGCGCCCACAGCCGAAATGTCTTCGAAGTTGTCAGGGCGCATCAGCCGCAGCAAGGTGCGCATACCCCCACCATCTAGCTGGAAAACACCCAGGGTTTCACCGCGTGAGAGCAGCTCATAGGTTTTTTTATCGTCCAGCGGCACATTATCTATGTCCAGGGCGGGTTTACCGTTGCCGGTGATATTCACTAGCGCATCGGAAATAACTGTCAGGTTACGCAACCCCAAAAAGTCCATTTTGAGCAGCCCCAGGGTTTCGCAGGTGGGGTAGTCAAACTGGGTGATGACGGCGCCGTCCTGCAGACGCTGCATCATGGGGATTACATCCGTGAGTGTCTTAGAGGACATGATTACTGCACAGGCGTGCACGCCCCACTGACGGGTCATGCCTTCCAGACCGCGTGCTAGGCCCACAATGCGTTTAACGTCAGCGTCTTCCTCATAGAGCTTGCGGAACTCTTCAGCCTCGCCGTAACGCTCATGTTCTTTATCAAAAATACCGTTTACAGGAATATCTTTACCCTGCACACCTGGAGGCATGGCTTTAGTTAGCCGCTCCCCCATGGCGTAGGGGTAGCCCATGACGCGGGCGGAGTCTTTAAGGGCCTGCTTGGCTTTAATGACACCGTAGGTGACCACCTGGGAGACGCGGTCAGAGCCGTACTTACCACGTACGTATTCGATTACTTCATCACGACGGCGCTCGTCAAAGTCAACGTCGATATCAGGCATTGAGATACGTTCAGGGTTTAGAAAACGCTCAAAAATCAGGCCGTGTTCCAGCGGGTTTAGCTCAGTGATACCCATGGCGTAAGCCACCATGGAGCCGGCACCCGAGCCACGTCCCGGGCCTACACGGATACCGTGGCGCTTGGCCCAGTTAATGTAGTCGGCTACCACCAGGAAGTAGCCGGGGAACCCCATCTGCACAATCACGCCAATTTCGTATTCAGCCTGCTTGCGGCACTCCTCTGGAATGTTTCCGTTGAAACGGCGGTCCATGCCTTTCCAGCATTCCTTGATGAACCAGCTTTCGTCAGTCTCCCCCTCGGGTACGTCAAATACCGGCATGTAGTTGGCGCCCTCATCGGTGGTGGTGAAGTGAATGTCGCATTGCTGGGCTACTAGCAGCGTGTTGTCGCAGGCACCGGGAAAATCAGCAAATAGTTTGCGCATTTCTGCAGCTGGACGCAGGTAGTAAGAGTCGCCGTCGAACTTAAATCGATCCGGATCAGAAAGCACTGAGCCAGAGTTGATGCACAGCATGGCGTCTTGGACTTCGCGGTCTGTGGGCTTTACATAGTGAGAGTCGTTGGTGGCCAGCAGCGGGGCGTTAAGGTCAGCTGCCAGGCGCAGCAGATCCTTGGTTACGCGGCGCTCAATTTCTAGGCCGTGGTCCA
>QWCZ01001759.1_pt1 | contig 12794 bp, 10 predicted proteins | sample 1972651 | NCBI WGS metagenome assembly QWCZ01 (sample SAMN09866695, study PRJNA288562) | Human oral metagenome isolate pre1_saliva, whole genome shotgun sequencing... | isolation source: mouth | host: Homo sapiens | place: USA: California
AATTTTATTATTTTTATCTAATTATCTATTGGTGCAAATATAACATTTTTTTCAAAATTCTACATAACTAACAAAAAAAATTATAGTAATTTTCCTGCTAATAATAGCCCTGCCACAGAAAAATAAATAATAAGTCCCGTAACATCTACCAAAGTAGCTACAAATGGCGCCGAAGAAGTCGCAGGGTCTAAATTCATCCTCTTCAAAATAAATGGAACCATAGACCCCGAAATCGTACCCCAAAGAACTACCAAAATCAAGGAAACACCTATACTAAACCCTACGAATAGCCAATGTGGGCCGTAATCTATCAAACCAATGCTATGCCAAATCCCAATTCTTAAAAAGCCAATAGCTCCCAAAATAGTTCCTAGAAGTGTCCCCGTGATGATTTCCTTTTTCATCACATACCACCAATCTTTCAGTCCTACTTCTTGTAATGCCATTGCACGAATAATCAATGTTGCTGCCTGAGAACCCGTATTCCCTCCACTGGAAATAATAAGAGGCACAAACAATGCCAAAACAACAGCCTTGGCTATCTCATCTTCAAAATGCCCCATCGCCGAAGCAGTAAGCATCTCTGAAAAGAACAACACGATAAGCCAAAAACCGCGTTTCTTCACCATCTCAAAAATAGAAGTTTGGGTATAAGATACATCTAAGGCCTCCATACCCCCAAATTTCTGAATATCCTCCGTATTCTGTTGCTCTATCTGGTCCAAAATATCGTCTATCGTAACAATACCCACCAACACACCTGCCTCCGTAACAATTGGCAATGCAGACCTATCATATTTCTCAAAATAAGTAACTGCATCTTCCTTAGAGGTAGTTGTAGTAATCGCGACAAATTGATTATCCGTAAGTTCCGATACCAGAGTATCTTCATCAGCAAGGAGAAGACTACCAATGGTGAGGTCATCTATCAGTCTATTTTTTTCATCAACTACATAGAGATGGTTCATTGTTTCCACCTTCTTACCTACCCTTTTTATCTGTTCCAAACATCGTTTTACAGACCACTCTTTACGAATTTGAATATAATAAGGAGTCATCAGCCTCGCAATAGAATTTACATCATATCCTAAAAGTTTTAGTGCAATACGTCTCTCTTGATGGTTAAGATGATTAATAGAATACTTTATCAACTCATCTGGAAAATCCTCAAAAAGTGCTGTCCTATCGTCGGGAGTCATTGCATTAAGAATTTCCGAAACTTCCTCGCTACCAATTCTTCTAATAGTTTCCTCTTGAAAACTTGGGTCAAGATGCGAAAAAACTTCTGCCTTGTATTCCTTTGGAACCTTCAAGAAGGCCAATAATCTCTCGTCTGCGTGTAATTCACTTAATCTCTCAGCAATATCTGCGGGATTAAACATAACTTCATTCGTATTCATAACATTTAACCTTTCTACTTTACAACTAACATTAAATAACTTTATCTACAATAATTTATATAAATCTCCAACAATCATTATTCTTTTAACAACGATTAATTAGATACCCATTTTAACCCCACTACGGAGGCTATTAAGGTAATAATGAAAAATATTCTCCAAAAACTCAATGAATCATTAAATACTAAGATTCCCATCACTACTCCACCTACAGCCCCTATCCCTGTCCATACTGCATAGGCTGTCCCTATCGGTATTGCTCCAACACCATATATAGCTCTGAACATCAGATACATAGAACTGAATAAACATACCGCAAAACCCAACCACCATAGGAGAGATTCTCTTCCACTCGCACTTTGGGCCTTTCCTAAACAAGTAGCAAATCCCGTCTCGAAAAGCCCTGCAATAATTAATAAAACCCATTTCATATCAGTCTATTTTACTTGCAATACCGCCACTTACAGCAAATTTCATTGCGGCAGCAGCATCCATATTTTTCACTTTTCGTGTATTCTCCTCTTCAATAACAATCACCCACCCCGAAATGGCGTAAGAATGAGGCAAATACACTGCCACAAAATTCTTATCGTCTATTATTATATTTTTTTGGGTAAGGAATCCTATCCGCCAAGTTTCGGGATTTTCGCTGATTTTCACCCATATTGGTGTGTTAAATTTTTTCTTATCACCAACGAAGGATTCCATTATTTCCTTCATTGGTGTGTATATATGTTTTACACCAAAGGTATGCTCCAAAAGATGGTCTATCTGCTCAAAAATGAATCGTCCAAAGACAAATTTACTTGCTAAAAATCCCAGAATGGCTGTTCCAAAAATAAGACTCTCCACAGAAGAAAAAACATACCAAATAACAAAAAATGTAAGCCCCAAAGGTCCAATAATTACGAAGCCCTGCAAGAAATATTTCAAAAACTGATTGACAAAGTTATTAGGGTTTTGAGACATTTTTAGAAATTTTTGGTAAAAATACGAAATTAAGACTAAAAACAAAAAAGAACCCAAAAATTTGGGTTCTCTCCATCAAGAATGACTTACAGAATCTCTATTGTTTTATAATTTTTTTTGTAAAATTCTTATTATTACCCAATTCTACTTTTAGGATATAAACACCTTTCGGAAGATGGGCCACAAGGATATCTCTACCTACGAACTGAGTAGCTACCACTTTACCAGACAAATCTACTATTGATACTGATTTTATTGTATCTTGTCCTCCGATAGTGATTTTATCAACCGCTGGATTCGGATATACATTTGCTTTCGCCCATTCGGTTTCATGAGTTGCCAACTTGGCAGTTTGCACGGTAGATGGGTCGGAGTAGATATGAGATGCGTCTATTGCTCGTACGCTCCAATAGAATTTTTCTGGTAATTTTTCCTTTTTCAGATACCAGTTGTTGGTAGTTACTACATATTTTGCTATATCCGCTTTGTTTTCAGCTGTTCCTACGGAAATTTCATAAGTAAGCCCTGGTACAAGAGTTTTATCGTCGGTAGCACCTTCCCAAGAGAAAAATACATCGGTATCCCTTACTTGGTGTTTTAATGTAGTTGGTGCAGTAGGCTTTTGATTGACTACATTAAGATTATTTTTATAGAGTTTAGTAATGAAAGGGCCACCAGTAATGGAAAGATCCATACCCGATACGAGTACATCAAGAGTATTATCGTTGTCATAATCCACAAGTCTCACATCAGGAGAACCTCCATAGCTTGGTATATTATGGTCTATCATTTTATTAAATTTTTTTGTAGTAGGATTGTAGGTATAAATATCCGTAGTATATTTAGCATTCTCTAAGCTATCAGTTAAGTTACCCACCACGATGAAATCTGGATATCCATCATTATTCAAATCCCCCGTGTCTATCGTATTACCAGCATTGATTGTAGTAACACCATCACCTACATCTTGTTTTGTAAAATGCCCCGTACCATCATTCCAGAAAACATACAATTGAGGCACAAAATCTCTATGTCCATTAATACAAAATCCAAATCGCCATCATTATCAAAATCTGCCACCCCGATTGTGCTTCTCTCCACTGCAGGCAATGTTTGTTGCACTTTTACGAATTTTCCTTTCTCATTGAGATATATCTCCATAATCGGCTCATAAGTAGCTGGGCTCACTCCACTAATTATCATATCCAATTCGTTATCGTTATTCAAATCCACAAATTTAAAATTACCATACGAAGTCGGAATAATATTCATAAAACTTGGAATTTCATAAAACTCTCCTTTTCCTGCATTTTTGTAATAATTAAATTTGGCATCATACCTAATATCTCCATTTGTGGCATAATCCAACAATCCATCGTGGTCAAAGTCAAAAAACTCTGCACTCCCTGTACCTGTTTTTTTACCATTTTCAACGGATTTTTTAAATACGAAGGAGCCATTTTCATTCTTATAAAAATATTGCTTAGGATCCTGCCAATCTCCAATTTGTTTCCCAATAGTTATCAAATCTTTAAACCCATCATTGTCATTATCAAATGCCAATACATAGGCTCCCGAAACTGGATTATCTAATTCTATTCCCTCTTGATACACCCCTCCTTTGTTCTTATAAAGGTATGATTTTGAGACATTTTGGTTACCATCATTGTCGGTATCTACACCTCCCGTGAGAACCAAATCCTGATACCCATCGTTATCCGCATCTACTACTGCAGATCCTTGAAAACTAAAATTTTTGAATGGTGTGCCATCAACTCTGGAAAATGTCTGACTACCGATACTCTGTGCCTTTACCCCCATAACTATTGAGAGAAGACTCGCTAAAATGTAAATTTTTCTCATTATAAAAAGACTTGAAAGATTAATTCGCGACAAAGATATAATATTATTTTTAATTAGACAATATTTAAATAATAAAAACTTAAAAATATTTTTTCATTTTTTTATTATTGAATTTTTTCAATCTTTTTAATTATATTTGCTGAGAAGTTTGCAAAATATCACAAAGTTTGATAAATAATTTTTTTTTGTTGTTTTTCTTATTTTTTGGATTAAATCTATTTAATTCACAAATATTTTCGTGGAAAAACCCAAATATCTCGAAGGAAAACATCAATACAGACAGCCTTATTTCTGCAAAAATTTCACAAGATTTTTTCAAAAAAGACACTCTAAATTTCATCTTAAATCCAAAAAAAAGAATCATTGACGATGGTGTTTTAGTAAAGAACAACCGCTCTAAAATATTCTCCGAACTACAAGCAAAAGGGGTATTCGTGCGGGGAATTTCCTTTGGGAACAATCAAGGTTCAGCAGTACAATCCACTATGAATATGAAAATTGAAGGTAAATTATCCAAAAATGTGAGCATCTCCGCAAATATTTTTGATAACAATCTACCCATACAAGCCGATGGCTATACCCAAACTCTAGAAGACTTTGACAGAATATATATCCAACTGAATATCAATAATAAAGACACCTTAAATGCAGGGCACTTGGACTTGACTGATACCTCCACCTATTTTGGAAAATTCCAACGACGAAGCCTCGGACTGCAATACAAAACTCTATTCGAAAAAGAAAATAAAACTTTTGCCAATATCTCATTTGGTATAGCTCGATCAGAATTCCATCGTATTCGTTTTCAAGGATTTGAAGGAAATCAAGGCCCCTACCGATTGAAAGGTATAAACAATGAAAATCTCATCAGTATCATACCTGATTCTGAACAAATTTTTATTAATGGAATCTTAATGAAACCCGGAGAAAATTACGATTATACCATTAATTACAATACTGGAGAAATCACTTTCACAAATAACAGGCCGATTTACAAACAAGATTTCATTACAGCTTCTTATAACTATACAAATAGAAATTACACTCGTTTTTTAGCAAGTGGAAACCTTCAACACAAAAATGAAAAACTAAAATTAGGTATTAATTGGTTTTTAGAATCAGACAACAAAAATGCTCCTATATCTTTGAATATCAATAATAAAGAAAGAGAAGTTTTAACTATCGCTGGGAATGATACCAATAAAATGTTCGCTCCCTCCGGAAAACTCACTGAATACGACCCTACCAAAATCCTTTATAAAATAGAAAACACCGCAAATACAGAATATTACGAATACTCAACAAACAAAAACGACATTCTATACGAAGTAGCATTCACTTATATGGGAACAAACAAGGGCGATTATATTTTGGTTAATTCTATCAATAATGGTCGTATTTTCAAGTATATAGGTAAAAATTTAGGAGATTATTCTGCTACAAGAAAAATTCCAGCTCCATTACAAACTCAGATTATTTCCGCCAATGCGGAATACATTTTAAAGAATGGAAAAATTAAGATGGATTTCTCGCTTAGTAATCACGATATTAACTTATTTTCAAGAATTGGCAATGAGGAAAATATAGGCTGGGCGGGGCGTTTATTTTCTGAAAAAAAATTCCTATTCAAAAATTGGAAAAACTCATTATCTATTGATTACCAATATATTAATAAAAATTTTCATATTTTAGATAGAATAAATTCAGTAGAATTTTCAAGGGATTTTAACCTTCAACAAGAGTTCAGTCATCGAACACAGAATAGACTAATTTTTGATATGAAAAATAACTTCAAAAATGGTTCGTACCTCAACTATCAACTAAATATTCTCAATGAAAAAAAGTTTTATTCTGGTATCAAAAATGAGATTAACTTTAAGACAAATATAGCCAAAACTCATACACTATTAATTGTATCTCACCTTAGTACAAATTCCACAGTTGAAAAAACAAATTTTATCAAAGGAAATTTAGAATTTGAAAAAATGAGTAAAAAGGGCATTTGGAGTTTCGGAGGAAATTTAGAACATAACATAAAAAAACTCAAACAACTAAATATCACAAACACCGATAGCTTTTCTTGGAGAGAATTTTTTATACAGAAAAAAATCGGGGATTCTACCAATATTAAATTCACCTCTAAACTTTATTTTAGAGTTAATGACTCCATTCAAAACAACAGATTAGAAAATTTTAACAAAATATTAGGTTTTGTTGCTAATTACAAAATAATACAAACTCAAAAATCAACGTTAAATCTATCGGCCCATTATAGAAAAATATTTTATAACAAGAATAACATTACCAATGAAAACAATCATTTTGTAATAGGTAATCTTGATTATAACCAAGAATTATTCAATAAAGGTTTAATATTAAATATTCATTATGAATTAGGTAATGGACAAGAAATCCAACGAACATTTCAGTATATAAAAATAAAAGACGGACAAGGAACCTACAAATGGACGGACTATAATTCCGATGGAATACAACAATTAGACGAATTTGAGATAGCTGAATACCAAGACTTAGCACAATACATCCGTATCTATACGGACAATATAAGATACTTACCTTCTAACAAAAATGCTCTACAAATACAACTAAATCTAAATCTACACCTTATACTCAATTCTGAAAATAAATTTTTGAAACGATGGAATGCAAATTTTTCAATGGCATCCCAAAATTCTTACTATAAAAATAATCAAATTGCTGTAATAAATCCATTCCAGAGAAAGAATGAGCATATCTTAAAAAATCAGAGTTTGATGGCTTCTTTATTATTCAATAGTAATGAAATTTCGGGATGGAACGGTAATTATCTTTTATCTAAAACAGAAAATATCATTAATGCAAATTTCAGTAATGAAACAAGCATAAAAATAAATCATTTAGTCAACATTGGCTATAAAATAAATAAAAATTTTAGAACTTCGATAGAAAATTCATTTATTGAAAACAACTATCATTCACAATTATTTCAAGCTAAAAATTACTTACTAAGTATTAGAAAAATTTCCCCTAAAATCATTTATCAATTCACAGAAAAAACAACCTCCGAAATATCATTTGGACATACTCAAAAAAATAGAAAAGACGGAACAGAACGGCTAAACGCCACAGATGTAACAGCTACTTTGCAGTGGAATAGCCCCAAAACAGCCATAAGAGGTAGTTTTTCATTCATAAAAAATAACTTCTATGGAAATGCTTTTTCATTGGTTGGCAACCAAATGTTAGACGGATTAAAAACTGGGCAAAACAAAGTTTGGAACTTAGATATACAACAAAGAATCAATAGCTTCATCAATCTGAATATCAACTACGAGGGACGAACTTCTGATGATAAGACTATCCATATCGGGAATATCCAAGTAAGAGCCAGCTTTTAAAATGAGAAATAAAAAAGGTAGCCTATCAAATAGACTACCTTTTTGTTTAAATTTCAATTATTTTGCAATAAGTTCTACTTTTACGCCAACCTCATCTTTTATGACCATATCCTTCATAGAAGATTGATACACTACATCAAATTTTTGTCTATCAAAGATAAATAGTTCAGATTGCAGGCTGATGCTTCCATCTTTCACCACTACATTTGCAGGGAATGATACTACATTTGTTTTTCCTTTGATAGTCAATTTACCCGTAATTTTTGAGTTGAATTTTTTATCGTTGTTTTTCTTCACATTTGTGATTACGAAAGTTGCAGTTGGAAATTTTTCAACTTCAAAAAAGTCTCCATTTTTCAAATGGGTATTGAGTTTCTTTTGCATCTCACCAGATACATCGGTTGCATTGATAGAGTTCATATCCAACACAAATTTCCCTCCTACTACACTATTTTTTTTCAATGTGAGCTCTCCAGATTTCAAGGTGATTGTTCCGTTGTGAGAAGACGCCTCAGACTTCATCACTCCATATCCCCACCAATTTACCTTAGATGTTTCCACTTTTTTTACTTGTCCGAAAGACAATCCGCTTACTAAAACTAAGCCTAATAATACCTTTTTCATGATTATAATATTTAAAATTTTACTTTAGCAAAGATACAATCTTTGTTATTTTTATACTAATTTTTACTCGTTAAATATTAGTTAAACATAGATTAAACTTATTTAACTACATTGTCATTCCTATGTCTATACCTTTTATTTTTCGGTAGAGGTCTGTGGCAAAATTATCTGTCATTCCCGATACGAAATCTATCACCCCCAATACCTTTTGATAATCAGTACCATTTTCATACAAAAACTGCTCTGGAATAAGTTTCAGTGCCATATTATCATATATTTTATACTCTGATTTTGGTTTTAAAATAGGGAAAACGAAATGACTGAGTAATTCGTACATCACATTATACCCTGCATTATCAATCTCTACTACCGCTCTATGATTATAAATTTCCTTGATAGAAAACGCCTCTATCTCCTGCAAATATTTATTCTCCGACTGATAAATATCAAGTAAAGCCATATCGAGGTTTCCATTCAAAATTTTATCAAAATTATCCTTATAAAGTTGGAATGCCTTATTAATTAGAGAGTTAATAACTTTAGCTCTGAGATAAGAAATCCGTTCGTTTCGGTTTTTTAATTGAGCTAATTTGTCCGTTATCCTGCTTATATTTCCACTTTCGGATTTGATGAGTTCGAGGAACAAATTTTCGCAATCAGAAGAAGAAATTATCCCCAATCGATGGGCATCTTCCATATCGATAATATTATAGCATATATCATCAGCTGCCTCCACAATCCACACGAAAGGATTTCTCTTGTAGATAAGTGGCTCTTTCAATTCCAAGAGCATTCCTGTAGCAGAGGCTATCTTTTGGAAAGTTTCCTTTTCATTTTGGAAAAAGCCCAATTTCTTTCTATGAAGAGTACTCCTATCTCTCGCTATTCCCTCACAAGGGTATTTAGCAATGGTAGCCAAAGTTGTCATCGTCAGCTGAAGCCCACCAATATCTTTCCCATTTTGTTGATGGGTTAGAACTCTCATTCCATTGGCATTTCCTTCAAAATTTACCAAATCTGCCCACTCAGCATCTGTGAATTTTGGCTTTAAATCGCTTTCATTTCGTTCAAAAAAACTTGCTATGGCATCTTCACCAGAATGCCCAAAGGCAGGGTTTCCGATATCATGACAAAGACATGCCGATGCCACTACAGTACTCAAATCATATAAATAAAAGGCCTTTGCTTCCTCTGTAAGGTCATTTTTATGGTTTTCAACGATGAAATCACCTACCAAAGAGCCTAGACTCCGCCCAACACAAGATACCTCCAAAGAGTGTGTGAGCCTATTATGGACAAACACACTCCCTGGTAGTGGGAATACTTGGGTTTTATTTTGCAATCTTCGGAAGGCAGAGGAAAAAATCAGTCTATCATAATCTCTCTGGAAATCAGTACGAGAAGTTGGCAAGGCATCTATACTGCCCGTCCGTTGATTGGTAAATAGTTTATTCAAATCCATTTCTTCTGATGGCTTTAAAATTTCGGTTTTATTTAATGTATGAGAGTATTAGTTCTATTGTCTGCTCTTTATCAATGTCCGAATTATCAATCAAAATAGCATCTTCGGGCTGGATAAGTGGAGCAATCTCTCTCTCACTATCTATTTTATCACGCGTAAGTAAGTTCTCTCTTACTTCTTTCATTGATGTTTCCATCCCCATCTCTTTCAGTTCTTTGTAGCGTCTCTCGGTTCGTTTATCCACACTTGCCGTCAAGAAAAATTTATAATCCGCATCTGGAAGTACCACAGAGCCAATATCTCTTCCGTCCAAAATTACTCCGCCAGTTCTAGCAATCTCCCTTTGGGTATGCAATAGAAATTCCCGTACCTCAGATTGCTTAGCTATTTGGCTCACATTATCGGATATTCTTTGGGTTCTTATCTCAGTGGAAATATCCCTTCCGTTAAGGTAAAGTACCAACGAATTTTCCTTTTTATGAAACTCCAAATGTACCTCAGTAAATCTTGAAAAGAGATTTTCAAAATCTATTACTCCATCTTTTACGCAATTTTCTAAAGCAAAAAAAGTTATCCCACGATACAACGCCCCCGTATCCAAATGGATTATATCCAAACGCTTTGCTATTTCCTTTGAAATAGAACTTTTCCCTGTGGAAGAATAGCCATCTATGGCAATTATAGGTTTTCTCATTGGTCTATTTTTATATCGGCTATGTAATGTAGCACCGAATATTATCTACAAAATTTTGGCTAATTTATTAATATTTTGCCAATGAGACAAATTTATAATTTAAGATTATCAATAATTCCTTCCGTTATTTTTCCTTTTTAAATAAGATTTTTATTAACTTTGCTCAAAATTTAATGAAAAATGCAAGACATAAAACTCAATACCATTGCAGAAGCCATTGAAGACTTAAAAAATGGGAAAATCATCATCGTAGTAGATGACGAAAATAGAGAAAACGAGGGCGACTTCCTCTCCGCAGCTGAACTTACCACTCCCGAAATTATTAATTTTATGACAATCCACGGACGAGGACTCATCTGTACCCCACTACCCGAAAAACGATGCGACGAACTAGGGTTAGACATTATGGTAACCAGAAGTAGCGACCCAAAAGAAACAGCATTCACCGTATCAGTAGATTTACTTGGCAATGGAGTTTCCACAGGAATTTCGGCATCAGACAGAGCGAGAACTATTCTGGCACTAATGGACGAAAATACCAAATCAACAGATTTGATGCGTCCCGGACATATATTCCCTTTGAGAGCAAAATCAGGTGGAGTATTAAAAAGAGCCGGGCATACCGAAGCAGCTATTGACCTCACGCGTCTTGCAGGTCTAAAAGAGGGAGGCGTTATCTGCGAAATAATGAACGAAGATGGTACAATGGCAAGGCTACCTCAATTGATGGAACTTGCAAAAAAATTAAATCTAAAAATCGTATCCATTGAGGATATAATTGATTATCAACTAAAAAAAGGCGATCTAGTCCATAAAATTGAAGAACGAAAAGTAAAAACTTTCTATGGAGAGTTTGATTTCCACGCCTTCCAAGAGAAACATACCGAACAAATCCACTTCGCACTAACGAAAGGAAATTGGGAGTTGGAGGAACCTATTTTGGTAAGGGTACAATCTTCTAATGTTTATTTTGATGTTCTACATCAACTCATTAATGGAGAAAAACCACTATTAGAAAAAATTACCAAACTCATCAATAATGAGGGAAAAGGTGCCTTAGTTTTCATCAATAATGTTTCTAATGCAGAGAATACTTTGAGAAAATTACAACAGTTTAATAATCAACAAGATGGACAATTAACAAAAAAATCTAATAACTTCTCTGAATATGGTATTGGAACCCAAATTTTAAAAAAATTAGGTATCAATAATTTTAAAATTATCAGTCAAAATCCAGACCAAAAGCCAATGATTTCGGGCTACGGTGTGAAAGTCTCCGAAATTGTACCCCTATAACAAAAAAAGGACTAACTCAAAAGTTAGTCTTTTTTTATCTTCCCTCCCATTCTTTATAACCATTTTTTAGAAAAATAATTTGCTCACCTATTTCCATTACAGAATTCATATCGTGAGTATTGATGATGGTAGTAATATTAAAATCTTGTGTAACGGTATGAATAAGATTATCTATAACAATAGCTGTTTTAGGGTCTAACCCAGAGTTAGGCTCATCACAAAAAAGATATTTTGGAGAATTAACCACAGCACGAGCAATTGCTACACGTTTTTGCATTCCTCCTGATATTTCAGAAGGTTTTTTATGATGTGCATTTATCAAATTTACCTTTTCTAATACAAAATCTACTCGGTCTTGCATTTCGGCTGGAGATAAATTAGAAAACATTTGTAAAGGAAACATAACGTTTTCTTCTACTGTCATTGAGTCAAACAGCGCACTTCCTTGAAAAACCATTCCCATTTCTTGTCTTAACTTTCTACGTTGCTCTTTACTAATTTCAGCATATTTGACACCTGCATAAATAATATTTCCACTATCAGGAACGTGAAGCCCCAAGAGTGTTTTTAGGAAAACTGTTTTCCCTGAGCCACTTTGCCCAATAATCAAATTTGTTTTCCCTTGATGAAATGTAGCCGAAATTCCTTTTAGGACTTCTACCCCTTCAAATGATTTTTTTATATCTTGAACTTCAATCATCTACGTTAATAAAATTTGTGTTATAAGGAAATCAATAATAATGATAACTACACTCGTCCAGACAAAAGAAATAGTACTTGCCTTACCTACATCAAGCGCGCCACCTTTCATATAATAACCATGATATGCAGGAATTGTTGCTAATACAAAAGCAAAAATAAGACTTTTAATGAATGCATACACTAAATGGAAGGCTTTAAATTGTAACTTTAACCCCTCTAAAAATTCTGCCGAAGTAGTATAATGCCCTATTGTAGCAGCCAAATATCCTCCATAAATACCCAATGCAATAGCCATCGAAATAGCAAAAGGATATAAAAGCAAAGCTATAATTTTAGGAAATACTAAATAATTAAGCGAATTAACCCCCATAATATCCAGTGCATCA
>QWCZ01002836.1_pt1 | contig 12792 bp, 12 predicted proteins | sample 1972651 | NCBI WGS metagenome assembly QWCZ01 (sample SAMN09866695, study PRJNA288562) | Human oral metagenome isolate pre1_saliva, whole genome shotgun sequencing... | isolation source: mouth | host: Homo sapiens | place: USA: California
GTATGGATTTGCCAAGCTATGAATGAAGAGAAGCTAATGCTTCTCTTTTTTTGTTATTATATAGTAAAGTATAAATTTAATATGAAAATTAGTCTCCGAGGTCTGTATTACTCTGGAGAGCATTTCGGTGAGCTCGGAAGAGTCATATGGCTGTCAGGAGACTTTATTTAGCTATGAAGAATTATAAATTTAAAATTAAAAAATATTGAATAAATTTAAAATATATGTTAGTATACAAAATATAGAGAAAATTGAATAATAAAAACTAGTTACGAGGGAGTCAATAAATTGACTGAGAAAAGGATGTGAGCCTTGACCTTTTGACCTGATTTGGATAATGCCAACGTAGGAAGTTAGAGAGTTTAAGATTAAAAGCATACACAAATTAGGTGTATGCTTTTTTATTCTATAGGAAAGTATAAAATTAAATAACAAAATTATTCTCTGATGTCCGTATTAGTTCGAAGAGCCTATGTTCATTGAGCTCGTAGAACTCATATGTCTGTCAAGAGATTTTATGCTCTATAAGAAATTGTAATTTAATAATATAAATTTTAATTTAGGAGATGATGTTATGTATAAGACACAATTGGAAGCTGCTAGAAAAGGTATTTTAACAAAAGAAATGAAAGTTATTGCAAAAGAGGAGTTTATTGATGAGAAAATTTTAATTGAAAGAATTGCAAAAGGAGAAATAGCAATTCCAGCAAATAAAAATCATAAGTCTATTTTGCCAAAAGGAGTTGGAACAGGACTTTCAACAAAAATAAATGTAAATTTAGGAATTTCAAAAGATTGTCCTGATGTAGATAAAGAACTAGAAAAAGTAAAAGTTGCAATAGATATGAAAGCTGATGCAATAATGGATTTGAGTTCTTTTGGAAAAACGGAAGAATTTAGAAAAAAATTAATTAATATGTCTACTGCAATGGTTGGAACAGTTCCAGTTTATGATGCAATAGGTTTTTATGACAAAGAATTGAAGGATATTAAAGCAGCTGAATTTATAGATGTTGTTAGAAAACATGCTCAAGATGGAGTAGATTTTGTAACTATACATGCTGGATTAAATAGGGAAGCAGTAGAACTTTTTAAGAGAAATAAAAGAATAACTAATATTGTGTCAAGAGGAGGTTCTCTTGTTTATGCTTGGATGGAATTAAATAAAGCTGAAAATCCATTTTATGAAAATTTTGATGAAATATTAGATATCTGTGAAGAATATGACATGACCATAAGTTTGGGAGATGCTTTGAGACCTGGTTGCTTAAATGATGCAACAGATGCTTGTCAAATAAAAGAACTTATTACTCTTGGAGAACTTACAAAGAGAGCTTGGGAAAGAAATGTTCAAATTATAATTGAAGGTCCGGGACATATGGCAATAAATGAAATAGAAGCCAATGTAATTTTAGAGAAAAAGCTTTGCCATAATGCACCATTTTATGTGTTAGGGCCATTGGTGACAGATATAGCTCCTGGATATGATCATATAACATCTGCAATAGGGGGAGCAGTTGCAGCTGCAGCCGGAGTAGATTTCTTATGTTATGTAACACCTGCTGAGCATTTAAGATTACCAAATTTAGAAGATATGAAAGAAGGAATAATAGCTACAAGAATAGCAGCACATGCAGCAGACATAGCTAAAAAAGTTCCAAAAGCTATTGATTGGGATAATAGAATGGCAAAATATAGGGCAGATATTAATTGGGAAGGAATGTTTTCGGAAGCAATAGATGAGGAAAAAGCAAGAAGATACAGAAAAGAATCAGCTCCAGAAAATGAAGATACTTGTACTATGTGTGGAAAAATGTGCTCTATGAGAACTATGAAAAAAGTAATGTCAGGAGAAGATTTAAATATTTTACTTTAAAATTATTTTTAATTGTATATATTATAAAGTTAAAAAGTAAAATTAATCTCTGATTTCCATATTAGTTTGAAGAGTCTATGTTCATTGAGATCATAGAATTCATACGTCTGTCGAGAGACTTTTCTTATTTATTTAAGTTCATAAAATGATATGGTTGTCAATGGAGTTTATTAATTTTGAATGAAGAGGGATTAACATGGCGACAATTAACGGAAAAATTGAAAAAATTAGTGCTATTTCTCTATTAGATTATTTAGAAAAGAATAAGTATAGAATAGATAGGATAGTTGTTGAATATAACGGGGAGATAATAAAAAAAGATAAATTTTCTAAAATAATGATTCAAGATAAAGATAGCATTGAAATTGTATCTTTAGTTGGAGGAGGATAGAAATTTATTAATTATGGAAGGAATAATAGGAAAAATAAAAGAAGAAGATTTATTTAGAAGAAATGTTGAAAAGACTAGAGAAAAATTAAAAAAAGCAGAAATTTGTATTTTAGGGCTTGGGGGTTTAGGCTCTAATGTTGCTATGTTACTGGCTAGAGCTGGAGTCGGAAAAATAAAATTAGTTGATTTTGATAAAGTTGAAGCTAGTAATTTAAACAGACAGCAATATAGGTTATCCCATATAGGAAAAGAGAAAACTCTAGCTTTAAAAGAAATTATTGAAGAAATAAATCCTTTTATTGAAATAGAGCTTGAGAATATAAAGGTGAATGATAAAAATTTATTTTCAATAATTAAAAATATAAATATTATAGTTGAAGCTTTTGATGAAGCTGAGACAAAGGCTATGCTAATAAATGAAATATTATTAAACTATAAAGATAAATTAGTTATATCAGCATCAGGAATGGCTGGAATGGGCTCATCAAATGAAATAATTACAAAAAAAATTAATGATAGATTTTATTTGATTGGAGATAACTATTCAGATTATGATGAATATTCTGGAATAATGTCAACAAGAGTAATGATTTGTGCTGCCCATCAAGCTAATTTAGTATTAAGGCTAATATTAGGAGAAGAAAAAAATGGAAATATTAAAGGATAGTTTTAAATTAGGAAACAAAGAGTTTAATTCAAGATTCATATTAGGTTCTGGAAAATATTCAAATGAATTAATAAAAAGTGCAATAGAGTTTGCAAATACAGAAATAATTACACTAGCAATGAGAAGAGCAATTGCTGGAGATAAGGAAAATATTTTGGATTATATTCCCAAAAATATTACTTTACTTCCAAATACTTCTGGAGCAAGAAATGCTGAAGAAGCAGTTAGAATAGCTAGATTAGCTAGAGAATGTACACAAAGTGAATTTATAAAAATTGAAGTTATAAGAGATAGTAAATATTTATTACCAGATAATTTTGAAACAATAAAAGCAACAGAAATACTGGCAAAAGATGGTTTTGTTGTAATGCCTTATATGTATCCAGATTTAAATGTTGCTAGGGATTTAAGAGATGCGGGAGCTGCTTGTATTATGCCTTTAGCCTCTCCAATAGGTTCAAACAGAGGAATGGCAACTAAAGATTTTATTCAAATTTTATTAGATGAAATAGACTTACCGATAATTGTTGATGCAGGAATAGGAAAACCATCTCAAGCCTGTGAAGCAATGGAAATGGGAGTTACAGCAATTATGGCAAATACAGCTATTGCAACTTCTGGAGATATACCTAGAATGGCAAGAGCATTTTCATATGCAATTCAAGCTGGAAGAGAAGCATATCTTGCAAAAATGGGAAGGGTGTTGGAAAAAGGAGCCTCTGCATCTTCTCCACTTACAGGTTTTTTAAATTTATAGGAAAGTATAAAGTTAAAAGTAAAAATTAGCATCTGACATCTGTATTAGTTCGAAGAGCCTGTGTTTATTGAGCTCATAGAACTCATCCGGCTATCAAGAGACTTTAATTAAGGAGTTATAAAATGGATACATATATGAAAGGTATGGAAATTATAGAATCAGATATCTTAGATAAAGTGATTTCAGAAATGAATAATTATAAGTATACTGAAATTACGGATGAAGATATAAAAGAAGCATTGAGAAAAGAAAGTTTGAATGTGAAAGATTTTCAAGCATTACTTTCTCCTAAAGCTATTAATTATCTTGAAGAAATGGCAATAAAAGCAAAAAAAATGAAAGAAAAATATTTTGGAAATTCTATTTATATGTTTACTCCTTTATATATTTCTAATTATTGTGATAATTATTGTATTTATTGTGGTTTTAATTCTCACAATAAAATAAAAAGAGCTAAATTGAATTTAGAACAAGTTGAAAAAGAGCTACTAGAAATTTCAAAAACAGGACTACAAGAGATTTTAATACTTACCGGAGAAAGTCAAAAATATTCTGATGTAAATTATATTGGTGAAGCTTGTAAAATAGCAAAAAAATATTTTAATAATGTAGGGATTGAAATTTATCCAGTAAATAGTGAAGATTATAAATATTTGCATTCTTGTGGAGTTGATTATGTAACAATATTTCAAGAAACATATAATTCAAAAAAATATAGTACTTTACACTTAGAGGGGCATAAAAAAGTTTTTTCATATAGATTTTATTCTCAAGAAAGAGCCTTAATGGGAGGAATGAGAGGGGTAGGTTTTGCAGCTTTATTGGGTCTAGATGATTTTAGAAAAGATGCTTTTGCAACAGCCTATCATGCTTATTTGCTACAAAGGAAATACCCTAGAGCAGAAATATCTATTTCTTGTCCTAGATTAAGACCTATAATTAACAATCAAAAAATTAATCCTAAAGATGTTCATGAAAAAGAACTACTTCAAATAGTATGTGCATACAGAATATTTTTACCTTTTGCAAATATTACCATATCAACAAGAGAAAATGAAAATTTTAGAAATAATATTGTTAAGATAGCTGCAACTAAAATTTCAGCTGGAGTTAATACCGGTATTGGAGCTCATTCAGATAAGTGTAAAGAAAAAGGAGACGAACAATTTGATATTGCAGACAAAAGAAGTGTTGTTGAGATTTTTGAACAATTAAAAAATGAGAATTTACAGCCAGTTATGAATGATTATATTTATACTTTGTAATTTTTGAGGAAAATAAAAATGGAGAAAATAAAGTTATTAATTATTAGTAATAGGAAATTATGTGAAAATGAAAATCTTGAAAAACAACTAGAAAAAATATTTATCGATTATGAGGAAAAAATAAAATTTAAGGAATTTCAAATAGAAGGAGTAATTTTAAGAGAAAAAGATTTATTAGAAATAGATTATTTAAAATTATTAAAAAATATAGAAAAAGTAGTCGAAAAAAATAATGGAAGGATAATAATTCATAAAAACTATGATATTTTAAAAGAAAAAAATAAAAATGTAGTTGGATTACATTTATCTTTTGAAACTTTTTTAAATTTAGATGAAAATAAAATAGAAAATTTAAGACAAATATATGGGAAAATTGGAGTGTCAGTACATACTTTAGAAGAAGCAAAAAAATCTCAAGATTTGGGAGCTAATTATATAATTGTAGGTCATATATTCAATACTGACTGTAAAAAAGGACTGAAACCTAAAGGATTGGATTTTCTAAAAGAGATATCTAAAGAAATAAAAATAGAAGTCTTTGCTATTGGAGGAATAGATTTTAATAATTATTCGGAGGTCATAAAAACTGGAGTTACAGGAGTTTGTATGATGTCGGGTTTAATGAAATATTAAGCTAAAAATAATTAAGCAAATAATTTTTTATAATATTTTTTAGAAAAAATCTAAATTTAGATGGGAAAATTAATCCCTGATATTTATATTAGTTAATGACTTTTACTTATTGGGTTATGATACTAATATGATGTCAAGAGACTTTATTTATTTTATAGGAAAGTATAAATTTAATATAAAAATTAGTCTCCGACGTCCGTATTACTCTGGAGAGCATTTTAGTGAGCTCGGAAGAGTCATACGGCTTTCTGGTTCTAATTTATCTGCAGGTCTTCCTAAGAATACTTCTTCATTACCTATAATAATTTTTTTCATTTCTTCAGTTATAGGAACAGGGCTTTTTCCATATAAACCTCTTACATAATTTTTAATTTCGTTAGGTATCAATTTATATCTTTGACCAGTTAAAACATTAAATACAGCTTGAGTTCCAACCATTTGGCTAAGTGGAGTAACTAAAGGAGGATATCCTAAATCTGCTCTAACTCTTGGGATTTCTTTTAACACATCTTCGTATTTATCTTCAGCTTTTTGTAATTTTAATTGAGCTAGAAGATTTGATAACATTCCACCAGGTAATTGATATTCAACTATACTTGGTTCTGTCATAAGAGCTTGAGGATTTAAAGTACCTTCTTTTAAATATTTAGCTCTTATAGGTTTAAAGTATTCAGCTATTTCTTTAAGTAAGTTTAAATCAAAACCAGTTTCTCTTTCAGTGCCTTCAAGACTTCTTACTATACTTTCTGTTGCTGGCTGAGAAGTTCCACCAGATAGAGGAGATATTGCTGTATCGATTATATCAGCTCCTGCTTCAATAGCTCTTAAATATGTCATACTAGCAAGTCCAGCCGTAGCATGAGTATGTATTTCTAAAGGAACTCTTAAGATTGATTTCAATTCTTTTACTAGAGTATAAGCAAACTCTGGCAACAAGATTCCAGACATATCTTTGATTGCTATTGAATCAGCTCCCATTTCTTGCATTTCTAAAGCTAAATTTTTATAATATTCAACAGTGTGAACAGGACTTATAGTATAACTTATTGTAAGTTGTGCATGTCCACCGTATTTCTTAGTGGCTTCACAAGCTGTTTTTAGATTACGAGTATCATTTAGAGCATCGAAAATACGTATAATATCAATACCATTTTGTATAGATTTTTTTATAAATCTTTCAACAATATCATCAGGATAATTACGGTACCCTAAAAGATTTTGACCTCTAAGTAACATTTGAAGCTTTGTATTTTTTACTCTAGCTTTAATTTCTCTTAATCTTTCCCAAGGATCTTCGTTAAGATATCTTATAGCAGCATCAAAAGTAGCTCCACCCCACATTTCTAATGAGTGATAACCTACATTATCTAATTTTTCTATTATGGGTAACATTTCATTTGTAGTTAAACGAGTTGCCATTAGTGATTGATGCCCATCTCTTAGACAAGTTTCCATTATTTTTATTTTACTCACTTTTTATTCCTCCATTATATTTACTAACCAAAGATTGTTAGAATAGCCTATTATTAATTAATAGGCTATTGTAGATTAAATATTTTAAGTTTTTAATTCTATAGAAAGTATAAAATTAAATAGTAAAAATAAGTCTCTGACATTAGTTCGAAGAGCCTGTGTTCATTGAGCTCGTAGAACTATACGGCTGTCAAGAGAGACTTTTTTATTATTATTTTATCGTAATAATACTAAAAATTTTTAATATTATACTATATTGTATATATACTTGTAAAGTGCTATAAATTAATAAAAAATTATTATAGTCTAGAAAAAATAAAAAATGAGAGATTATGATATCTCTATAATAATCTCTCATTATATATTTTTCTATGGGAAACTACAATAGTAAAAGTTAGTCTCTGACGTCCATATTAGTTTGTTCGAAGAGCCCCTGTTTATTGAGCTTGTAGAACTGGCTGTCGAGAGACTTTATTTATTATCCAATTCCCCCTAGTAAAGCTCCAGCAACTAGAGCAACTATAGCTAAGAAACAGTATACATATTTTCCAGATAGGAAAAACCATGCACCAATTTTTTTGTTAGATCCCATATTAACATTTTCTTCAGCAAAGTCTTTTCCAGCAACCCAGAAGAACATAACGGCTGCAAGTAAAGCTCCAAGAGGACAAATATAGATTGATACAACATCCATCCATTCAGAAACAATTCCTTGAATACAAATAGCTACGATACAACCAATTATATGAATAATGGCTGTTGCCGTTATACGTTTAGCTTTAAATCTTTCTTGTAGATATGCAACTGGAGCTTCGTATAGATTAATAATTGAACTAACTCCTGCAAATAAAACACATAGATAAAAGATGATTTCTATAATTCTTCCGCCAGCCATATTATTCATAATATTTATTAAATAAATGAACATAAGACCGGGACCACCAGAGGATAATTCTGCACCACCAACGGCCATAGCAGGAATTATAACCAAAGCTGCAAGTAGAGCAGCTAAAGTATCAAAAAATGCTACATTTTTAGCAGAGTTAGGAATATCTTCACTTTTGCTTAAATATGAACCATAAATTACAGAACCATTTCCAGCAACAGAAAGTGAGAAAAATGCTTGACCAAAAGCATAAATCCAAATTTTAGGATCAAGAAGGCCACTAAAATTTACTGTAAAAATATATTTATAGCCATTAGAAGATCCAGGTTGAAATAATATATAGACACCAAGTAATAGGAATAAAATAAATAATACAGGCATCATAATTTTATTAGATTTTTCTATTCCACCTGCAACACCTAAAGACATAATTCCAAAACTTACTATAAGTGATATAACTATCCAAAAATTAGCACCCCAAGCAGAAGCGGTTTTTCCAAAAGTTGAACCTATAAGATCCATATTGCTTTGCATTGCAAACATAGAACCGTCAATAGACATCCAAGCATACTTAAAAACCCAGCCCATAACACAGGAATAACCTATTGCGAGTGCTAAAGAACCTACTATTGGTATAATTCCTATTCTTTCACCTAATTTTCTATTTCCTTTCATTGCGGTACACATACCAAATGCTCCAACAGGGCCAGCAGCGGCTGCACGACCTAAGGCAAATTCTTCTATAACTCCAGTTGAACCTATAAAAATTACAAAAATAAAATAAGGAATTAAAAAAGTCATTCCGCCCCATTCTGAAACTAGAACGGGAAATCTCCAAATATTTCCCATTCCTACAGCAGAACCAATACAAGCTAAGATGAAACCCCATTTAGTAGCAAAGCCGTCTCTTTTCTCAATACTACCCATAAAATTCCTCCCTTTAAAGCTAATATTTCTAATTCTTTTTATTTATATTTAATTTATATCTTATTTTTCAGGATAAGGCTCTAAGAAAGCATGAAAATGTCTCATTGGAAGAGTGTGACCTGAAACTATCCTCATATTAGGAATATTTTCTCTATCTTCGTAAAGAGCTTTTACTGCAGCAATAACATAGTCAAGGTGTTCTTTTGAATACATACTTCTATTTATTGCAAATCTTACAACATTAGCAACTTCAGCTTGTTGTTCTGGAGTTTTTAAGTCATATTCCATAGAAAAATCTCCTAATTCAGCAACACGTATTCCATATCTTCTTATAAGTTCAAGACTGAAACCTTGACCAGCAAATTTTTCATGATCTCTTTTATTGTCAAAAAATTCAGTCATATTAATGTAAACTCCATGTCCACCAGCAGGAAGAACGACACCTTTTACTCCTGCTTTGTAGAATCCTTCTGCTAAATAATTGCATTGATCAATTCTTTCTTGTAAATAATTAACATTACAACATTCATATAGTCCAGCAGCAAGAGCCATAATATCACGACCAGATAAACTTCCATAAGAGTCGTTACCATAAGATGATATTTGTTTTACTTTTAAAAGTATTCCTACATCAGTTTTAATACTTCCATCTTCATTGAAATCAGAGAATTTTTTCCAAAAATAACCCTTATCACGGAAAGCTAAAACTCCTCCCATATTAGCATGGCCATCTTTTTTAAGTGAAGCAGTAAAACCATCACAGTAAGAAAACATTTCTTTTGCTATTTCTGGGATAGATTTATCTCTATATCCATCTTCATTCATTTTTATAAAATAACAGTTTTCAGCCCATCTTGCAGCATCTAGCATAAATGGGATTTCATATTTATGAGCAATTTTTGATGTTTCTCTAATACTTTTCATAGAAACAGCTTGTCCACAAATTGTATTATTTGTTATTGTTGTATAGATCATAGGAATATTTTCTATACCAACAGTATCTATTAGTTGTTGTAGTTTATTAATATCCATATCTCCTTTGAAAGGATTTTTTTCATATTTTCCTCCTTCAGGTACTTCATATAATAGTTCTTTATTATATAAATTACGAGGAACAGAGCCCATTTGTTTTATATTACCTTCAGTAGTATCAAAGTGACCATTAGAAGGAATAGTAAAGACTTTTCCAGGATTACGAGTAGCAAGTATTTTACGTACTATTTCAAAAAGGATAGATTCAGCAGCACGACCTTGAGGCATTAAAAATGTATTAGGTCTTTCCATTTGAGCAGCACCACCATTGAATAGTGTTCCTTCATACTCACATAAATACATTTCATTCATCATTTTTTCTATATCTTGGCAATCAGTTCTAACTAAGTTAATAATCTTTTTTTGATTATCTCCTCTTTCAAAGCAATCTCTCATAGCATCTAACAAAACATAATAACCTTTGTTTCTTCCATAAGATTCATCACCTAAGATCATAGCTGACCATTGTTGGTCTGTCATAGCAGTAGTTCCTGAATCAGATAACATGTCAACAGTTAGCATACCTGCTGGGAAAGCAAATTCGTTGTAGTGTGTTGATTTTAAAGCTCTTTCACGTTGTTCAACAGTTACTTCAGGAATGTTACGTTTAACATAAGAAAAAGAGCGTGGTACTGGAACATTTAATAAATAATCTTTCATAAAAAAAACCTCCAATTTTTTGTACCCCGGTTATCAATAAAATTGACTAGCGGACAGCACTCTTTTATATAATAAATATTTGTTAGCTTATAAAATAGTATTATGTGTTCTAAAAAAATTATAATATGTATAAAACAAATACTTATTATTGGAATGATTTTATCATTTCAAATAATTCTTGTCAATAATTTTATATTTTAAAATTATAATAAGTAAAGTCTCTTGACAGCCGTATGAGTTTTACGAGCTCAATGAACACAGGCTCTTCGAACTAATACGGACGTCAGAGACTAATTTTTGCTATTTAAATTTATACTTTCCTTATAAATAAAAAAAGCTACCACTTTTTTGTGCTAGCTTTTTATTTATATTTGTTGTTAATTATTTTTTTCTCTACAACTTTTACATATTCCTTTGAAATAAAAATGTTTTTCATCTATTTCACAACCTGTTAATTCTTTTATAGCATTATAGTCAATATTTAGCTCAACATCAAATAATGCCCCACAACATTCACATTTGAAGTGACCGTGAGTATCAGTTAATAAATCATATCTTGTTTCATTTTCTTCAATAACTAAAACATATACCAATTTTTTTTCAATAAATAAATTTAAAGTGTTATAAACGGTTGTTTTTGATAAAGTGGGTATCTCTGAACAAAGAGCCTTATATATCGTATCTACAGTTGGGTGGTTATGATTATCTAAAAAATATTGAAATATTTTCATTCTTTGATAAGATGGTTTTATATCATGTTTTTTTAAATAATGACCTATTTCAGACTTATGTAAGTGTAATTCCATATGTATCCCCCTTTCTATAATACTTAACTAAATTAGTTAGATTTACCTAATATATAATATCTTATTTTTTTATTTGTGTCAAGTGATTTATAACTTTTTTCATCATATATCTATGTACATTTTTTCCATATTCATCTTCTAAAAATTTTTCCATAGTATACCCATGATGTTTATATAAGTTAATAGCTATTATATTTTGAGGGTCAACAGTTAATTCTATTTCTTCGAAACCTAGGCTTTTTAAAATTTTTTCAGTTTCATCAAGTAGAAAACTTGCAAAGCCTTGATTTCTATATTTTTTCAAGGTAGAAATACCATAAAGAAATAGAGATTTTTTATTGAAAACTTGCATGTATTCAGCAATAGATACAATTTCATCATCTTTTTTTACAACAAAAACAAAACCGTATCTAATAAGAGCTTTTATAATCCATAGGTCAACATTTCCTGAACCTTCAAAAGCCTCTTTTTCAATTTTTATAATTTTAGACATCGTTTCAAAATCAGGATTTGTTATATGAACCAATTCCATAGTTTTTCTTTCCTTTCTAGTACTCTATTTTGTTTAAATATAAACCTTCAGGTTCTGCTAAATATTTTTTATATTCCTTAGAAAAATCTTGAAGAAGTAGTTCTATATGATTGTAAGGTAAATTTTTATTATAGATTTCTAAAGCAATACCAACCATAATTCTTACCTGAGATTTCAAAAAGGAACTACCTTTTATTAAAATTTTTATTTTATTTTCTGCAAAAGAGCTAACTTCGATTTTATAGATTTCTCTGATTGTAACCTTACTAGAACAATCGTTTAATCTAAAGTTCTTGAAATCATGGATTCCTACAAAACTTTGAAAAATTTTTTCTAGTTCTTTTGTATTTATGTTTGTATTTACAAATTTATAATACCTACTTTCAAATGGATTTTTTACTGTTGAAAGCAGATAAATATACTCTCTTGATTTAGCATTAAAACGGGCATTAAAGTCTAAATCAACTTCTTCCACTTTTAAAATATCAATATCTTTAGGAAGTAATCTATTTAATATATATTTATATTTTTCTGTAGGAACTGTGGAAGTTGTGAAGAAGTTTGAAACTTGATGATTAGCATGAACAGCTCTATCAGTTCTACCAGCGGAAATTAAATTTATATCTTCTTTTGTAATTATTTTTAAAACTTTTTCTATTTCCCCTTGAACAGTTATTTGATTAGGTTGTCTTTGAAGTCCAAAATAATTACTTCCATCATATCTGTATTCTATTTTAATATTTTTTCTCATTTTTCATATATCCTTTTTACATAAATTTTAATTTATAAACCTTATTATAGCCCCTGATAGCCGTATGAGTTCTACGAGCTCAATAAACACAGGCTCTTCGAACTAATACGGACATCGGGGCTATCTTTTGGATAAT
>QWCZ01004949.1_pt1 | contig 12783 bp, 9 predicted proteins | sample 1972651 | NCBI WGS metagenome assembly QWCZ01 (sample SAMN09866695, study PRJNA288562) | Human oral metagenome isolate pre1_saliva, whole genome shotgun sequencing... | isolation source: mouth | host: Homo sapiens | place: USA: California
GAAGGATTTGACATCAAAGCTCTTGCCATTGCCAGCATTTGCTGTTCTCCTCCACTCATTGTTCCTGCCAATTGCTTTTTACGTTCAGCAAGTCTTGGGAATAGCGAGAACATGTGTTCCATGTCTTTTTTTATCTGATCCACATCATTTCTTGTGTACGCTCCCATTTCCAAGTTTTCCAGCACAGTCAGCTCTGTAAAGATTCTACGGCCTTCTGGAACATGTGCCATTCCACGGCTGACAAGCTTATAAGCATCAGCATTGGTTATATTTTCTCCGCTCAAGGAAATTTCTCCTGATTTTATTGGTACAAGCCCTGAAATAGCGTGAAGTGTGGATGTTTTTCCAGCTCCATTTGCACCAATTAGGGAAACGATTTCACCTTTTTTTATTTGAAATGAAATGTTTTTTATAGCATGAATTCCGCCATAGTAGACATTTAAGTCATTTACATTTAAAATATTCACATTTCCTCCTTTTTGCTAATTTTATTAATTTTGCAGCTCAAATTCATTTTATTCTCCTAAATAAGCTGTGATAACTTCCTTATTATTCTGAATTTCATCCGGAAGCCCTGAAGCAATGATTCTTCCAAAGTTTAGCACATATAATCTTTCACAAATTCCCATTACCAGATCCATATCATGTTCAATTAACAAAATTGCAATTTTAAACTTATTTCTTATAAAGCTAATTGTATTCATTAATTCCTTCGTTTCATTCGGATTCATTCCAGCCGCCGGCTCATCTAGCAGCAGCAATTTAGGATTTGTAGCCAAAGCTCTTGCTATTTCCAGTTTTCTTTGCTGTCCATAAGACAAGTTTCCAGCAGTAATATTCGCCATTTCAGCCATGTCAAAAATATCCAGCAAATCAAGCGCCTTATCTGTCACTTCCTTTTCTTCCTTCCAAAATCTAGGAAGTCTAAAAATCGCTTCAAAAGTATTATAATTCATACTATTGTTAAATGCCAGCTTTACATTGTCTAGTACACTTAATTCTTTAAAAAGCCTAATATTTTGAAATGTTCTGGCAACTCCTAAAGCAACTATTTGTGGAGTAGTTTTCCTATTTATACTAATCTGATTTATAGAAATATCCCCGTCTGTAGGTTTATAAACACCTGTAAGCAAGTTAAATATTGTTGTTTTTCCAGCTCCATTCGGTCCAATCAGCCCAACTAGCTCGCCTTCTTTTATTTCAACATTTACATCATCAACTGCTCTTAGCCCTCCAAAAGATATTCCCAAATCTGTCGTTTTTAATAATGACATATTCATATCTCCTATTTTACTTCTTTTTTTATTTTATTAAAAATGCTTAATTTTCATTTTTATTATTTTTATAATCTCTAATTCGCTTAATTCTTTTTTTTGTGTCTGCAAATGTAAATTCCTTTGTACCAAAAATTCCTTTTGGACGGAAAATCATTAACGAAATCAATATAATTGCATAAACTAAGTATCTAAATTGTGAAACATCTCTTAATTTTTCATTTAATAATGTCAAAATCACTGCAGCGACAATCGCTCCTGTAATACTTCCAAGTCCTCCAAGCACCACCATAACAAGAATTTCTATTGAGAATAAAAAACCAAATTTATCAGGCGTTAAAATTCCTACATTATGTGCAAATAGTGATCCCCCAATTCCAGCAAAAAATGCTGAAAGTGCAAAGCCATAAAGTTTTACACGATTTAATTTAATTCCAATATTTTCAGCCGCAATTTCATCTTCCCTAATTGACAAAACTTCCTTTCCTTTTCGTGAAGTCATAGCCATCGCAATTATAACAATTGAAATAACTACAATGAAATATGTATTTGAAAAACTCAAAAGTGGTGGAATATTGCTAAGTCCAGTCGCTCCACCTAAAAAGTCCAAATTTTGAATAATATATTTTACAATTTCTCCAAATGCAAGCGTGATAATTGCAAGATAATCTCCCCTTAGTCTAAGTGTACTTCCACCAACTAAAAATCCAAATACAGCTGCAACTAATCCACCAAACAGTGATACTAAAATTAATTGTAAAAATGGCGGTAAATTATAGCTTGCCAATATTTTAGAAATAAATGCCGCTGAATATCCACCTATTGCGATAAATCCAGCTTGTCCCAAGTTAAGCTGTCCCATAAGTCCGACTGTTATGTTTAAACTTACTGAAAATAACACGTAAATTAGGATATTTATATAAATTCCCTTTGTATAGCTGAAAGGGTCATTTGGATTAAAAGTAAAACTTAGAACAAAATAAAATACAACTATCAAAAGAAATGTAGCAACATAATTTTTCACCAATTTCCTCCCTTCTAAGTTATACTTTTTCCTTCATATTTTTACCAAACAATCCATTTGGTCTGAAAATCAATATTAATATAAGCACACCAAATACAATCGGATTTGCCCAAGTTGTAAGCGATGACCCTTTTACATACGCTTCAAGCAGTCCCAGAACATATCCACCAACCATAGCTCCAGGAATGCTTCCAATTCCTCCAAATACAGCCGCAATAAATGCCTTCAATCCAGGCAGCATCCCCATATATGGCTCAATTTGCGGATAAACAATCGCATACAATGCTCCACCTAATGCACCAAGTCCAGAACCAATTGCAAATGTTATGGCAATAGTCTTATTTACATTAATTCCCATAAGCTGTGCTGCTCCTGTATCTTGTGAAACCGCCCTTGTAGCTTTTCCCAATTTTGTCTTTTTAATAAATAAATTTAAAGCTACCATACATATTATTGTAATCGCAATTACAAATATTGTAAGTGTGCTTATTTGTAAGAATCCTAGCTTCATTTTATTATCATTTGATAAAAATGCTGGTATATATTTTGGATCAATAACTTTTGGATTTGCACCAAATATTATAAGTGCCAGACTTTCCAGTAAAAAACTCATTCCAATCGCAGTAATCAATGCCGAAATTTTAGGTGCATTCCTAATTGGACGATACGCAAAAAAGTCGATCACAACTCCCAAAATCGCACACAAAACGATTGATAAAACAATAGCCAGTATCAATGGCATCCCATTTGACACAGCGATAAGCGTAATATAAGCTCCCACCATAAGTATATCACCATGTGCAAAATTTATAAGTTTAACGATACCGTAAACCATTGTGTATCCCAAAGCAATCAGGGCATAAATACTTCCAGTTTGCAGTCCGTTAATAGTTTGTTCAATAAAACTCTTTAACATAATTTTAAACTCCTATACCTTCTATTTATACAGTTTATTTTATACTTAGGCAACCTAAAAACTATATTTAATTTTACTCAAATCTCCATATAATCTTAAAGCTGCTTACGTATATTTTTATTTACTAAATTTCATTGTCTTTATTTTACTAAATTCTAAATCATTAAATAAAAACTCTTTTAGATAAAAAAAGTTCTCGATTGCCAGAAAAAAGAAAAAATCCCCAACAACCGAACTTTATAATAATTATTATTGCCTATATTTAGATATATTTGACAATCTAAATTTTTTTATTTCAACAAGGGGTCAAAACCCCTTGCTTTAAAATATTTGCTTTTTTAAATTTTAAATTTCTCTAATTTACAAACAATTCTATTATTCTAGAATTTTTCTTTTAATGTAAGTTTTCCATCTTTTACTTCAATGAATGTAACTTTCTTTTCAGGGTTTCTTTCTGAATCATATTTTAATGAACCTGTAACAAGATTTGTTCCATTAAAGTTTTTAATTGCATCTTTAATTGCATCTTTTGAAGAAAGATCTTTTACATTTTTCAATACAGTTTCTAAAATTGTTCCAGTATCATATCCTAAAGCTGCAAAAATAATTGGATTAGCTTTATATTCTTTTTTGTATGATGCAATAAATTTTTGAACATTTGGATCAGGATCGTCTGGTGCAAATTGACTTGCGAAAATTGCTCCATTAGCAACTTTTCCAAAGTTAGTCTGGATTCCATCCCATCCATCTCCACCCATAAATTGAGCGTTTATTCCAAGTTCTTTTGATTGTGTCAAAATTAATCCAATTGTATTATAATAATCAGGTACAAAAATTACTTCAGGATTATATCCTTTTACTTTTGTAAGCAATGCTCTAAAGTCTTTATCATCAGCAGTATATTGTTCTTCTTTAACTTGGATTCCTTCTTTTTTAGCTTGTTCCTTAAACGCATTTGCAAGTCCAACAGAATAATCACTACCTGTATTAGTCAATACTGTAACATTTTTATAACCTTTAGATTTTGCATATTTTGCAACAACAACACCTTGGTAAGGATCTGTAAATGTTGTTCTAAATACGAAATCCTTATCCTTTGTAATATCAAATGCAGTTCCAGTTGCTGTAATCATAGGAACTTTTGCTTGTTGTGCAAGCGGTGCAATTGCAAGAGATGGTCCAGATGTAACTTCTCCCATGAAAATATCAATTTTATCTTGTGAAACCATTTTTTTAAATGCATTAATTGCTTCTTGTGCATCTCCTTTACTATCTGCAACGACAAGTTCGATTTTTTTACCGTTAATTCCGCCAGCGGCATTTATTTCCTTTACCTTCAATTTAAATCCATTAATTGTACTTGTTCCGTATTGTGCCACATTTCCAGTCAATGCCCCAATAACACCAATTTTTATAACATTTTTATCTTTTCCAGTTTTAGCTCCGCAGCTAAGTACAAACAATGCCAATAATGAAATCAAACATAATATCTTTTTCATAATTGTTCTCCTTTATAAAATTTATTTTTATATTTAAAAATAATTCGCTTAAAACTTTTTATTTTCTTGATTTTTTTACTTTTAGAATTTTTCCTTTAATGTAAGTTTTCCACCTTTTACTTGGATAAATGTAACTGCCTTTTCAGGATTTCTATCAGCATCAAATTTTAATTTACCAGTTACCAGGTCAATACCGCTTACATTATTCATAGCTTCCCTTATAGATGTTCCTGATAAATCCTTTGTAGATTTTAAAGCAGTTTCTACAATTTCTACAGTATCATAACCAAGTGCCGCAAACATTATTGGCTCTTTGTTATATTTAGCCTTGTAAGCCTTCATAAATTTCTGAACATTTTCAGCCTTGTCATCTGGTGCAAATTGACTTGCAAAAATTGCTCCTTCTGCAACCTTTCCAAAGTTAGTCTGGATTCCATCCCATCCATCTCCACCAAGATACTGTGCATTAATTCCCAAATCTTTAGCTTGTGAGATAATAAGCCCAATTGTATTGTAATAATCAGGTATAAAAATAGCTTGTGGATTTTGTCCTTTTACTTTTGTCAAAATTGCTTTAAAGTCTTTATCATCATTTGTATATTTTTCTTCAGTAATAGTTATTCCATCTTTTGCAGCTTGTGCCTTAAATGCATTTGCAATTCCTACAGAATAGTCATTTGAAGAGTTTGTCAATATTGCAATTGATTTTATGCCTTTAGATTTTGCATATTTCGCAGTGGCAGTTCCTTGATAAGGATCTGTAAATGTTGTTCTAAATACAAAATCTTTTCCTTTTGTAACATCAAGGCTTGTAGCTGTTGCTGAAATTAAAGGTACTTTTGCCTGTTGCGCAAGTCCTGAAATAGCTTGTGAAGTAGCCGATACAACTTCTCCAATCACAACATTAACTTTATCTTGTGAAACCATCTTTTTAAAGGCATTTACTGCTTCCTGAACATCTCCCTTACTATCTGCAGTTATAAGCTCAATTTTTTTACCATTGATTCCACCTGCATTATTAATAGCATCAACCTTCAGTTCCACACCTTCTTTTACTGCTACTCCATATTGTGCATAATTCCCAGTAAGCGGCGCAATAACTCCAATTTTTATAACATTGCCATCATTAGCCTTTTTACCGCATCCAACAATAAACACCGTGGCTAACAGCATCATTAAAAATACTTTTTTCATATTGTCATCTTCCTTTCTATTTTAATGCTAAACTCCATCTAAATATATTTTATTTGTTTTCTAGAAAAAATTTTAATTCTTTAAAAGAAATTTATAACAAACCCGCTATCCAAATGGAAAATAGCAAAAATTATTTATACACTTATTTATGTTTATTATTATATCACAAAAAAATAAAGAATTGAAATTATTTTTAAAAATTTATACAAAAAAAGCTACTACATTTCGTAGTAGCAAAAAATTATTTTTTATTATTATTAAAATACTAAGCTCTTATTAATTTCCTAAGTTGAAATTATAACCTACACCAAGAGATACTCTTCTATAATTAGCATCATATTTAGAATTAACTCTTACAGGTCCTTCGTATTTGTATTCACCTTGGTTTTCTTTATACATAAGTTCTACGTTTACGTTGTTGTAGTTGATTCCTCCACCTACTCCGTAGTATAATCCATTTTTAGCTTTGAATTTTCCTAAAACACCATAGTCATGGTTTCCACTGTTGAATGAATATCCTAAATCACCTTTAACATAAGGTTTTACAACTGTTTGTGTGTCAAAAGTATATTTAGCTGTTGCATACACTGGAACAGAGTTATAGTTTTTTTCATTTTGTCCTTTTACTTTATCTTTTAAGTCTTTGTGGAATTGGAAAGCTGTACCTCCTCCAACTTCTAATCCAGGAACTACTTCGTTTCTGTATTCAACTCCAATTTCTCCTGAACTGTTTTTAGTTTTTTGAGTTCTCCAATCTTTTTCATAATGGTATTTTCCACCAAAATCTATTCCACCTTTAACTTCTACTTTTCCTGCATCTGCAAATGAAGCTGCTCCTAAAACTAGAAATAAACCAATTAATGTTTTTTTCATAATTAATCACCTTTCTTTTCTAAAAAAATTTTTTCCTAAAAATCTCCTCTAAATTGCTCCTACTTATAAAAAATAGGAATTTCCTGTGAATGTAAACTATTTTATACATTTCAGCAGATCTCACAGATAATTATTAACCTGTGATAACATTATACTATATTTTTATCATTTCATCAATCTTTTTTTATTTTACTTTCTATTTGATTTCCCAGATTTAATAATGTTGTGTTAAGTTTACCAAGCAATACATCAATATTTTCAGCTGTAACAACTACTTTTTCCCCTTGCGGAGTCTTCTTAACTACAAATTTAGTTGTATTTTTTGTTTTTGGCTTATCTTTTGCTTCAAGTTCCTGTTTAAATCTTTCTTCAGCTGAAAGTGGTTTAGAATCTTTGTTTGTAAAAACTTCTTGTGACATTTTTTGAAAAACTTGTAAAAATACTTTTTGTACATCTAAATTTGTTACTTCTACAGTTACGATAGTAGTATCATTATCCTGTTTTTCTGTTCCGATTATTTTATATTCAAGATTTTTCAATAATGTTTTAAAAAGCAATTCTTGAGTCTTATTAGTATAAGTCATTTCCAAATTTCCTTCAAAACCATCATCAATAGCATATTTTGCCGCCTCTTTTGGCTTACCGGCCTTTATATTATTAATAAATTTTGAAACTGTGTCATTAGGCCCTGATCCGCAACTAACTAAACATAAAAGCATAAGCATCCCTAACAGTAATTTTTTCATCTATAACTCCCTTCTCTTTCTATTTATAATATTACTTTGTTCTTTATTATTTATTCTACATCATTTGAATTAATAAGTCAAGGGAGTTTTGAAATTTTAGTGAATCGTGACAGAAATTCACTATTATTTTTTATTTTTCCTGATTTTCTAATTTTTTTTCTAATTTTTTAACTCTTTTTACAAGTTCAGGCACTTTTCCCATCGACATTTTCACTCTCAAATCGTCCATGTGGTCTCTCAAAGGATATCCTGACATTTGTTTTCCATCAGGAACATCATTTGTCACATCATTATGAGCAATATGAACCAAATTATCAATTTTCGTACCTTTTTTTATAATCGTATCTCCAATCGCTCCTCTATCAACGCAAGTATTTGCTCCTATTTCCACTTCATCTTCCAAGATAACATGTCCAATTTGCTCGATTTTCACATTATCACCTTTCACTTTTATGTATCCAAATCCATCAGATCCAATAACTGCACCTGGCTGAAAAATACATTTTTTCCCAATCTTAGAAAATTCTCTAATCGTAACATTTGAGTAAACAATTGTCCCATCTCCAATTTCTGTCCCTTCAAAAATCGAAACATTCGGATAAATTACAACATTTTTCCCAATTTTTACATTATGTCCAATGTATGTATTAATTTCTGAGACACTCGCTGTTTCATCAATTATTGCTGAATCTTCTATCGGTTTTTCAAATGGTTTCACTTTCGGTTTAAAAAAGTTAAGCAAAATTGGCATCAATTCTCTCGGATTTTTTTCAACCACAATATACGTTCTATCTTTCGGCAAATTTTCCAACGGTGGAACAATTATTGCACCAGCAGTACATTTATCAATACTTTTCAACATTTTTTCATCTGCTGCAAAAGTCAACTCATCTTCTGTCGCATAAAAAAATGGAGCTAATCTTTTAAAAATTAAATTTTCATTTCCAACTATTTTTCCACTAATTAATTCCGCAACTTCTTTTATATTATACATTTTGAATACCTCCTATATAGCCATTTACAAAAATTTATAAAATTTTTATAAAATTATAGGGATGAAATCAATCATCCCACATAATTATTTTTAAATTTTTTTCTCACACAAAGGTAAGACTCTTTGCTTCAGGATATTTATTTTATTAAACCTGAAGTTTGCATAGTTATCGAATAGATCTATTTTTACTTGTCTGAAAAAATTAGAATGATTGTCCGAAACTAAAGTAGAATTTACCCTTATCTTTTTTCTCACCTTTTTTCTCAGGATCCATAGGCCAACCATAATCAAATCTTAACGGTCCAATTGGCGTATTCAATCTTACCCCAACTCCATAACCTTTTTTAAGATCTTTAAAGTCATGTGCCGCCTTTCTGTTTGGCTTATAGATTTTTTTACCAGTAATCGGATCTCTTGACTCATTCTGCCAAGCGTTACCAATATCAAAGAATGCCACTAACTGTAATGTATCATTAATTTTAGTTCTATTTTCAATAGTTGCATGGAATTTGTCATATCCATCAAATGCTCCATAATCATATCCACGAACTGATTCTGCTCCACCAATACTAAATCTTAAAGCTTCTGGAGTTCCACTTCCTGTTGATCCCCAAGCTACTCTATATGCCATTACGTTTTTATCACCAAAGAATGTTTTATGGTAAGCTCTTAAATCTGCTTCAAACTGGTCATAACTTCTAGGATCTCTTAGAAGTTCTCCTCTTTCGTAAGAAAGTGTAGTATAGATTCCTTTTGTAGGACTATATTGATTATTTCTTGTATCATAAATTAATGATGGTCCTATTGCAAATAAGTTATACTTATCATTTACTTTTTTATTTGCAAACAATTCTTCATAATGGTCATATCTTGCTGCCATTCTTACATAAAGGTCACTGTTAAGCCCTTTACCAATTGTCCAACGAGTTCCAATCTTCTTAACTTTTTCCACTTCATCTGGATCAGCATTATCATCAACTGACACATTCCAGTAGGCTGTTCCTCCCAATTGAACACGTTCAGTTCCTCTTAACCAAGGATCAAACCAGCTAATATCAAATGTTTTATCTCCTTTATTTGATGCTGATAAAGTAATTGCGGCATCTTGTCCTCTTCCCAAGAAGTTTGAATCTGATAATTTAAGTTCTCCTACTAAACCAACTGAAGTTCCGTAAGAAATACTTCCATTGATTGTTGTAGTTGGACGTTCTTCAACAAGCAATTTTACAACTCTTGCATTTGGATCATCTTCTTTTCCTTCAAGAACTGGCTCTATTGAAGTGAACATTCCTGTTCTATAAAGTTCTTCCACTGTTTCCTTTATATTTTTAGTTTGGAAAATTTGTCCAGGTTTTATTTTTTGAACTCTTTCAAATATATAAGGTTTTGTTCTTAAAACAGAACGTCTTTCAGATTGTCTTTCATTGTCTTTTCTAGTAGAAGCTTTTTCAAATTCTACAGAATCTACAACTCCTTCCGATAATCCTATTTTTATATTCCCTTCATTTGAAACATTTATTGATTCAATCCTTGCGACAGTATATCCATTTTTGTTATATAATTTTAATATTCCATTTTCATCAGGATTTAACAAGTTACCGTTTAAGATTTCGCCTCTTTTTATACCTAAGGCTTTTTCCAGATCTGCATCCTTGTAAAGTGTATTTCCTTCAAAAGTTATGTTTTGAACAACTGGATTTTCCTTTACTTCATAAACTATTGAAATAGTATTATCAGCTTTTCTGTCAGTTTTTGGTTCAACTGATGAGAAATACCCGGTGTCAAATATTTTTTGCCCTCCATCAACTGCTTTTTGCGGTATGAAAATATCTCCCGGCTTAATTGGCAAACTCTTTAAATATTTTTCCTTATCTTTACTACGAGCTTGCAACCCTTCAATATCAACACTTGATATAGTAAAGTCTGTTTCCTTTTTCATTTCTTCCTGTATTTGTTTTCTTTGCATAAGCGCTGCGGCATTTTCAACTTCTGAAACTTCAACCGTAATATTTACAGTATTTCCTCGAATTTTCGGATAAACATTCGCATCTGCCACATATCCTGTTCTCTTTAATTCAAGATAAATATCACTAAGATCTTTATTTGTATATTTATCTCCTGATTTTACAGTTATTTTTGATAGCAGATAGTCTGGAGATAATTCCTTTAAGTTTGAAAATTCAATTGAACCAACTTTTAAATCATCTCTTGTTTCTCTGTCAGCTTCAAATACATTATTTGTTTTACCTTTTCCTTTTGCTGCTTGACGTGCTGCATTTTTTCTGTTTCTTTTAACTCTTTTGCTTCCAGGTTCATTACCTATTTCCACTTCTTCAGCAGAATATCTGCTCTTAATATCTGAAAGCCCTTCGTCATCCAGTTCCTGCTTAGTAGATATTCTACCTGCATTATCCGCCAGCATCATTCCAGCTACTGTGCTTTTTTCTTCAGCTTGCGATAAGTTATTTACAGACGCAAACAACGTTACCACAATAATCAAAGCATAAATTTTATTTTTTACCTTTCGTTTTGACATTTTTCCTCCTATTTTTTTAGTGTATCTAATTTTTTCTTCTTGAATATCTTTTTCAGGATATCTCCGAATGTATCAGCTTTTGTTGAAAAATCAACTCCAAAGTAATAGTTTATCCTTGAACCGTTACCCATGCTTGCACTAGAACTGGATCTTTTAAAGCTTTCTCCTCCAGCTCTCAAGTCTAGTCCATTTGAAACACTGTAACTTAGCCATGCATTATATCCAATTGGATTTTTTTCATCACTTTTAGAAGTCTGATATGGAAATTTAAATGCGGCATTCCAAAATAGCTTATCCTTGTATAAATTATCCTGTAATGTAAGCGTAGTTGCGGCACTATATTCTCCTGTCTTATTAGAACGGTCAACATTTGTAGAAACAGCAAACTTGGACATTCCCAATGCATCCTTGATCTTTCCAGTCACTGATGAAAGAAAAAGCTCGTTTAATGCAGTATTAACCAAAGATCCTGCCACTACCAGCCCATCTACTGAATTATCTCCATTTTCACCAGGTTTTCCACTATTTCCAACTAAAGTATTAAGTGCAAGCAATGATATTATTTCCTCTCTTGTTTTTCCAGAAGAAGATGAAAATCTTATTTCAGGATTGCTTACATTTCCACTTACATTTATCTCTATTCTGTCGCCATCTACTTTTGTACTGGCATCAAAAACTACAAATGGATCTGATACAGAAGCTGTAACACCATTAATTGACGGTACAAATCTTATTTCTGCCCCATCAATCTTAAAATCATTTCCATTTACTGAAAATGACCCTTTTGTAATTCCATACTCTCCATCTATCCCAATTTGACCATCATCATAAGTAATTTCAGATGAACCTTTTACTGTACCCTTTATATTTTTTACAAGACTTACATTTGGAATATTAATTTTTACATTATTTCCAGCTTGTACACCTATATTAATCGTATACTGCTTCATTATTTTATCAATTACCTCTTCTACAATTCCTTCCACAATTGACTTATCTTGCTCCTTCTTAGCCTCTTGCGATTCCGTTGTATTAGCTTTTGATGAATTAAAATCTGGAATTTCACGTATTTGAGCATTATTTACCACAAGATCTCCAAATAATCTATTTTCTGTAAATATTGCATTTCCGCTAAGCGCAAAATCTATTCCAGTTCCATAATGAAGTCCAACATTATTAAGATCCGCATTTAATTCAAATTTTCCAAGTTCTAATCGTTTAGTTTTCATAAAATCTGCAGGAATTGTCGGAACATCCAGATCTCCAGTCACTTTAAAAGTTCCTCCGTTATATCCTCCATCCAGACGGTTTACTATAAGTTTACTATTTTTCAGATCGATATTGGCATTTACATTATCTACAAGCGTCAACTGGTCTTTTGTCTTATAATTAAAGTTATTAAGCAGAATATGACCTGTTGTAGCCTCATTAGAGAAAATCGCATCTACATTCGCAATTCCTCCTGCCTGCTCTATATTTTTATCAATTCCCAGAAAATCCAGGTTAAAATCCTTGGCAAGCATAGAAACATTATATTTTACTGGTGTAAATTGAACATATCCATTTAAAAGAAGTGGATTATTTTCATATTCCAGATAAAACTGCCCAATATTCAAAGACTTCTCATTAGCCTGCAAATCAATATCCACATTTTTCACTGGAAATCCGCTAAGTTTAATCGAATCCGCCTTTATTTTAACTCCAGATATAAATTTATCAAAACTTCC
>QWCZ01001007.1_pt1 | contig 12724 bp, 10 predicted proteins | sample 1972651 | NCBI WGS metagenome assembly QWCZ01 (sample SAMN09866695, study PRJNA288562) | Human oral metagenome isolate pre1_saliva, whole genome shotgun sequencing... | isolation source: mouth | host: Homo sapiens | place: USA: California
CAATTCCTTCGGCTTGCACATCTGGATTGACAAGGGATTTTAGACCGTCTACTTGAGCAAGAGCTTCATCAACTGTTGTTGGGAATGGCAAGTCATACTCTTTAACTTTATAAGGTTCAAGTTCCTCTGGCAAGTCGCGTGTGTCACTTTCCCACTCAAAGATAAGTAATTTTTTACCTTTAATTTTTAGTGGATTTTTTTGAAGGCCCTCACCGACAATCTCACCTTTTAAAGTTTCATTCAGTTGATATCCGTAAGATACAGTCCAACCTGAATCTTGAAGGTATTTTATCGTTTGCAGTTCATCTGTATTCTTATTGAGTATTCTTGGTACAAGAGATTCAAAGATATAATCATTAATTTCACTTTGGTGTTTAATAACAATATCGAATCCATCTGTCACTTGATCTAAAAACGTCTCAACTATTGTTTGTCGAACAAGGTCAATTCGTTTTTTGATGTTTTTCTTAGAGATAATATTATCCACATCAAATATAACGATTATTTTTCTAGACTTATTTCTGAACTCTTCAGAAAATACAAATGATCGGTAATGCTCCCACTTTTCAATTAATTGAGCTTTACTTTCAGTCGCCATATCAACTTCTAAGAAAATGTCGTGATCCAATATCGTGATCATACCATCTGGTCTAATACCGTGATATTGTGATAAAAATTTTTCATCATAATAATTCCAAGGTAGACCGACTTCACGTGCTCTTTCACCAAATTCAAGCATAATTTGATTTAGATGGACTTGGTGATTAATGAGCCTCGGATTCATATTTAAATCAGCTTGAGTATAATATCCACGTTTTACTTGCTTTGTATCAAAATCTAAAACTTCTCTTGGAATATCACGAGTATATCTGACAATATCAATAGCCTTATTTGTAATCTGAAATGCTTCTTTGTTAGGTTGATAAGTGCATACCGTAACCAAACCATTATCTGTCAAGCGTTTTCTGATAACAGTTCTCTTTCTCTTGTTCCCTGGTGTATCTCCCGGAACTTTGTAGATGAAATTAAAGATTTGCTCAACATCCATTGCACGATACAAATACAAGTGAGACAATGCAATTAAATCCTCTTCCTTCAATAATTCCGTTAATTCTAAAAGTGATTTTTTCAAACTTACCTCCTTAAAAATTCCATTTTGACTTTCTCTCTCTATTTTACTATCATTATTTTTCTAAAACTCAACTAACTATTATTGAAATGCTGAAGTTTTTAAAGGGATTAATGGCTCTAAAATAGTTACAGTGAAATAAAATTTTGGAGGTATTTTTTTGAGTGACAAACTAAAAGAACAGGTTTGGTCTATAAGTTCTATTTTATCTGGACTTATTTTCTTATTGATTTATGTAATCTATAACAATGCTTACAAAACAGCAGTTGCAAACCTTGTTGACACATCAAATTTTAAAATTTTACCTATTTGGGCTGTGTTCGCTTTAGTATCTTATATCCTATTCAAAATAGGAAAAAGAGATAAAGATGGATTGTTTAAAAAAATTAATTACTGGATAAATCCTTACTTCTCGTTTTTGGGTGTTTGGTTTGTATTATCCGGTCTTCTACCATCAATATTGGGTGCAGGTTTATTTATCAGTTTTATCCCTGTACTTATTAAAGTAGCGATTGTCTTTCGTATGTTGAGGAAGCCATTTTACGAATACTTAGCTGGTTCTAAAATTAGCGAGGATAATATTACCGAATTGAAGGCAGAACCTGGTGATTTTGTAATCGGGGAGATTTATAAGAGAAATCTTAACGAGAATGGTGAAACTCCTGATGGGGAAGATGATTATATTCCATCTGGTAAAAAAGCTGTAGTTCCACTTCGAGATCGATTCGTTCACTTCTTAGCTCTAGGGGTTACCGGTTCTGGTAAAACCTCACAATCTTTATTGCCTATGTTTAATAGGGACTTTACTAGTGACAATTTCAAATTTGCAAAAGTTGATGTTGTGCAAATGGGTCAGATTGTTCTAGAGCCAAAAGGTGATTTCGCAAAAGCCACTTGGGCTATTGGTAAAATAAAAGAAGCTGAGAAAAAGACAAATTACATCTCATTCTTGTTAGGTGTAGAACAAAACCTTGTTGATAAAATACAAGAACTTGCGGAAAAAAGACAAGAATATATCGATCGTGTATCCAAAAAAGAATTAACACGTGCAGAAGAAAAAGAGTTTGAAAAATACGACAAAACTTTAAAAGATAGACATCTATTCAATTCTTTAACTTCTGAAGAAAAAATCGAGATTGTTAAGAAATACGAGTCTCTTAAGCACAAAAAGTATGGTGAAGAATTGACCATCGAAGAAGTGAAGCATAGAGATTTGGTTGACCAGTCAATTAGAAATCTTTTGACTGTTAGAAAGGAATTACCAAACTATCTTTCTTTTGATTTCCAATATTTAAATAGCTTGACTCCTTTCGCTCTATTCCGTTATGCCTCCTTGTTAACAAGTATCATTGCAAACCCGGTAGATTACGAGTTGTCTTGGAATGACTTGAAAGCTCAGGATCCACATCAAAAACGAGATTTGGTTATGTTGTTCGATCCGTCAGCTCACAACTCATTACGATTCAACCCTCTATACGGGCCAGAAGAAACCGCCGTTGCAACCGTAAAGGAAACCCTAATCGCCTTTATGAGTGACTCTTCAAGTTTCTTCAAGAATAGTGCAGAAACACTTCTTCAAAATGCTATTAAAGCAGCGAAGCGTGTACACGGTAATGACGCAACACTCTTGCACCTTAATGACCTTTTGACGAACAATAACGGTCGTGGTGACGAAATCCTTCGTCAACTAGGTATGGTATCAACAACTTCAGAAAAGGTTTTGGAAAACCGTGATATTATATCTTGGTTTAATACTGATTATTACTCAACAATCAAAGGTATGCGTGGCGGAACAAAAACATACGAGCACACAAGTGGTATCCGTTCAATCCTTGCGAATTTGCTGGATTCAAAACGTATCCGTTCTGTATTATGCCCTCCTCCTGGAGTTGGTACAGACCTTAACTTTGATGAGATCCTTAGAACTGGTGATAAAGTAGCTATTTCGACATCAACAGGATTATCAGACCGTATCGGTGGTATGCTTGGTTCCTTTATTATGTTGCAATTACAAAGTGCAATCTTCCGTCGTCCCGGAGATGAAAACACTCGTGTGCCGGTTGTTTTGTATATCGACGAGTTCCAAGATTATGCCAATCCAGAGTTCGAAGCTGTATTAACGAAAGGACGTTCTTTCGTGGTATCTGCTACGATGGCGACCCAAACCCTTGGTATTGTTGGTGAAAAAGCCGGTGATGGTCTTGTACAAAACTTGCAATCTAATGCTCGTAACGTAATCGTTTATCCGGGTGCAAGTGCACAAGACGCTGATTACTTTGTTGAAAAATTCGGTACAACTGAGGAAACAAAAGTTAAGCGATCCCTTTCTAAAGAAGTTGCTCGATATAAGATTGATGAAATCAAGCAAGATATGGGTATCGATTCTGTGCAACGTGAAAGTTTATCAGAAGATACAAAATCTGTTGATCGATTCACAAAAGCTCAGATTATGTATGGGCCAAACCACAGAACTCGTAAGATCGGTGATAATGACGCATTCGGTTACATCTATTACCTTGTAATTGTTAAAAACTCACCTCAACCACCTTCAGTTGCTAAAATCCAATATATTCCTAAAGAGTTGAAGGATAAGAGTGACGAGCTTGTTGCAGCATACGATCAAAATAATCGTATCAAACCTAACGAAGAAGATGTTATTGTTGAGTCTGATAGCAAGGAAGATCCATTCAAGAAAGAAGAAATTCACCAATCTGAAACAATTTCAGAATTAACAACTGGAACAACTAGAGAAAGTGATCCTTCTGTTTTGGCTAGAGACTTTAGTGGAAACTCTCAAGACCTATCAACAATAACAACAATTGCCGAACCGGATTTCGGAAAGATTGATTTTAATAGTAGCGGTGATCTTCCTCAATTTGATTTAGAAGAGATTAAACCTGTTGAAGTTCCAGAAATGGATTCACCATTCTCTGTAAGTGAAGAAGATCTGGCTAAATTTGAAATTAAATTTTAATATAATTTAAAAGGTGGTTTTCCACCTTTTTTATTTTTTTAACAAAAACTGTTGACAAAAAAAAATTTTTGCGTTAAAATAGAGGAAACTGTAATTATTAATCACTAAAAGTGAAATTCGAATTACAAGATTGGAGTAAAAATTTGGAATCTAAAGAAAAAGAAATTAACGTAAGTGTAGAAGCTGAAAGCACAGAGGAAGTGGTTGCTGATAAAAAACCAGTAGATGGTTATCACAACCCGAACGATTTGAAAATGATTCGTTCACTACAAGTTGCCCTTCGTCAGGCTGGTGATGAAATCAAAGCTATGGAAAAAGAAAATCAACAACAAAAAGTTGATCTTTCTGACAAAGAAGAATTGATTGTTCAAGCTTCCAGCAAATTGGATGATCAAGAAAAGTTGATTGAAGCACTAAAACTTGAAAAAGATGAAATCATTGCCAACAAAGGTTCTGTAAAAATGCAAGAGGAAATCAGCAAGGCGATTGAGTTTGGTAATCAAATCAAGAGAGAAGCTGAAGAACAAGGGCAAAAACGAAAAGAGGAAATTATTTCCTCCGCAGAAGAAAAAGCAAAAACTATCATTTCTGAGGCAGAAAAAGAAGCTAAACTAGCAGAAGAGCGTGAAGAAAAAGCAAATATTGCTTTTCATAAAGTCACTGCTGATATTCAAAAATATCAAGAAATGTTTGCTGCTATTCTTTCGCAAAAAGATGGTGTGCCAAACCCGACAGTCGTTGAGCCAGTAAAAGAAGATTCAACAGACAAGAAAAAAGAAGTTGATTCTGATACTGATGACAAAAATAAGGTAGATACAAAAGATGATACCAAAGCTGATACAAAAGATCAATCTAAAGATAAAAGTTCAGCCGAAGGCCTCTGGGGAACAGTACCTACTAGCAGTCAAGGGTCTGAAAAGAAACTTCCAGGCAAACCAAAAGTAAAAAGCGAAGCACAAATGCGTCTTGAAAAACAATTAAAAAAGTAGAGGTAAGCGATGAGTAATATTTCACTTTCTCGAGGAATTGATAAAAAAACAATCTCCTTGACAAAAAAGAAAGACGAGGGACTACAACTCCCCATCTCAGAATTGATTAAATTAACTGGTCTTTTTGTAAAACAAAAAGATTCTGAAGGAAACGTAATTGTAGATTACACTAATGATCTTGTATATTTACTTGATGATGGAAAGGTTAGCGACACTTTTAATTTCGGAAGCGGAACTACCGAAGTTAAAATTGAATGCCTTGGAAAGATAAATACACTTCAATCGGTCTTTCAGTGTTCGTAGAAGTTAAAGATGAAGAAGAGGATGTACTTGTTTTCGAAGATGATTCTGAAAAATCTGAAAAGGAAGATAATGATACACCACCACTTTTCCAAGATGAACCGGTAAATCAACCAGATATTCAAATTGATCCTGAAGTTCAAGTTGTTGAACAAGAAAAACCAGTTGTTGAACAAGAAGTTGTTACTCCTGAAATTAAAAAAGAGGAAGAACACACTGAAGTTTATACAGGAACAACTGCCCCTGCCACAACTGATAACGTTCCAGTTCTCAAAAAGGGTACTGTTCTAGATGGTGTATATACATTCTATGATGATGTACTGATTGGGGCACGTGGACCGATTATGCACAAAATTCCAGAATTGAATGTTAATGTTTCGGAACTGTTTTCTAAAGAAGAACAGGCTAATCTTGATGGATTTGACAAGATGATTCTGTCAGTACATCCAATTAATGTTCAAGGAATTACACGTGTAGATCAAAATATTGCGGCGAATGATTTTGATTATGACGCAAACACAAGCGATCTTCATTGGGAAACAAACTTCCCTAACCCACTTCCGTTTACAAATCTTGATCACTCTAAGAGTCCTAATGATGTAGTTGGACTACATTATGAGTTACAGTTTGTTCCGGTTTTTAAACCTACCCCAGTAATGGAAGAAGTTCCAGTGGTTGGGGATTGGAGTTCTTTACTTGTTAGCCATCCAGCAGAAGAAAATACACCAGAAGTCCCTGTTACATCTGGTTGGGATTCTCTAACATCTGATATTAAAGATCAAAGTAAAGAAAACGTTGTGAAGGAACATTCATTTGATGATGTATTTTCTGACAATTTCAGCGAGGTTAAACCTGTACCACAAACTCCCGTTCCACAAGAAAACAACAATTCTTTTGCGGAACAACCAGTAAATTCTGGATTTAATTCAGGACATCAACAATCTGGTTTTGATACAGGCAAGGTGCAACCATTGACTGAAAACTCTAATCCGAGTGGTTATGAAGAACATTTTGGACAAACTTTATCATACCCAGGTGCAATCTTGAGTAATACTGGTGTTTATCCAACAGTACCACCAGTTACACCTAATAATAACTTTGGGTACGAAACCGGGTTTGATACCTTCGGGACTTCAAACGAACCTCAAGCAAATCAATTTCCACAGCAAACACAAGTTCCTCAAAACCACAATGAGGTTGGCGGTGTAGAAAATTTTACACAACCCCAGGTGGGGAGCCGAGTGGAGTCAAACCGAGATTCCCACTCCGTACAAAGCGATGAAATTGACAAAGAACTTGCTGATATCAAGGTAAAAGCGCCAGAAAAGAAAGGCTTCCTTGATAAGGTGTTTGGTTCGTTCAAAAAAAAGCAAAAAAAGGGCGGTTCTAAAAAAGGTATCATCTTAGGTACTTTAGCAATCGTTCTAGTTATCGGTTCTGGTACTACAGCTGGCGTTATGTACCGTAACGCTGGTATTAAAGATATCAGTTCTGTAAAAGAAACAGTCGAAGCTAATTTAGTTCAAGTCAATAAATATCTAGAGGATGGAGAGATCACTTCTGAAGAAAGTGTTCAAATTCAAAAATTATTGAATGAAAACACGAAGGCGATTGAAGATAACAATTCAGGAAACTACTTCGCAGGTCTCGAAAAAAATAGATTGATTAAAGAAAATAATAAGGCAACTACTACTGCTACAAATTTGATTAATAAGCAAAGTGGTGTAAGTTCTAATACAACAGAAACGAAAACAGAAACGAAAACAGAAACAAAAGCACCTGAGCAGACAGTTCAGCCAACTAATCAATAAAATCCTTTTAGATTTCAAATTTATAAGAGTCAGCCAATAGCTGGCTTTTTATTTTTTGTTTGAAAATGCAATAAAATAGATAGAGTAATTAAATCAGGAGGAAAATTTTGAAAAAATTATTAAAAGGTTTATTATTATCGGTTAGTGTTATTTCATTCGCAAGTTCCGCTTGGTCAGCTTGGTGGATGTACGAAAATAATAACTATCAATTGTATTCTGTTGCACAACCGGCAAAGAATATTTCAATCACAAAACAAGATCAGAAAACGGAAGGTGTTTCTTACACTTCTGCCGTTGAGATTACCTCTCCTGAGCAAATCGAAAAAGCCAGAAACGATACGAGTCAACCACTGTATCTCCGCTCGTTTTTATCAATTCCAAATTTAGGAATTAATTTGCAAGTTTTTGAGGGTACAAGTGAACGTGTATTAACTTATGGAGCCGGAACTATAAAACCGAATCAGAATCCAGATTCTTTCGGAAATTACGCACTCGCAGCACACAACTTTTACGATTCATCTTATGGAAGTGGTTTTTCTATATTACAAACATCAAATAATATTGTAGGAAGTAACGCATATCTAACTGATGGTGATTATGTATATACTTATCGTTTGGCAAAGGTAACACAAGTCTATAAAGATGATTCGATGGTTTATACTGAAGATGATTTTTCTGAACAAGTTTTCTCTAATGAGATTTCACAATTGGCACCGGAAAATCTAACCAAAGATGTTACACAAAACAAAATTTGGAATAATGATGGAACCTATACTGAAAGTGTTGAAGGGAAAAACTTTAAATTCGGCAAACTATTAACCCTTTACACTTGCTATTTAGAGCCAACTAATAGAACTTTGTCATACGATAGAATTATCGTAACCGGTGTTCAGGTTAAAAAAGAAAAAATTAGCGAGGCACCAAAAGATGTTCGTGATCTGTTTATAGATCCTAACTCAAACAATCAAGAACCAACTGTAACAGGAAATAGTTCTGTTCCAAAATCAGAAAAAGAGGCTGTTAATACAGAACAAGGAAATAAAGACAATTCTCCACAAACCTTAAATTTCAAAACTTTGGATGAAGGTAAAGATTATAAGAATATTGTCGAATTTTTCGTATTACCACACCTGAGAAAAGATCCTAATTTTATTTGGAAAATATTCTATGTTGGATTGGGAAGTTTTGTTGCTAGTTCTGTTGCATTAATATTTATCCCTTGGAAAAAGAAGGGAAATAAAAAGAAGACTGTGAAAGAGGAAGAATAAAATGGATGATCAAGATTTAAAAAATGTAAAAATACCCATTTGGGTGATCATAGTTATGGTTGTTAGTACTGTTCTATCTCTTGGTTTTTTATTGATTATGCTTCAGAGGGATTTTGAACTAGATAAAATTCTATATTTCATTTTGTCGATAATTTTGCTGATTATCATTGCAACAATATTTTATTTCATTAAAAAGATGTTCAAAAGAATGTTCCGGAGAAATAAGAGAGAGCAAACTAAAGATAAAAGAGCTAAAAAAAATATTGATGAAGAATATTTTGAAGATAGAACTACTGAAGTCAATACAGTTGGTGTAGACTCTACATTTTTATCAGAAGATAATGGTGTAAAATTAGCAAAGAAAGAGAAAACAGAGGAATACTTAGGAGGTAATAGTAGAAGTGACATATTCAGGTATTAGTTCAAACAGACGATATTCTGATGAAAACGATGACAGAAATAGTGTAATGTTTGTAACCGGACAACCAGAGGTTAAGAAATTTTTATTTGATTTATTTACAAATGAAAATCTGCCGTTTAAAAATGATTTTGTTGTATTACCGGACGCAGTAACACGTGAACGTGCAATTGATATTGCTAGTGAACGTAGACCAAGATTGATCATTTTCTTCGAAACAACAGCGGGAACCTTAAGTATTTCGGAAACAATTCATAGACTTCGTTTGACTGGAGCTCGTGTAATTTACATCAGTACTCAACGTGCTATTGGAGATTTAGTTTTAGAAGCGTTAGTTGAATGTGGAGTTTATGATTTGATCTTGGATGAATCTATCACAATTGATAAGTTGATAGATTATGTTTATCATCCAAGGCAGTACCCGGACGTTGCGGCGTTTAGAAGATATAAGGTTGTTCCTGATTCAGGTTCAGGAAAAACAGCGTTTCAAATTCCGGATCTTTCTGATATCAGACGTTTCTCTACCAGATTTACAGAAGATTATCTCACAGATCCTGTTGCTCAAGCAGTTGAGGGGGTTGGAAATCGCATAATGGATGATACTGCAAATCAATCATTTGGTCAGAGGGTATTTTCTCAAGGTACGCAACAACCTCAATATCCACAACATCAACAACCTGTATATCGACCAGTACAACAACCCGTACAACAAAATAACAATTTTGGTTCGGGATATTTACCAGAAGATTTTGGTTTTTAGGAGGTGAAAGTTAAAATTGAATAAAATTATTCTAGGTTCATTATTCGCCGTAATATCTTTAGGTGGGCTTGGTTTCTTTATCTTCATTATTCGTTCACTTAAGAGCGCTGGAGGGTTTGGAAATTTAACCGTCCCTAGTAAGATTATCGCCGTATTGATGACAATCGTTTCTTTAATTGCTGTTTTTGCAGGCGGATGGTTCTCTTATACAAACTTCTCGTATAAACCACCACAACAAACTGAATCTACAAAGCAATTAGAAGATCAAATTAAAAAGAGCACTACCGAAGATAAAGAGTATGCTCAGTTAATTTCAACAGATGATTATTATAATGCAACAATCAAAGAACTACTATCAGCTTATTCGAAAGAGGGTGTTAGTTCCATTGATAACTATTCTCAAGGATCAGAAAAGAGTAAAGCCTTTATCCTTCGTAATGTTGGTAGAACTTACAAAACTCAAGAAGGTTTGTTCACAACTGACTTAAAAACTGTATCCGGAGAAGTTGTTCATCTTGATAAAGATAAAAAGGGTCGTGTATTAATTTTTGCTGATGATACAGAGTATAGTGCAAACATTTTGAAAACCTTCAGAAAATACAACCTTGATCACGAGAATAGTAAAATCGATTACACTATTATCTTCCCTACACTAGATGGTTCTAAAGTTGCTGCATTCTTCACTACTTACGGAAGTGAAATTGGTGGAATTGACGAAAACTCTGTTGTTACCATCGATTCTCAACCTAACAGTGTAAATCAATCCATTTACGGTATTGCAACACAAGAATATAGCGTGACAGACTTACCAAGCTATCTAGCTATTGATAGTAATGGTGTTATTAGTTTGGCTGGTGTTGGTTCATTAGTTGATTCTGACGAAAAATTAAATTCTTGGTTAGAAAGCGCCTTTAATAACAAAAACAAACTTTATAACGAGATTAAAAAAGGTGTAGATCGTGATAAAACTAAAGATAGTAGCAAGCCAAACTGATACTAATTCAGCAGAGAATAAAAGCTCATCCGAAACAACAGTAGCTCCATCTTCAACTGAAACAACTTCAGGAGGTAACTGATGGGTCTATTAATAGCTATTATTATCTCAATTATTGGTTTTGGTGGTGTATTAGGATTATTGTTTTACTGGCGCAACCGTGTCGGTCAGATGAAATTAACTAAGCACGATCGAAGTGAAATTGTAACCGAGGATAACACGCAATCACTTTTGCCTTTTGAAAAAATCAAAATGAATCGTGTTTTCCTTGGGAAACAACGTTATGTTACCTACTTAAAAGTAGAACCATTCAATTACCTGATCCGTAGTGAAGAAGGTAAAGACGCATTTGCTCTTAATTTACGGAACGCTTACAATGGTTTTGATTTTAGAACTCAGATATTCACCCATACAAGAAAGATGGTAAATGATAAAATGTTACGGAAGCTTTCCGAAACAATTGAAGAAACTCTAGCTGCTCACCCCGATCAGGAAGAGTATGCTAATGAGTATTTCCGTCACTTGTCTGTAATTAACGTTCGAGATCCACTAACTGGAGATCTCCGACGTGTTAAAGATTTCTACATTGTAATCCCTTGGGAACCTTCACCTGAAGAAGCTGGTATGACAGAGCAAGAACTTGAGTATCGTGCAAAAGAGGAACTTCGCAGACGGACAGAACAGGTTAAGGAATCGTTCCGAACTGCCGGTATTCAAAGCTATCTTTTAAATACGATTGAGATCATTGAATTGTTTACATCGATTTATCGTCGTGAAGAAAGTTCTAGACCTGATCTCTTGTTTGATCAGTCGTATACTGGCGTTATGGTTTCTGGTGATGAGGATTCTAATACAGTTTCAGAAGTTGTTCGATTTTCGGCAATCCTCCAGGGAGCTAAAAATCGATTGGCTGAGGAAATTATTAATAATCCAAATATGACAGAGGCTAGTCGCAACAATGCGATCCGAGTATCTAATGCCCTCGACAATATCGAGCGAAAAATCAAGGGAGAATAATATTTTTTTGTTAAGTTAAATTTAAGTTAACTATAATTCAGAAAAATATATTTTAATTTCAAATAATAGGAGAAAAACGAATTGCAATTCTTTAATAAATTAAAAACAAAAGCTGAAGATTTGTCCTTCAAAGCTCAAAGCGCAATGGCTATTGGTCTTATGACTGCAATGGCCCCAATCGAAAGTGCATTCGCTGATACTAAAATTAACAGCAATGTACCTACTGTAAACTCAGACGGTTCTGTAACACTCAAAGGTGGAACAACCGGAGATCCAAAACAAGCAGTTACTAAATTTATGGGTGAGGCTCAGTTCTGGGTTGGTGTTACAGCGACAGTAGCTGGACTTATTATCGTAGGATACGGAATTTGGTATTCTAAGAAAGCTGCTAAAGAAATTCAAGAAGGTAACCAACAAGGTTACAAATCCGCAAGCAACGTTCTTATGGGAACTGCGATCGGTGGTGGTCTAATGGCAACCGTTGGACTAGTACTTGGTCTTGGTGCCGCTTTCGGTATGAAATTCTTTTAATTAAAACAAAGAGAGGTTTTAAAACCTCTTTTTTGTTTGTTTTAAAATGTTTACTATAATTGTTTTAGAAAAAAAATAAATATAGAAAGAAGGTTTAGGGGTGCGACTCTCCGGTCGGTTAGACAATTAATTTTGTCGAGTCGAGAATCACGACTTCCCCGTTTGCACGCAGGTTAGGGACCTGCACAATCCGTATCACTAGCCATCTGGTAGTGTTGGAGCCATTTTATACCAACATTACATCCCACAGAATGGCGACGCACTCAATCGTAATTTGAGTAAAGAAAGGGTTTGGAACTTTCAGACTGTATGGCGTAGGCAGTCAAACGAAAATTTCAAGAAGGAAATTTTGATAAAGAGCTCTATTGGGCTCTTTTTTTGTTGAGATAATAATATAGGTAATGACTCTTATTTTCTTTTTAAAATAAAAGTTTTATATAATTTTCACAAAGCAAAATCAATTAGAAAGAAGGATTTACGGGAAAATAGTAAAATACTCAAAATTTTTTTCTTTTGGGTTGACTTTGCTACCT
>QWCZ01002751.1_pt1 | contig 12688 bp, 17 predicted proteins | sample 1972651 | NCBI WGS metagenome assembly QWCZ01 (sample SAMN09866695, study PRJNA288562) | Human oral metagenome isolate pre1_saliva, whole genome shotgun sequencing... | isolation source: mouth | host: Homo sapiens | place: USA: California
CTGAGAAATTCATGAAGATCATTTCTTTAGCTCCAGAAGTACTGTAAGGGGAATGTAATGGCTGCTAAAATCCGTCAAAATGATGAAGTAATTGTTCTTGCTGGTAAAGACAAGGGCAAACGTGGTAAGGTAACTCAAGTGTTACCAAACGGTAAAGTTGTTGTTGAAGGTATCAACATCATCACTAAACACGAAAAACCAGTTCCTGCTTTAGGTAAAGCTGGTGGCTTAGTGAAAAAAGAAGCTGCAATCGATGGTTCAAACATTGCAATCTTCAACCCGAAAACAAACAAAGCTGACCGTGTAGGTTTTAGATTCGAAGATGGTAAAAAAGTACGTTTCTTCAAATCTAATAATGAAATTATTTAATTAAAACTGGAGTAATGCGATGGCGAAACTGCATGATTACTACAGAGATACAGTAGTGAATGAATTAAAAGCAAAATTCAACTACTCATCTGTCATGCAAGTCCCACGAATCGAAAAGATTACCCTGAATATGGGTGTGGGTGAAGCATTGACCGACAAAAAACTTTTAGATAACGCAGTAGCAGATCTAACAGCAATCAGTGGTCAAAAACCTTTAATTACTAAAGCTCGTAAATCAGTTGCTGGCTTTAAAATCCGTCAGGGATATCCAATCGGATGTAAAGTAACTCTTCGCGGCGAACGCATGTGGGAGTTCTTTGAAAGATTGATTTCTATCGCTGTTCCACGTATCCGTGACTTCCGAGGTTTAAGTGCGAAGTCTTTCGACGGTCGTGGTAATTACAGTATGGGTGTTCGTGAACAAATCATTTTTCCAGAAATCGACTACGATAAAGTAGATCGTGTACGTGGTTTAGATATTACAATCACTACAACTGCGAAAAATGACGAAGAAGGTCAAGCTTTATTAGCGGCTTTCAATTTCCCATTCCGTAAATAAGGTAGGTTATCGTGGCAAAACAATCAATGATTGCACGTGATGTTGCCTTCATCTAAGTTAAAAGTTGCTATTGCAAGCGTTTTAGCTGAAGAAGGTTATGTTGAGAGCTTCAAAGTTGTTGAAGGTTCAAAACCTGAGTTGGAAATCACTTTAAAATATTTCCAAAACAAACCAGTAGTAGAAAGTATCCAACGCGTAAGCCGTCCTGGTCTTCGTATTTACAAACGTAAAGACGAATTACCAAAAGTAATGGGTGGTTTAGGTATCGCAGTTGTTTCTACATCGAAAGGTGTTATGACCGACCGTGCTGCACGTCAAGCAGGTCTCGGCGGTGAAATCATCTGTTACGTAGCATAATAGAGAGGTAGGAAAAATGTCTCGTGTTGCAAAAGCACCTGTTAATGTTCCTGCCGGTGTTCAAGTTACTTTGAACGGTCAGCTATTAACAGTTAAAGGTAAAAACGGCGAGTTATCTCGCGAAATTCATAATGCAGTTGAAGTAAAATACGAAGCTGATACATTAACTTTCGCACCACGTGAAGGTATTGCAAACGCAGATGCGCAAGCAGGTACTGCACGTGCATTAGTTAATGCGATGGTTATCGGTGTTACTGAAGGCTTTACGAAGAAATTGCAATTAGTTGGTGTTGGTTACAGAGCACAAATGAAAGGTAACGTGGTTGCTTTAAGTTTAGGTTTCTCACACCCAATTGAACATGTGTTGCCAGCAGGTGTAACTGGTGAATGTCCATCACAAACGGAGATCGTTCTCAAAAGTGCGGATAAACAGTTAATTGGCCAAGTGGCAGCAGACATTCGTGCATATCGCCGTCCAGAGCCTTATAAAGGCAAAGGTGTACGTTACGCTGATGAAGTTGTACGTACTAAAGAAGCGAAGAAAAAGTAAAGTAAGGTAACACTATGGATAAGAAAGTAGCTCGTATCCGTCGTGCAACCCGTGCACGTCATTTAATGAGAGAGCAAGGTGCAACACGTTTAGTTGTGCATCGCACACCTCGCCATATTTATGCGCAGGTAATTGCACCTAATGGCTCAGAAGTTTTAGCAGCAGCTTCAACTGTTGAAAAAGAAATTAAAGAGCAAGTTAAATACACTGGTAATAAAGACGCAGCTGCAGTAGTTGGTAAATTAGTTGCAGAACGTGCTTTAGCTAAAGGTGTTCAAGCGGTTGCATTTGATCGTTCAGGTTTCAAATACCACGGTCGTGTGCAAGCATTAGCAGACGCTGCTCGTGAAGCTGGTCTACAGTTCTAATAGAGGAATTTGAGATGTCAAACATCGAAAAACAAGCTGGTGAACTGCAAGAGAAGCTAATCGCGGTTAACCGTGTGTCAAAAACCGTTAAAGGTGGTCGTATCATGAGTTTCACTGCTTTAACAGTAGTGGGCGATGGTAATGGTCGTGTAGGTTTTGGTTACGGTAAAGCACGTGAAGTTCCAGCAGCGATCCAAAAGGCGATGGAAAAAGCTCGTCGCAATATGATCAATGTAGCTTTAAAGAAATTTTGGGGTAATTGAATATGGCAAAAATTAAAGTAACTCAAACTCGTAGCTCTATCGCTCGTTTACCGAAACATAAAGCAACGTTAAAAGGCTTAGGTCTTCGTCATATTCGTCACACCGTAGAACTTGAAGATACTCCAGCAGTACGCGGTATGATCAATCAAGTTTACTATATGGTTAAAGTGGAGGAGTAATAGAATGCGTTTAAATACTCTTTCTCCAGCTGAAGGTGCTAAGCACAGTGCTAAACGTTTAGGTCGTGGTATCGGTTCTGGTTTAGGTAAAACTGGTGGTCGTGGTCATAAAGGTCAAAAATCTCGTACAGGTGGCGGTGTTCGTCGTGGTTTCGAGGGTGGTCAAATGCCTTTATACCGTCGTTTACCAAAATTTGGTTTTACTTCATTAAAATCATTCCGCGTTGCTGAAATTCGTTTAAACGACTTAGCGAAAGTAGATGGCGAAGTTGTCACTTTAGAATCGTTAAAAGCGGCTAACGTAATCACTAAAGATATTTTATCTGCAAAAGTAATCTTGGCAGGTAAAATTGAAAAAGCGGTTAAAGTTAAAGGTTTAGGCGTAACTAAAGGTGCTAAAGCTGCTATCGAAGCTGCTGGTGGTTCTATCGAGGAATAATAAATGGCAAAGCAACCAGGGTACCAAGGTAGTACACAAAAAGGAACTGGCGAGCTTAAATCAAGATTATTATTTGTTTTAGGTGCGTTAATCGTATTCCGCATCGGTTCTTTTATACCTGTTCCTGGCATTGATGCTTCTGTTTTATCCGAGTTAGTTCGACAACAACAAGGCACCATCATTGATATGTTTAATATGTTCTCTGGTGGTGCATTAAGCAGAGCTTCTATATTTGCACTAGGTATTATGCCTTACATCTCTGCGTCAATTATTATCCAATTATTGACAGCAATTCACCCTCCTTTAGCTGAATTGAAAAAAGAAGGCGAAGCTGGGCGTCGTAAAATTAGCAAATATACACGCTATGCAACTTTGTTATTAGCATTTATTCAGTCTATTGGTATTTCAATTGCCCTTCCTAATATGTTGTCAGGATTAGTACCTAATCCGAACATGTTATTCTATATCACAGCCGTAATTAGTTTAGTAACAGGAACAATGTTCTTAATGTGGCTAGGTGAGCAAATTACAGAGCGTGGTATCGGTAATGGTATTTCTTTAATTATCTTTGCAGGTATCGTTGCAGGTCTTCCAGCAACAATCGGTCAAACAATTGAAGAAGCGAGACAAGGTGAGATTTCATTCCTTGTTTTACTACTAATAGCAATTATCGCATTTGCAGTAACATATTTCGTTGTCTTTGTTGAACGTGGACAAAGAAGAATTGTGGTAAACTATGCAAGTCGCCAACAAGGTAGAATGATGGCACCTGCAAGATCATCTCATTTACCATTAAAAGTAAATATGGCAGGTGTAATTCCTGCAATCTTTGCCTCTAGTATCATTTTATTCCCTGCAAGCATTACGCAGTGGTTTGGTCAAAGTAGCGAAGGTTTTGAATGGTTATTTGATTTATCTCAATTACTACAGCCAGGACAGCCGTTATACATCGTATTATTTACGATGGCTGTGATTTTCTTTGCTTTCTTTTATACAGGAATGCAGTATAATCCACGAGATACAGCGGATAATCTTAAGAAATCAGGTGCGTTTGTACCAGGTTATAGACCAGGCGAACAAACATCGCGTTATATTGATAGAGTAATGACACGTTTAACCTTAATCGGTGCGTTGTATATTACCTTTGTTTGTTTGGTTCCTTATATCATTACATCATTATGGAAAGTACCATTCCAATTAGGCGGTACTTCATTATTAATTGTAGTGGTAGTTATTATGGATTTCATCGCACAGGTTCAAAGTCATATGATGTCTTTACAATATGACTCTGTGTTGAAGAAAGCCAATTTGAAAGGCTTAGGGCAATAGCCCTTAAAAAAGGATAAGCAATGAAAGTTCGTGCTTCAGTTAAAAGAATGTGCCGTAACTGTAAAGTTGTTAAGCGTGAAGGTGTTGTTCGCGTAATTTGTAGCGATCCTAAACACAAACAACGTCAAGGTTAATCGTATATTTCTTGCAAAGAACCCGCTGAGCAGGTATACTGCTCAGCTCATTCGTCCTGATATGCTGTTTGAGTATCCTGAAACGGGCTTTTCAAGATCAGCATATCAATAAACTTTAAATAATAGGAGTGCATAGTGGCCCGTATTGCAGGCATTAACATTCCTGATCAAAAACACACTGTAATCGCATTAACTGCAATTTACGGTATCGGTAAAACTCGTGCTAAAGCTATCTGTGCTGCAGCGGGTATTGCTGAAGATGTAAAGATCAGAGAATTGTCTGAAGAGCAGATTGAAAAACTGCGTGAAGAAGTTGGTAAATTTACTGTCGAAGGTGATTTACGTCGTGAAGTAACTTTAAGCATCAAACGTCTTTTAGACCTAGGTTGCTACCGTGGTTTACGTCATCGTCGTAGTTTACCAGTGCGTGGTCAACGTACTAAGACTAATGCGCGTACTCGTAAGGGTCCACGCAAACCGATCAAAAAATAATCGGAGTAGATAATAATGGCTAAAACACCAGTTCGCGCACGTAAGCGCGTTAAAAAACAGATTGCAGATGGCGTAGCTCATATCCACGCATCTTTCAATAACACAATCGTAACCATTACTGACCGTCAAGGTAACGCATTAGCATGGGCTACTGCAGGTGGTTCAGGTTTCCGTGGTTCTCGTAAATCAACTCCATTCGCTGCTCAAGTTGCTGCAGAGCGTTGTGCAGAAATGGTTAAAGAATTTGGTTTAAAGAATTTGGAAGTTATGGTTAAAGGTCCGGGTCCAGGTCGTGAATCAACAATCCGTGCATTAAATGCAGCAGGTTTCCGTATCACGAACATTACAGATGTGACTCCGATTCCTCATAACGGTTGTCGTCCACCGAAAAAACGTCGCGTATAATTGACGTTAGAATAATTGGAGAAAGAAAATGGCAAGATATTTGGGTCCTAAGCTCAAGCTAAGCCGTCGTGAAGGTACTGATTTATTCTTAAAATCAGGCGTTCGTGCGATTGAATCAAAATGTAGAAATTATCTTAGAGCGTCAATTCCGCAACTATTACAAAGAAGCTAACCGCTTAAAAGGTAATACGGGTGAGAACTTATTAGTATTATTAGAAGGTCGTTTAGACAACGTAGTTTACCGTATGGGTTTTGCAGCTACTCGTGCTGAAGCACGTCAATTAGTAAGCCACAAATCTATCGTAGTAAACGGTCGTGTAGTAAATATTCCTTCATTCCAAGTTTCTGTTGATGATGTAGTTGCTGTTCGTGAAAAATCTAAAAAACAAGCACGTATTAAAGCGTCATTAGAATTAGCTACTCAACGTGAAAAACCAACTTGGTTGGAAGTTGATGCAACTAAAATGGAAGGTGTATTTAAACGTACCCCTGAACGCTCTGATTTATCAGCAGACATCAATGAACATCTGATCGTTGAGCTTTACTCTAAATAATAGTTAATTTATTTAACATATATTATTTAATTATTAGTAAGCTTATAAACAAAGAGAGGATAAAATGCAGGGTTCTGTGACAGAATTTTTAAAGCCGCACTTAGTGAATATTGAACAAATTAGTTTAACTCACGCAAAAGTGACCCTAGAGCCGTTAGAACGTGGTTTTGGCCATACATTAGGTAACGCACTCCGTCGCATTTTACTTTCGTCAATGCCAGGTTGTGCCGTCACTGAAGTTGAAATTGATGGTGTATTGCATGAATACAGCAGCAAGGAAGGCGTACAAGAAGATATTCTTGAAGTATTGTTAAACCTTAAAGGTCTAGCGGTAAAAGTGCAAAACAAAGATGATATTGTTTTGACACTGACTAAATCTGGAATTGGCCCTGTGACTGCAGGCGACATTACACACGATGGTGATGTTGAAATTGTAAATCCTAACCATGTTATCTGTCATTTGACAGATAAAAATGCGACCATCAATATGCGTATTCGCGTACAACGTGGTCGTGGTTATGTACCAGCATCAGCTCGTGTACACACTCAAGACGATGATCGTCCTATCGGTCGTTTACTTGTAGATGCACGTTTCAGCCCAATTGATCGCATTGCTTATAATGTAGAAGCGGCTCGTGTTGAACAACGTACAGACTTAGATAAACTCGTTATTGAGATGGAAACAAATGGCACAATCGATCCAGAAGAAGCCATCCGTCGTGCTGCAACGATTTTAGCTGAACAGTTAGACGCATTTGTTGATTTACGTGATGTTCGTCAACCAGAAGTGAAAGAAGAAAAACCAGAGTTTGATCCAATTTTACTCCGTCCAGTTGATGATCTTGAATTAACAGTTCGTTCTGCTAACTGTTTGAAAGCAGAGACAATTCACTATATCGGTGATTTAGTGCAACGTACAGAAGTTGAGTTATTAAAAACGCCTAATCTTGGTAAGAAATCACTTACAGAGATTAAAGATGTTCTCGCTTCTCGTGGCTTATCACTGGGTATGCGCCTTGAAAATTGGCCACCAGCAAGCATTGCTGAAGACTAATTTCGGGTCAATAGATTTTCTAAGAAGGAATAGGTTATGCGCCATCGTAAGAGTGGACGTCAATTAAACCGTAACAGCAGCCATCGCCAAGCGATGTTCCGTAATATGGCAAGTTCTTTAGTTGAACACGAAATCATCAAAACAACATTGCCTAAAGCTAAAGAGTTACGTCGTGTAGTTGAACCATTAATTACTTTAGCAAAAGAAGACAGCGTTGCAAACCGTCGTTTAGCTTTTGCTCGTACACGCAACATCGAAACAGTTGCTAAATTATTCAATGAATTAGGTCCACGTTTTGCACAACGTGCGGGTGGTTATACTCGTATCTTAAAATGTGGTTTCCGTGCAGGCGACAACGCTCCAATGGCATACATTGAGCTTGTAGATCGTCCTGAAGTTTCAGCTGAAGCTGCAGAATAATTTAAACTCAGATTGAGTTAGCTTTTATAGGTTGATTTTGGTATTCCAGAATCAACCTTTTTTTATGCTTTTTATTGGTATAGGGATGCATAATAAGACTTGAGCTTGCTTTTTTGATGTAGCTTATTTTGCTTCAATCGAGAGGAGTATCGTAGTTAGATAATGCTAATAGACAAAATTGTTGGTAAGAAAATGCTAGAGCTTTATAGTAAAAGAACCTAAGCCTATTTTTGCAATGTGAATAAAAAAATTTCCTTATCGTTTAAATACAGAAATTTAAAAGAATGGTAAGAAAAATAATCTTCAACGATATTTCTGTATCATCCATCATAAAATGTTTTTCTTTAGGTAATAATTAGATCTAATAAGAACTTAGATTAGTTGGACTTCTGGAAATACGCTTATCAATCATTTACATAAATCTTAATGTTTAATCTAGGCGATACAAGATATGTTGGCAAAGTCTTTTTAAATAGCATTGAAGCTTATCGTCAATTAATACTGAGTTTTTTATCTGTTATTTTTTGTGTTTTAGTAATGCTTTTTTCGATTAGGGATGTCTACTACAACCTACCTATATTCAATAACAATTGATGGTAAAAATGAATAGATACAGATCGAGCAATTTTATATAGATGCTGTGGGATTGGAAATTAAAAAAACACCGCTTGTTTCACAACAAGCGGTGGTTTTCTTAGGATATTTTACTAATTAGATTAGCCAGCTACAGCAATACGTTTCATATCTGTCATATAACCGCGTAATTCCTGACCGATTAACTCAACAGGGTGGTTGCGGATTGCATCGTTGATGTCGCGTAAGTACACGTTATCAATTTCAACCGCTGGCGTTGGTTCGCCTAAATCACCTTTTTGTAAGGTTGGAATTAATTGTTCTGCAAGAATTGGGGTTGCTACGTTTGCAAATAAGTAGTTACCGTATTCCGCAGTGTCCGAAATTACCACGTTCATTTCATATAAACGTTTACGTGCGATAGTATTTGCGATTAACGGTAATTCGTGTAATGACTCATAGTATGCAGACTCTTCGTAGATGCCACTTGCTACCATTGCATCGAACGCCATTTCTACGCCCGCTTTCACCATTGCAACCATCACCACACCGTTATCGAAGTATTCTTGTTCAGAAATTTTGATACCGTCTGCTTTTGGTGCGTTTTCGAATGCAGTTTTGCCTGTGGCTTCACGCCATGCGAATAAATCTTTGTCGCCGTTCGCCCAGTCTGCCATCATTGTTGCAGAGAAGTGACCGCTGATGATGTCATCCATATGTTTTAAGTATAAGAAGTTTAATTGCTCTTTGATTTGCTCTGCTAATTCAAAGGCACGGATTTTCGCACTATTTGATAAGCGATCCATCATCAGCGTGATGCCGCCTTGTTTTAACGCTTCAGTGATGGTTTCCCAACCGTATTGGATTAATTTGCCTGCGTATGCAGGGTCTTTACCGTCTGCCACTAATTTGTCGTAGCATACGATTGAACCTGCTTGTAACATACCGCAAAGAATAGTTTGCTCACCCATTAAGTCAGATTTTACTTCTGCCACAAATGAAGACTCTAACACGCCTGCGCGATCACCACCAGTTGCTGATGCCCACGCTTTTGCAATCGCTAAGCCTTCACCTTGCGGATCGTTTTCAGGGTGAACCGCGATTAATGTTGGCACACCGAAACCACGTTTGTACTCTTCACGCACTTCAGTACCTGGGCATTTTGGTGCTACCATTACCACAGTAATGTCTTTACGGATCTCTTCGCCCACTTCAACAATGTTGAAACCGTGTGAATAACCGAATGCCGCACCTTGTTTCATTAAAGGAATCACATCTGCAACAACTTTAGAGTGTTGTTTGTCTGGGGTTAAGTTAATCACTAAATCTGCAGTTGGAATTAATTCTTCGTAAGTACCAACTTTGAAACCGTTTTCGGTTGCACGTTGGAATGATGCACGTTTTTCTGCAATCGCTTCAGCACGTAATGCGTAAGCGATATCTAAGCCAGAATCACGCATATTTAAACCTTGGTTTAAACCTTGAGCACCGCAACCCACGATCACGATTTTTTTACCTTTTAATACTTCGCAACCCTCTGCGAATTCGCTGCGATCCATAAAACGGCAGCGACCCAATTGGTCTAATTTTTGACGTAAATTTAATGTGTTGAAATAGTTATTAGCCATGTTTGCATTCCTTCTTTGAAATGGGTTTGTTTAAGTTGGAGTTAGTATAGTCCAATCACCTGGTTGCGTAAATTGATATTATTGCGATTTTATATTGCGTTTTTTGCAATATTAGCTTTCGTTACAAAGCTGAAAGTTGGTTAGAAATAACCGCACTTTTTGTTATCACTATTTCACTTCAGGAAACAACATCTTAATCACATTCTTGGTCAATCTTCTGGATTTACCTTGATAAGGGAAGATGTGCATCATCATCATTGGGTTGAAGTTGGCTTCAATCACGCCCCACGAGCTAAGCGATGCTTCTGCTGGCTTGGTTAAATCAGGAATAATCAAATCTACACCGCACACTTTCGCACCCATGGCGTGGGCGATGCCGACGGCAAGTTGTTTGTAGCTGTCATGCATTTGGTCGGTCATGTCAATAGAATCGCCCCCTGTGCTGATATTGGAATTGGCACGCAGTTGCACAATTTGACCGCTTGTAGGAACGCTCTCTAGCGTTAAACCTTGTTCTTTGAGCTGCAACAATTCAATGTCTCCCAAGGCAATTTTTTTCAGTGGTGAACGGGAGCCGTCGCCACGCAGTGGATCGGTATTTTTCGCTGCCACTAATTCACGCACTGTTTGCACTCCGTCGCCTACAACATTTGCAGGCACGCGGAGTAATACTGCCAATGTTTCATCACCTAGCACGAAGAAACGATATTCTGTGCCAACCAAATAATCTTCCACCATCACTTCTTTATCTTCGCGGAAAGCAATTTCAATCGCCTTAGCGAAGTCTTCGCGGTTGGTTACGCCTTGTTGGAAAATCGTAATACCTAAGCCGTAGTTGGTTGATTTCGGCTTAATCACCACCGATCTGCCTTCAAACAACGGATAATGTGCCACCGCTTGTTCAACGCTGGTAAATTCCACGCTTTTCGGCACGTTAAAGCCTGCTTTCGCCAATACTTTTTTAGTCACCACTTTGTTTTCCATAATCAGCGGCGAGATGTATTGGTCGTGGCTGGTCATATTACCGTTTTTGACGTATTCGAGATGATTGCCAAATTTAAGAGCAAGAAACTGATCGTTTTCGTCCAGAATTTCGGTGCTGATGCCTTGTTGAATCAAATCGAATAGCAACGCTTGGGTGGAAAGCTCCATATTGTCGAATGCAGAAAGTGCATAAAAACGCTCAAAGGCTTGGGCCTTGTACTGCTTCGCAAGGCTTGCACCAAGGGCTTTGTAACTGCCTGCTTGCTCAATTGCTTTCAGCAGTTTGCCGTTCACAGTTTGGCTTGGGTTGGCAAGCTGTGCCAATTTTTCTTCCGCAGTTTTTACCACACTTTTATCCGCATTGATGGTTTTCAACATCTCAATAATTTGGCGTAACACCGCTTCGCCTTCCGCCTGGAACGTTGTTGGCTCACGCGGATCTTCAAGGGCAACTTGATACAAACGCTGTTTGCCAAGTTCTACCTCTTTTTGACCGCCTGTTTCATCTAGCCAAAGCATTCCTAGCAAGAAACTGTGAATAAATTTTGCATCGCTTAAACTAATTCCATACGGCTCAAGCGGGTTTAAGTCAAATAGGCGGAATTCAGCATATTGCACGCCTTTTTCCAGTAATTCGCGTGCCTTTTTCGCCCCGCGCAAACGCACGTTGGAATAGAACTCTTTTTCTGCAATCAAACGACCTGCTTTCACTTGTTCTTCTAGCGTTTCCACATAGCTTTCAAGACTGTCATGGTTCACTACCACATCAGGTGAATTAACATAACCATAAGGGCTAGAGCGTAGGCTTCGCACCAATTGTCCTGCTGCAAGCGGTGAATTTTCAACACCATTTCGCGAAAAATAATTGGCTTCCACCATTGGCGTTGCCGCTAACAGATAAACCAAAATCCATTGATAACGCAGGAAGTTGTTCGCCAATTTCATATATAAGGCGTTTTGGAAATCTTTGAGTTCCGTATACTCATTTTGTAAGCTGAATACTGCTTTCATAAATTCAGGTGAGAGTTGGAAGTTGTAATGAATGCCACTCACCATCTGTTTATATTTGCCGTAGTTGGTGGAAAGATGTTCGCGATATTTCACATCTTCGATGTTGTCGAGCTGGGCTTCTTGGATCGCACTTTCAGGCGGCAAACCTGCTGGCATACTGAACGGGAAAATGTATTCCTGTTCAGGCAGAGAACGCAACACCACTTCGTGAATGGCAGAAAGCCAACGCAGGCTGTCTTCAAGTTTGCCATTTGGTGGGGTAATCAGCTCAAGCTGGCTTTCTGCAAAATCGGTTTGAATGTAGGGGTGGTAGGAACGATTACCAAACACCGTAGGGTGAGGTGTAGTGACGATATTGCCGTTTTCATCAATACGTTGGCTCTCTTTTTCCAAGCCAAAACTGCCTTGTTGAAACAGTAATCCCAACTGATTTTGCTTAATCCATTGCTGTAATTTCATTGTGTGTCCTTTTAAGAGGAAAATTATTGTCCACATCATAGCACAATTAAAGGTAGAGTAAATTGCTCGGGTTTATAAGCAAATGGAACGGAATAGAATTTTGGGTTATATCAAGGTTTTGTATGTTTTTACATAGTATAATTTACAAACTAATTTCGTCGTTTTAACTTCTGCCAAATCTCCCCTCCCCCTCTTTGCTAAAGAGGGGGTATTCTCTAAAAGTTTAATTTTTATGATTTAACTTCAATATCACCAGATGTAAGAAAATCAACAAATCTAGCTTACATAAAGAAATTCCCCTTTTTAGTAAATTACATGAACCCGCTTTTGAAATGCAGATGGCGATTATCGACAACTCGCTTTCTGTTGCTCTTTTTATGACGTCTTTCTTATTTGAGAATAATTTGCATTGAAATAGTTGAGTAAAAGTGTCAGAATTAGTGCGTCTAATTCAAAACACAAAAGGAGACTTGTTATGAAAAAAGTGTTATTAGCCTCATTACTCAGCTTTGGTATTGCCTCTATTGCACAAGCAGATATTGGTGTAGTAAAAGATGGCTT
>QWCZ01003393.1_pt1 | contig 12666 bp, 9 predicted proteins | sample 1972651 | NCBI WGS metagenome assembly QWCZ01 (sample SAMN09866695, study PRJNA288562) | Human oral metagenome isolate pre1_saliva, whole genome shotgun sequencing... | isolation source: mouth | host: Homo sapiens | place: USA: California
TTTGCCGCACCACGCCGGTAACCACGTGACCGTTTACAACGCTCGCCGTGACGAGGCCCGCGTTCTGGCCACTGACACCGACCCGGCTGTTGCCGATGAGGTGGTAGTGGAAGAGCCTGCCGCACCCGCCGCAGCTGAACCGGCTCCTGCCGCTGCGCCCGCCCCGGCTGCTGCACCGGTAGCTGCCCCTGCTCCGGCCGCTCCCGCTGGCGCCCCCTCCGGCGCCGACGTTGCGGACCTGCCCTTCACCGCCAAGGACGGTCTGAACGTTTTGCTGGCTCACTCGGCCCGCATCCGTCCTGACCAGATCGGCGCTACCGACACCACCGAGACCCTAACCAACGGCGTATCTTCACGTCGTAACCAGCTGCTCATGGACATGGGCACCGAGCTGGAACTGGCCTCCATTGATGGTGCTGCCGACGCCGACATGAGCGCACTAGCTGCCACCGTGCTTAAGGGCGCACCTAACTACAAGCCCTTCGGCCCGGTACTGAGCGAAGTTATCCGCCAGTCCATCTCCAAGCTCTTTGGTCCTTCTGGACAGCGTCCAGCTCGCATCGCTGAGCGAGTACAACGCACCTGGGGCCTGGGTGAAGGCTGGGCTGCCCACGTAAACGCCGCTGTGCTGCTGGGCACCCGTGAGGGCGCCTCCATGCGTGGCGACGATCTCGCCAACCTTGGCACCACCGGTCCGCTCAAGACCGTAGCTGAGGTAGATGCCCTCATCGACCGCGCGGTCCAGGCTGTGGCCAGCGACCACGGCGTGAGCGTAGCCATGCCTAGCGCTGGTGGCTCCGGCGGTGGCGCCCAGGTTTCCTCTGAAGCCCTTGACGCCTTTGCTGCCGGTCTGATTGGCCCCGACGGCGCTCTGGCTACCACCGCCCGCACTCTGCTTGACACCCTGGGTCTAACCGAAAAGGTGGCCGTGGCCTCCGAGCAGGTTGACGATGAAGCTGAGCGTACCCGCGTGGCCCTGGAGGCGATTACTGCCGAGCTAGGCCCCAACTGGGTAGCTTCAGTAACCCCCAGCTTCGACTCGCGCCGCGCGGTGCTGATCGATGACCGTTGGGCCAGCGCCCGTGAAGACCTGGGACGCATCGCCACCGGTGAGATCAACGCTGAGACGGTTAACGTCGAAAGCTACACCGGTTTGGGCCGGGCTGTAGCCGACCAGGCCGCCTGGTGGGCCCGCCAGATGCGTGAAGCTGGTGCCAGCGAGCGCGTAGCCGGCGTACTTGAGCACATCAGCCAGGTAGCCGCTGTTAAGGCTGAAGCTGGTAGCGCCCCGGTGCGTTGGGCCAACGAGGTTGCGGTTGTAACCGGTATGGCTCCGCACTCTATCGGTGCTGCGGTGGTGGCTGAGCTGCTCTCTGGTGGCGCCACCGTAATCGCTACCGCTTCGCGTCTGAACCACAAGCGTCTAGAGTTCGCTACCGAGCTCTACCGTCAGCACGCTTCCAATGGGGCGCAGCTGTGGATGGTGCCGGCCAACCTGTCTAGCTACCGTGACGTAGATGCCCTGGCCCAGTGGATCGGTAACGCTGAGGTAGTCACCTCCGGTGGTACTTCAACCCTGGTCAAGCCGGCCCTGGTGCCCACCTTGCTGTTCCCCTTCGCTGCTGGGCGCGTGGCCGGTTCGCTGGCCGACGCCGGTCCGGAGACTGAGTCTCAGGCCCGTCTGCTGCTGTGGAGCGTGGAGCGCAGCATTGCTGCCCTGAGCGCCATCGGCACTGACACCAACGTGGACCACCGTCTGCACGTGATCCTGCCTGGTTCGCCTAACCGCGGTACCTTCGGTGGCGACGGTGCTTACGGCGAAGTCAAGAGCGCTCTGGACGCCATTGTTAACCGCTGGTCCAGCGAAAAGCAGTGGGCTCAGCGTGTCTCGCTGGCACACCCGCGTATCGGTTGGGTGCGTGGCACCGGCCTGATGGGTGGTAACGACCCGCTGGTGGCCGCTGTTGAGGCCGCCGGGGTACACACCTGGTCCACTGAAGAAATCGCCCACGAGCTGGTTGAGCTGTGCACCGAGCAGGTACGCGCTCAGGCTGCGGTTAAGCCGGTTGAGGCTGACCTGACCGGTGGCCTGGGTGACAACGTTGACCTGGTGGCGCTGCGTGAAAACGCTGCCAAGGCTGCAGCTGGCCAGACCAGCGAGCCGGTTGAGGCTAGCGCTACCATCGCCGCTCTGCCCAGCCCGGTAACCCCGGTTCAGCCCACCGCGCCTAACTGGGGCGAGGTTGAAGCTGACCTGGAAGACATGGTGGTTGTGGTTTCTACCGGTGAAGTATCCACTTGGGGTAGCGGTCGTACCCGCCGTGAAGCTGAGCTAGGTATGACCGGTGGAGACGACGTCGAGCTCACCGCTGCCGGCGTACTCGAACTGGCCTGGGGTATGGGCCTGCTTACCTGGCAGGACTCGCCTAAGGCTGGCTGGTACGACACCGATGGCAACCTGGTTGACGAGGCTGACATTCTCTCGCGTTACCGCGACGAGGTAGTGGGCCGTTGCGGTATCCGCGAATTCGTTGACGACCAGCTGATCGCCCCGGTGGCAGATGAAGAGGTTGAGGTTTACCTTGACCGCGACATCTCCTTCAACGTCGCTGACGAGGCTACCGCCCGCACTATCGCTGACTCTGACCCGGCACACACCCTGATCAGTGAAGACAGCGAAAGTGGCGAGTGGATCGTGACCCGCCTGGCTGGTTCACTGGCCCGCGTACCGCGCCGCGCCGCGCTGAGCCGCACTGTGGGTGGCCAGTTCCCGCGTGACTTCGACCCGCAGCGTTGGGGTATTCCGGCATCCATGACCGAGTCTTTGGACCGGATCGCCTCTTGGAACCTGGTTACCGCCGTTGAGGCCTTCCTCAACGCTGGTTTCAGCCCCGCCGAGTTGCTGCAGGCTGTGCACCCGGCCGATGTGGCCTCCACTCAGGGCACCGGTTTTGGTGGCATGGAGTCGATGCGCAAGATGTTCGTTGGCCGCTTCCTCAACGAGGAACGCCCCAGTGACATTCTGCAGGAGGCCCTGCCTAACGTTGTGGCCGCACACGTAATGCAGTCCTTCATCGGTGGTTATGGTTCTATGGTGCAGCCGGTTAGCGCCTGCGCAACCGCAGCCGTATCCATTGAAGAAGGCTGGGACAAGATCGCACTGGGTAAGGCCCAGGTGGTGGTTGCCGGTGCTATCGATGACATCTCGGTTGAGTCCGTGGTTGGCTTCGGTAACATGAACGCCACCGCTGAGGCGGCTGCCATGAAGGCTAAGGGCATCAGTCCGCGTCACTTCTCACGTGCCAACGACCGTCGTCGCGGCGGCTTCGTGGAAGCCCAAGGTGGCGGTACCGTCATCCTGGCCCGTGGTGACGTAGCGGCCAAGCTGGGTCTGCCGGTTGCTGCAGTGCTTGGTTTCGTCTCCTCTTACGCCGACGGCGCCCACACCTCCATCCCGGCCCCGGGCCTGGGTGCTTTGGCTGCGGGCCGTGGCGGTAGCAACTCGCGTCTGGCTAAGTCTTTGGCCAAGCTGGGCGTTGAGGCTGATGACATCGCCGTGGTTTCCAAGCACGACACCTCCACCGGTGCTAACGACCCCAACGAGTCTGAACTGCACACCCGCCTGGCCAAGGCACTTGGCCGTAGCGAGGGTAACCCGCTGGTAGCGGTATCCCAGAAGACCATCACTGGTCACGCTAAGGGTGGTGCCGCAGTGTTCCAGGTGGCCGGTTTGACCGAAATCCTGGACACCGGTGTGGCCCCGGGTAACGCCTCGCTGGACTGCGTGGACATCAAGCTCAAGAAGGATGGCTTCTGGATCTGGCCGCGTAAGGCTATGCGCCTGGCTGGCCGTGGCGGCGAAAGCGGCCGCGTGCCCGGTGCTGGTCCGATCCGTGCGGGCCTGGCTACCTCGCTGGGCTTCGGGCACGTATCTGGCCTGCTGGCCATGGTGCACCCCGGTGCTTTCGAATCTGCCCTGCGTAAGGCTGGCGGCCAGCAGGCCGTCGACGCCTGGCTGGCCAGCGCCAACGCCCGTCTGGCTGCCGGTACGCGCCGCCGCCGCGCCGGCATGATCGGCCGCGTGGCCCTGTTCGAGCAGATCGATGGCCGTCGCCTGGGTGAAGAAACCGAAACCCGCGACCCGCACGAGGTTGAGGCAGCTATGCTGCTTGACCCCGAGGCCCGCTTGGGTGCCGACGGTGTTTACCACGCTGGTGAGTAATAGCTACTAGCGCTTAACCATATGGGGTGGATCCGTTTAAGGATCCACCCCATATGTAGTTTGGCTAGCTAAGCTAGGGGAGTGGATATGCCTAAAATCGTTACTCCTAAAGCTACTGGTCAGTGTCCAGTGGGAGTGGGGGTTGACCTAGTGCAGATAGATGCTTTTGCTCAGCAACTGTCTGAGCCTGGCACTAGTTTTAGTCAGCGAGCTTTTAGCCCTCGTGAGCTACGCCAAGCCCAGGCACGGGTGCGAGCTAGAGGGGCTGAGCCAAACTGGCAGGAGCTAGCCCCACACCTGGCTGCGCGTTGGGCAGTCAAAGAAGCTTTTGTTAAGGCTTGGTCCACTGCCTTGGTGAAACTTAAAGGCGCTGCCGCGCCTCAACCACTAAGCCTGGAAAGTTTTAACTGGGATCAGGTTGAAGTACTGCTAGATGAGCAGCTACGCCCCCAGCTAGCACTACGCGGCCAAGTAGCCCAAGCAGTTAGCCAAAGTGTGGGGGAGCCTAGCTGGCTGGTGTCACTAAGCCATGAGGGTAACTGGGCCAGCGCCGTCGTAATTGCTGCTCTAGCAGCGTAAAAAATTTAGCTAACCGGCTTAAACCTAAGTTGTTGAGGCCTTAGACCTAGGTTTATAGTTGACATGTAAAACGTGCTCCGGGGTCGGTGAAATTCCGAGCCGGCGGTTATAGTCCGCGACCCACTGGTACCTACTGGTGGTTGAGCTGGTGAAATTCCAGCACCGACGGTTAAAGTCCGGATGGGAGGAGGCACGCGGGTTTACTTATCTTTAGGTGACCTGCAGGCGCTGTGCGCGCGCATCCTTGTATTCCCCGGCGCTTACCGGGAGGAAACTTCCGCCGTATTCGGAAGGAATTAGATGCGAGCTTACAGGCCCTGGCTAGCAATTACGCTAGGTGTAGTGGTTTTAGTCTTCTGGCAGCTAATTTCTGTATCTGGAGCTGTGGCTGAGTATTTTTTGCCAGCCCCTACCCATATCATTGACTCACTAATTACCTCAATTTGCCACGCCAATATGCTTGGCTACGCCTGGGTTACTCTGCGTGAAGCGATTTTGGGTTGTATGTTGGCTTTTGCAGGGGCTTTACCCTTAGCATTGGCGCTATTTCACTGGCCACTGTTTTCGCAAACTGTGCTGCCTTATGTGGCCGCAAGTCAAGCGATTCCGGCTATTGCGATTGCGCCTTTGCTGGTGTTGTGGGTTGGTTACGGTTTATTCCCGGTAGTGCTGCTATGTGCCTTTATGGTGTTTTTCCCAATCACTATCTCTATTTTGCTGGGGCTAAGGTCAATCAATCGTGATGTGATCGAGGCGGCCCGGCTTGATGGGGCGGGTGGTTTCAAAATGATTATCTATATGGAACTGCCGCTAGCTACTCCGGCAATTTTGGCAGGTTTGCGTACCGGCATGACACTGTCAATTACCGGTGCGGTAGTAGGGGAGATGACCATGGGGGGCACGGGATTGGGCATGGTTTTAGCATCCCAGCGCGACGCCGTAAATACCGCAGGTCTATTTGCCACCATCGTGGTGCTGTCAGTTATGGCCACTGCTTTGCACGGTTTGATTCATGCCTGCGAAAAGCGTTCGCGCACAATCGCCGCAATTCAAAGTTAGGAAACACCATGATTTCACGTCGCCAAGCAGTTAGCCTACTGGGTTTAGCAGCAGGGGGCGTAGCCCTAGGGGCTTGCTCCTCAGGTACTGCCAGCAAATCTAAGACCGGGGCTCAGCCCTTAACTATTGGTCTGACCTACACCCCCAACATCCAGTTCGCACCCTTCTATTTGGCACAGGCCAATAAGCAATACGCAGACAGTGTCAAGCTGCGCCACCATGGGGCCCAGGAAGGCCTGTTTGATGCGCTGAGCGCCGGCAGCGAAGACCTGGTTATTGCTGGCGCCGACGAAGCCGCTGTGGCCTGCTCTAACGGTTCAAACCTGGTGGTTGTTGGCGGCTACTACCACAGCTATGCGGTATGCATTATGGTGCCGGCCAACTCCTCTATCACTTCACTTGCGCAGCTGCGTGGTAAGAAGATTGGTACCCCGGGAACCTATGGCGAAAACTGGTTCGGTCTGCTACTGGCTTTGCGTAGCGCGGGACTGAGCCAAAGTGACGTCAGCATTATGTCTATTGGCTACACCCAGCAAGCAGCCCTGATGAGCGGCAAGGTAGATGCCATTGTGGGCTACTCCAACAACGACGCCGTCGCCCTAGAAGAATCAGGCATGAAGGTACGTAAGCTGGCAGTAGCCACCAAGCCCAGTGGGCTCAGCGCTGATCAGATCGGCAAAATTGGTGCTAGTGAAGTTGAGGCGATGCTCAAATTCTTAAGCGAGCTGAAGGTGTTTGGCTCCAAACCGGTCACGCGCGAAAAGCTACTAGACGCCCTGATCTAGGCCGCTACTGACTAAATACCCTAGAAGCCACTAGTTAGCTGCCAGGCACACTCCTTTAAAAAGGCTGCGTGTCTGGCAGCTTTTTAGCTTGTCGGCGCAGGCGTCGAATATAGCCAATATTTGCTGGTAAATCGTTAGGCAGCTTATGAGATTTGATGCTTTGCGGGGGAGAGGTTAGTAGATTAGCTTCACGCAGAGAGCTAATTACTGCGTTCATGCATTTAGCAAAAAACTTATATTCAACCCAGCTATTAGCATCAGCTCTAAGGCTAGGAATAAGTACCACAAATAGTTCCGTGCCGTCAGCAAAATTATTGGCTACTAAGGCAATCTCAGTTTTGCCGCGCTGACGCTCGTGAGCAACGATACTAATTGGTACCATCGCTAGTGAAGCCATTCCAAATAACTCTGGATCAGTTATCGTGTCGATTATGTTGGCCCGAGCATTTGAGCCTTGAGCTACTATTACTCCAGTCCAGCCCTGCTGTTTTAGTAGCAGGTCGATCTTATTATCTACCAGTCTAAACTTCTTTGCTCCTAGCACATTAATTACGCACTGAATAGCGTTTTCACTCTGGCAAGCTAAAGTAAAACGCATAGCTGGATAAGAAGGGGCAATGCCAAACATAGTGGTTTTCCTCAGTCAGTACTTACACGTGAACGCACTACCCCTAAACCCATAGAGTTTAGAGCGCGCTGTAATTGTTTAGGGCTGACCTTCGCTGCCTGCGCTCCACGGCGTAGCACTCTATAGGTGTCCCCAGATTCTTCAGTGAGCATATTGGTTAACTCAAAACCATTCTTTTCATAAAACCGCAGTCGGCGCTGACGCTGGTGCGGATTTGGGGCGCCAGGCTCATCTACAGGTTCAATCTCTAAAAATATCGGCAGGTCACGGTTATGCTCACAAATAGCATTAAGTACACGCGAGCCATAGCCGGCGCTGCGTAGCTGATCATTTACTGCTAAAAACGCCAGGTATAGCAGGCCGTAAGCACGCTGAGAGTAGGTCATGGCCACCACGCGAGCTACCCCATCTACAGAGGTCGGCTGTTTAGGGTCAATCCACGCTAAAAACTGCGCATTTAGGCGCAAAGAAGAGACATGCAAAAACGCTAATGGAATTTGCTCATTAGGCGGAAAAGCGCGCCGGTAAATACCGTGCACCTGGGCGGTTAGTGGGCCCCAAAAAGGCACTCTTACGGGTTTAAGCTGTGAAGTCATGATTCTAAAGTTTTAAGCCAGTGTGCGCGCGCTGCCCGGCCGGCAGCTGCTGCCGTAATGAAACTGGCGCGGTCTTGGTCAAGGCCGCGACCCATAGTAGATAGTTTTACCGGGCTGGTAGCCAAAGCCTCATCTAAGCCCTGGCAGGAAACAGAAACTAGACGGTGAGGCTGGCCTAGCTGGCGTGGCAGCGCCAACTGGCGGGCCTGGGATTTAACCAGTTCACCAAACTCCCCATCCAGCTCGGGCACAGCAATGAGCGCGCTACACAGCGTAGCGCGGCTATAAGCGGTTAAAGAATGGTGCGAAATCCCCAGGTGGCGCACACGCGCATCAGCCTGAGATACACGCAAGGCGGCAATCGGCTCACCTGCTAGCACCGCAGCGGCGTTAAGTGCATCGGCGCAAGCTACCCCGGAAAACCCCCAGGGAGTGTCGCTACCCAAATTGCCTGGCCCTTGGGTCAGCACAATTATGTCTGCGCCCAGTACATGGCGCGCCGCTAGCAGGCCGTTATGTAGCGAGACTGCCTCTAAATCGCCGCCCCAAGACTGTCCTGTGGCCACGCTCCCAACTAGCCAGCCGGCCTGTTTTAATCCAAAAACGCTGCGCGAATAAGGCAGTGGCAGCGCGGCGCCGTCGCTCATAACATAAGCGATTTTTGGTAGCGGAGCTCGAGATGGATCCTCATCTGCCAGCGGGCAGCGCGCCCCGGCAATTATGGCTGGCAGGGCCGAGTGCAGATCGGCCACCACCACGGCGCCACCTGCCAGGTCTAGCTCAGTGTTTAATAGCTGGTGGTGGGCTGTGCCCGGCTCATCAACGCTGGTAACTAGCTTTTGGTTGGGCATGTAGCGGGCTTTAACCAGGTGACCAGCCGGTTCGACGTCGTCGTTGAGCTGGTCTAGACGGGCTCCAACCATGGCGTGCCCACCTGTACCAAGTGAGCGAGCCAAGGCAGAAACCTCAATACGCACCCGTTCACCAATCTGGGCCTGGCCAAACAGGTCCGTATATAGCAGTGCTTTTACCTTTTCTCCGGGCAGATAAACACGTGCGTTAGCTGGGGCGGCCTCGATCCGCACCCAAACCATAGCGCAACCGCCCCAAGTACTATGTAGCTGCTCAACTACACCATCACGCCACATCATGGCTGTAGCCTACCTGTAGGCTAAAGGCATGAGCCAACCAGTCAGTGTTGAGGAGAGAGTGCTTAACCTGCTGTTAGCGCTGTCTGGCAACCCACGAGGACTGACCTTACGGCAGATAACTAGGCAGGTGGCCGGCTACGACGCGGCCATACAAAGCAGTGTTGAGCGTAAACAGGTGCGCAGATTTGAGCGCGACCGCGCTACACTGCGTGAACTAGGGGTAGTAATCAACTCCGAAGTTGATGTAGATAACCCCACCAATACTCATCCCCATAAACGCTACCTACTTGCCTGCGCTGGTCAATGCCCACAATTGCCAGTTTTAACGCCAGTGCAGCTGCTGACGCTAGAACTAGCCACGCACCTGTTTAACAGCGGTTTTATTGGCACGCGGCTAAGTATTGTGCGAGCCAAACTAAACGCCCATTACCCTCTATATAACCGCGTGTTTAAGGCTCTGCCTACGCCTGGACCGTCCCTTAGTCAGGAGGTGACGTGGGGCTTAACTAGAGGCGCCCAACTGGAATTTGCCTATCAGGGCCTGCATGATCGCAGCCCACGTCAACGTCTGGTGTGGGGCGCTAAGTTAAGCGTGCTTGAGGGGGGCTGGTATCTTGATGGTTTTGATCAGCTGGCCCAGGCCCAGCGGCGTTTTCGTGTTGATCGCATAGTGGGCCAGATACATGCCCGGCCGCTGCCAGAGGCTGAGCGGCCAGAGCCGGCCCTGCCGTCAGATAGTAGACACTGTCAAGCCGTGCTTTGGTTGGCGCCAGATAGTGCCTGGCAGTTAAAAGCCCACTCCCAGGCGCTGGGTCAAGATCGCTATCTACTTGACTATCACCCAAGTGATCAGCTGCAACTAGTATCTACGCTTAGCTCCTTAGCAGAGCAGGCCCTGGTGCTTGAACCGGCTGACCTAGCCCAAGCAGTGCTAAACCGTTTGCAGGCTCTAGAGACCATAGACCCTAAACTTCCATCTCGCGATGAAGGGGGAGTTAGCCCAGCTAAAACCCAAAGCACTAAGGTCTACCCGCCCACCTCCATAGTTGTGGCCCGCATGTTAGCCCTGGTGCAATGGGTTAAAACGCATCCGGGGCAAAGCTTTGACAGCTTAGCTAGTCACTTTGGAGTTAGCCCGCAGCAGATCCGTAAAGACGTAGATAGCTTGAGCCTAGCCGGTGCCGATCATGTGCCCTGGCAGGGGCTAGATTTTGATTTTGCTGATTTACATGACGGCAAAGTAACTCTCAACCACGCCGGGGGATTAGCTAATCAGCTGCATCTAGATGAGCTTGACCGCGAGGTTTTGGCTTTGGCCCTGGCAGCTTTAGAAGCTGGCCCCTGGCAAAGTTACGCCCGCCAGCTAAGTCAATTGTTGCAGTCAAATCCTGACGTTCAAGTGTCAGCCGTGCAAAGTCAAGTAGCTGCCAGTGATGTGGGGGTAGCTGCCACCAAGGCAGACGTCGAGCTAGAAACAGCCGCTAGCGCCGAGCCCAAAAACGCTGCCGGCTCCCTAAATGCGCCGCTAGGCCAAGTTTTTTCCACGGTACTAGAAGCCCTTATGACTGGGCGCAGCCTAAAGCTAAGCTACGTCGACGCCGCCGGGGTTAGCTCCCAGCGCAATGTGGATCCCTGGTGGTTAGTTAGCGACGGTGCCCGTCTTACGCTGGTGGGCTACTGTCACGGGGCCAGGGCCAAACGCCGCTTCCGGCTAGAGCGTATTAGCGCGTTAAGCCTGGGTGGCCAGGTGCGCAAAGCCGCCCCGTCCCCCAACACCTCAGCCGACAAACGCCGTCGCGGCCGGAGCCAAAGTTGGGGACGCACAGCCCAAACAGCCACTTTACGCATCCGCCCTAGTGGAATTTGGCTGACGCAAGTAGCTAAAGCAAAACAGGTTATTTATAACCAAGACGGCACTATCACCGTAGAAATAATTGGCCGTTCTCAGGCATGGCTAGAGTCTGTGGTGTTGCGCGCAAGTAGTGAGCTGATAGCTGTAGAACCTGCCACATTGTTAGAAAAAGTCAGTGTTCGCGCAGCTAAAGCCCGAGCTAACTATGCTCAAAGCGTGAGCGTAAAGACGTGAATCTGCCCGGTTCATGGCAAGATAATAGGTATATAGGTTTGCTGTGGCTGGCCCCGATTCTTGAATCGGCTGGTAAAACGGTAAACTTTCCCCGTCCGTACATGAATTTTCATGCCAAGTCTTTGGAAGGCAGGCTCACTATGGGAGCATTTCGCCCCTGGCACTGGATCGTAATCATCGTCTTGTTGATTTTGCTATTCGGCGCCAACAAGCTGCCGGAGATCGCCGGTAGCCTCGGCAAGTCGATGAAGGTCCTTAAGAAGGAAGTTAAGGAACTCAAGGAGGAGGATGCTCCCGCACAGAAGCAGGCGCAGATCGCTCCTCAGGAGGGTACCTACTACACCCAGCCTTCCCAGCCTCAGGCCGCTCCTGAGCAGCAGGGTGAGGCTAAGTGACGCATAACTGAACTAAGTGCAGGGTAGGCCGTGGGGTCTGCCCTGCACACTTAGTACAGTTTCGATTTTGTAGAAGGAACACAGGTGGCTGAGGACACGCCCAAAAAGAAGCGTTTTAAGCTACGTAAGCGTAAGGACAACCCGGAGGCACGTATGTCTTTGGGGGCGCACCTGCGCGAGGCACGCAACCGTTTAATTATTGCTGCCCTGGGTGTGTTAGTTGGAACCATCGTGGCCTGGATCTTTTACGACCAGGCTTTCGCGGTGCTGACTAATCCGCTGGAAGTGGCGCGCGCTCACGGTCACAATGTCACCGTTAACTTCGGTACGGTGCTGTCTTCTTTCGACATTAAACTGCGTGTATCTATGTGGGCGGGCTTTGTTGGTTCAGCCCCGCTGTGGATCTACCAGTTTTGGGCGTTTATTGCCCCAGGGTTGCTGCCGAAAGAGAAGCTACTGGCGCTGGGCTACGGCCTAGCCGGGCTGGCTTTGTTTATATGTGGCTGTCTGCTGGGTATCTGGCTGATTCCTCACGCTGTGGATGTGCTTACCGGTTTCATTCCGACTTCTTCTACCGGATACCTGGATGCTAGCCAGTACCTGTCTTTTGTGACCCGCCTGCTGCTGGTCTTTGGTTTGGCTTTCTTGTTCCCTGAAATGATGGTGGGGCTAAACCACCTGGGTCTGATTAAGGGCCGGACCATGCTGCGTGGCTGGCGTATCGCAGTGGTCTTTGTCTTTATTTTCATGGCTATCGCTAACCCACTGCCTGACCCTTGGTCCATGATTTTTATGGCGCTGCCGATTTGTGCGCTCTACTTTGGGGCTTGCGGTATTGCGATGCTGCGAGACAAGCGTCGCGCCAAGCGTATGGCTGAAGAAGACGCCGCCCTTGATGCTGCCCTGGCTACCCCTAGCACTGCGCAGATTGGACCGGCCAACAGCTAATGCGGATAGTACTACTTGGTAATAAGGCGGCTGGTGCTGGTAATGGCCTAGCCGCCTACCGCTATCTGATGCGTAAATTCAATGCGCTTGAGCATGATGCGACGCGTCTGGGAGCTTTCGATTTTATAGATGTCACCGGCGACAATCTGGTGGATTCGCTTTCACGTCTAAGCTCCCTGGAAATAGGCAGCTACGACCTGCTGGTAGTGGCTGGGGG
>QWCZ01001022.1_pt1 | contig 12618 bp, 15 predicted proteins | sample 1972651 | NCBI WGS metagenome assembly QWCZ01 (sample SAMN09866695, study PRJNA288562) | Human oral metagenome isolate pre1_saliva, whole genome shotgun sequencing... | isolation source: mouth | host: Homo sapiens | place: USA: California
TTGAATTAATTAAATAACAAAGCATAGCGAAAGCCTTATAGGTTGGCAATCGTTAGCTTTTTTATTTTATCTTACTAAATATATAAATAGTAAAAATCCCTATTTTTTTATAAACATCCCCCCCTAGTATATTTGGGAATTTAAGGTAAAAATTTGAAGACCAACCTGCACCCAATCATTCGCAATGGCAGATAGTCGTTAACCATTATTGGAAAATTTGGGCAAAAAAAAATAGGCTTTCCTCTTATCTTTTGGAAAACCTCTAATGTTCGCTAAACTTATCTCTACAGTAATTATAAGCGATTTAAAGTTAAAAGTCAAGAGGAGAATGCAGATGAAAAAATCAACAAAAAAAGATGTAAAAAAAGAGAGTGGAATGGGAAGAAAAGTTACAAGTAGATTTTTTGTTCCATCAAAAGAATATAGAGAGAATAGAAAAAAATTATTTGCTGCTGTAGAGAATTTATCTATAGGAGACAGAATATTATTTTATGAATTATTTGAAATATTTGAAACTCATGTAGGTATTTGTAAACAACTGATTAAAGAAATCAAAGGAGACGGAGTAATTATTGAAAAAGAATACGTTAAAGGTAGACCAACTATAGTGGCACATCCTGCTATAACTAACTATAATGCATCTACAAAAGCAATGAACACAACTGCATCACAATTATCTAAACTTTTTGATAAGTTAGGAGAAAGTGACAAAGCAGGAATTGACTTAAAAGAAATTTTAGGGAAAGGTTCAGATTAATGTTAGTAGAAAAATCTATCAAGTATGCAAAAGATGTAATAGCAGGAAAGGAAATTACTACTAATGAAGTTAAATGGGAGTGTCAACGTTTCTTAGATTTATTAAAAGAACAGAAAAAGAAAAGTTGTAAGTATTATTTTGATGAAGAAAAACTAGAAACTATTGATAATTTACTTAAAGTAATGACAATGGCAACTGGTGTAGATGGTATCAGAGGGCAAAGTGTAAATGAAACATTAGCACCGTTTCAATGTTTCTTCATAGCAAACGTATTTGGATGGAGATTTAAAGCAAAGAAAAAAGTATTTAAATATCGTGAGATAACGTTATTCATACCACGTAAGAACGCAAAGACTTTTACTTGTGCTTTAATCTTCTTAATTCTAATGCTTACAGAGGAAGATTATTCAGAGTTCTATTCAATATGTATTGATAGGGAGTTATCAGGGGAGGTTAAAAAGGCTATTGTTCAATTAATAGAAAACAGTCCAGCTTTACAACCTTATTTCAAGTTGACTTCTACACTAGCAGGAAAAATTACCTGTACATTAAATAAAAATACATATCAAGCAAGGACTGCTGTAGCAAATAGTAACAACGCTATCCGTCCTGCTGCATTCATTGCAGATGAAGTTGGTGCATTTAAGACTAAAGATAATATCAAAGCAATGGAATCAGGACAATTAAACGTAACCAACCCTCTAATGTTTAAAATCACTACTGCTTATGCAGAAGATAAGAGTATCATGCTTGAAGAACTTGATTATCTTAAAAAGATATATGCAGGAACGGAAACAGATGAGAGATTATTTGCTTTACTTTATTATGCAGATGAAGAAAATCTATGGACGGAACACGGTTTACAAATGAGTAACCCTTTACGTATAGAAGATAACTATGAAAGTATCAGACGTATGAGAACAAAAGCATTGAGTGTAGAAAGTGATAGAGCAGAATATCTGACTAAACACATGAACCACTTCTTACCTACACTTAGTGGAGAAGAATATATCGATATTAATAAAGTCAAAGAGTGTATTGTACCTATGGTTGATTTTAGTGGTAGAGATGTATATGTAGGTTTAGACTTAGCGTTAAGTACCGATAATTTAGCTGTAAGCATAGCAAGTTTAGATGATGACGGAGAAACTATTTTATTAGATAGTTGGGCGTTCATACCTGCAGGAAAAATGGAAGAAAAAAGCAGGAAAGAGAGAACTAATTATCGTTCACATATAAGCAGAGGAAACTGTTTTGCTTGTGGAGATGAAGTAGTAGATTATGCTTTTGTAGAACGTTTTGTAATGGATTTAGAAGAAGAATTAAACTGCAATGTAATGGCGATAGGGTACGATATATGGAATAGTGCCAGCACGGTACAGAAACTAGAAGAAAATGGTTATTTAACGGTTGCTGTTAAGCAACATAGTAGCGTGCTACATCCTACAGTTAAATTAGTAGAAGAAAAGATACTGAATAAAGAAATTCAGTTTGAAGACAATCCGTTACTTATCCAAAACTTTCAAAATGCAAGGTTAGTGGAGGATAATAACAGAAATAAATACGTAAATAGAAAGAAAAGCACTGGAAAAATAGATATGTTAATGTCTACATTCGGTGCTGTTCATTTATTAACAGAGAATGAAATACTAGGAAATACGTTTATAAGTGCTGTTTTATAGTCCTAAATAAGACTTAAAAAGGTTTAATAACGGAGGAAAGGAGGATATTATGGGAATTTTCGGAAATCTGTTCACAAGAGAAGCAAAAGAAACAAAACCAGCTTTATTTGAAGAAGTTTTTGGAGTTGCTAGTGATAGAGTTACTATTGATGATGCTTTGGAGATACCTATTGTAAATGCTTGTGTATCAAGAGTAAGTGATGTTATAGCTTCTACTGACTTAAAGTTATATAAGAAAACAGATAAAGGTAGAGAAGAAGTAGAAAATGATAACCGGGTAAAATTGCTTAACACAAGAGTAGATAATGGTTCAATCAATAGTTTTGAGTTGAAAAAACTAATGGTTAGAGATTATTTCTTAAAAGGACACTGCTATTTCTATATAAAACGCAAAGGAAATACAGTTGAAGATATAGCTTACCTGGAAAATGTAGCGATAAATCATAATCATGACCCTTTTAACAAGGTTTATACAATTCTTGCTTATGATAAGACGTTAAGACCTTATGAAACACTTAGAATTACTAGAAATAGTAAAAATGGTATTAAAGGTAAATCGATTATAGATGAAACTGGACTACATTTTCTGTTGATTATCAAAACAATGGAACGACTTCTAATGGATGCTAAACGTGGTTTCTTACCTAAAGGAATGTTCAAAATGGAGAAAAACATTAAAGATTTAGATAGAATCCGTGATGATATTAAGAAAATGTTAAGTGATAACAATAGTGGATATATCTTTATGAATAGTGCTATTCAGTACGAACCTTTAGAGAAGAAAAAAGATGTAGAAAATGAAGCGAAAGCAAATACTTCTGAATTAAATAAAATTGCTGCAATGTTCGGAGTACCTGTAAGTATTATCAATGGTGGAGCTAACGAAGAAGATAAATTTAATTTTATCAACTTTACTATCCTACCTTTACTAGCGAACATAGAAGCTAGTTTAAATAGAGATTTACTTACAGAACGTGAACAAGGTAAATACTATTTTGCTTTTGATACAAAAGAGTTGCTCAAAGGAAACTTGAAAGAACGTTTTGAAGCATATCAGTTAGCAATTAAGAATAACATTATGAGTATGGATGAAGTACGTGACTTAGAGAATATGCCACGACTTAATTTTGGTTTCTACAAGTTTAATATTGCAGATGCTATGTACTACAGAGATGATGACAACGATACAAACATGTTAGTCAACGTAAATACAAATACTGCTATTGACTTAAATCAAGTGCTTAATACAAAGAGTGAAAGTGGTGTAATGGACTTCAATCCTAATCATAGTAAGAGTGTTTTAAATGACAAAGGTAAACAAGATATAGAAGTTGAAGATGAAGAAAACGAAAAAGATACATCCGACTTGAAAGATAAAAAGAATTTAGGAGGAGAATGATGGAACTGGTAATTTTCACGAACACAGGGAAAACTTACATTTTTTACGATGTAGAAAATTTCAAACCAACAACTGATGGTTTTAGTTTTGATTATACCGGAAAAGCTACTGGACTGAAACGACACGCTCAATTTAGTTACACATCTGTTTCCGGGTATGCGATAGCATAACCATTAACACGTCCTAAACAAGACGATAAAAGGTTAAATAAGAAGGGAAAGGAGGTAAAGTAGATGAAAGTTAGAGTTTTGGATAATAAAGCTATTATTAGTGGATATGTTAACGTAGCAGAGCGAATTTCCAAAAGGCTAAAAGAAAATGGTACTGAATTTTACGAAAAAGTAAAAGAAGGTGCTTTTGGAGATGCTGTAAGACGTAACAACAATATCAAAATACTGTTAAATCATGATTATAAACGTGAGTTAGGAAACACTACTAGCAATTTAACAGTATACGAAGATAGTATCGGTTTATATGCAGAAGCAGAAGTAACTGATGAAGAAGTGGTACAGAAAGCTAGAAACAACGAATTAAGTGGATGGAGCTTTGGTTTTGTACCTTTAAAGGAACATATCAACGAAACATATAGCGATATACCTTTAAGGACTGTAGAAAGCCTTAATTTATACGAAGTATCTATCTTAGATAATAACCATATACCAGCTTATAATTCAATGAGTTTAAACGTGCGAGATGTAGCACATGAACCTATTGAGATTAGAAGCTATGAAAACTTAAATATTACCGTGGATAAACCACAAGAAGAGTTGCAGCGAGAAGTTGACAACTCTATTTTTATTGACAAAATAGACGAATTTTTAAAAGAGAGGAACTTATAAAATGAATTTTAAACAATTAATCGAATCAAGAAATGATAAAATCACAAAATTAAAAGCGTTAAAAGGAATTGCTGAAACAAGAGCAATTACAGAAGAAGAAAATACAGAGTTTGAAACTTTAACAGAAGAAATCCGTGCTTTAGATACACGTATTAAAGTATTAGAAGCAGAAGAAAGAGAACTAGTAAATACAGAAGTGGATAAATTAGAAGTATCACAAGAATTACGTGAGTTCTTAAAAAATCCATCAATCTCATTACGTGCTTATGGAACAGGAGTAGGAAATGTGTTTAAAGCATCAGAAGCAGGTGCTATTATCCCAAAAACATTATCAGATAAAATCATTGAAAAAATCTTAGCAGAATCTGATATTTTACCAAAAGTAACTAGATATACATTGACTGGAGAGCTTTTAATTCCTAAATTTGATGCCTCTACATTATCAGTTGCATTCTATGATGAGTTTGCAGAAACGGTTGAAAGTAATGCTCAATTCACAAGCATTAAACTTACAACTTTCCGTATTTCAGGACTATTAAAAATCTCACAAGAATTAATCCACAATGTTAAGTTTGATATTGAATCATTCTTAATTTCAAAAATTGCAGAATCATTCAGATTATTCTTAGAGAAATCAGTAGTACAAGGTGTATCAGGTAGATTTGATAGCTTATTTACTGCTACTACTGAAAACACATTAACATTAGCTAAAAAAGATACATATACAATCAATGATTTAATTGATTTACAAGCTAAATTAAAATCAGCGTTTCAATCTAAAGCTGTATTTGTAATGCACAAAGATACATTAACAATCTTACGTAAATTACAAGATAACAACGGACAATACTATGTACTTCCTGATGTAACAAGAGGTTTTGGTTTACAAGTGCTTAACACTTCAATCTCAACTACTGACTATGCACCGGCAGGACAAGTATTATATGCAGATTTATCAGCTTATGGTTTATCAGCATCAGAAGAAATGAATATCCAAGTGTTAAAGGAGAAATTTGCTACTCAACACGCTGTAGGGGTAACAATCCACGGACAATTTGGTGGTAAAATCGTTGACGAACAAGCGTTCGCATTACTTAAAAACAAAGAATAGGTAGGTAAGTAAGATTGACTGAAATTTGTTTAGAAGATGTAAAAAGTTATTTGAGAATACTTGATAATTCAGAGGACGGTCAATTAGAGCTTTTGTTAGAGAGTGCTGTTGAGTATATCGTTAGTCACACTGGCTTAAATGAAGGTGTAGTAAGGACTAAAAACGATATACGAACTGCACTACTAGTATTAGTTAGTGACTTCTACTGGAATAGAGATTATCAAACAGGAAATAAATATCATAATAAGTTAGTCGAAAACATTATAGAGAATAATAGAACTAACTTTATAGCATAGGAGGTACTTTATGGTTATTCAAACAGGAATGTTTAATAAGAAAGTTACCTTTATTAAATACACGGTTGTAACTAACTCTTTTGGAGCTAGAGGAAAGCGAGAAGAAACAGAGTTATTTCAAACGTATGGATATATTAGTAATTTAAGAAATAGTGAGTTTTGGGAAAGTAGACATGGCAATGATAAGAGTAAATTGCGATTGAGAATAAGATTTACACCAAAAGTACAAGACTTAGATACTAAAACGTGTTTTGTAAAGATAGACAATAAAACATGGAACATACTTTCTATTGAGAATGTACTTAATAGGAATAAAGAATACTTGATGTATTTGGAGTTTAAAGATGAGTAACATAGTTAGTGTTGAAATTGAAGATTTTGGCAACTTTGAACAATGGGTAGAAAATTATCCTAGAAAAGTATATGTAGTTGCAGAAAAGAGTGGAGCGAAAGCAGGTAGACAAGCTAGAAAAATGTTACTTACAACTTCACCAGCTAAAAGTGGAAAATACGCAAAAGGCTGGAGTGTAAGAAATAAATCTACATTAGCAGGTGGAGTTGAGTTTGTTATCCACAATAAGGCAAAACCACATTTAGTGCATTTACTAGAAGATGGACACGAGATGTTTATATTTGGTAAATATACAGGTCAACGTGTACCTGCCAAACCACACTATGAAGCAGCTAAAGGAAAGGCAGGAGATTTATTTGAACAATATCTTGACAAAGGTTTACGAGAGCTTGACTAAAGTCGGAGTACCTGTAGCATACTTCAATTTTGATACTACAGAGGATATTCAAGCTCCATTTATAATTTTTAGAAATACGAAAAACATAGTTAGTGCAGATAGCGATATTTATTGTTACGAGCATGACTTTAATATAGAGTTTTATCACCATGGAAATGATGAAGAACTAGTAGAAAAATTTAGAGAAGCGTTGTATGGAATAAAAAAAGTAGTATTGTACGAACAAACACCATTAGATGGAGTTATTTTATTACGTGCAACGTTCAGTTTATTAGAAGACAGAATTACAGAAAAAATACAAGAAACAAAGGAGAATGTAGTAAATGAGTAATAAATATATGTTTAATTTAAAAAATGTTCACTATTCAATCGTTACAGTAGGAGAAAATGGGGCTTTACAACACGGAGCGGTTAAACGATTGATGGGAACAACAGAGCTTACAATGGAGTTAGAGCAAAGTTCAGAGAAACACTTTTCAGAAGGATTAGTTTACTTTGTAACAACTTCAAGTGCAGGTTATAAAGGAGAATTATCAATTTATAACGTAGATGCAGAGTTTGAAAAAGAAGTATTAGGACTTAAAGAAGATACTAAAAAAGTACAATATGAAACAATGTACGACCAAACAAAGGAAATTGCTTTACTATTTGAAGTAGACGGAAATGAAAAAGAAGAAAGACACTGCTTATTACGTGTTAAATTCTCAAAACCTAAATACGAATACAAAACTACTACTGATAAAGTAGATGTACCAGTACTAAAACTTTCTTATGAAGGACTTTCAAATGAAAAAGGTATCGGACGTATTAAAACTTATAAAGATACTGATGGAGATGTTTACAAAAACTGGTTCAAGAGTGTATATACACTTGCTGTAGAAGAATAATAAAAAAAGGAGCTTATTACAATGAAATTAAAAATCGGAAAAAATACATACAAAACAAAACAAGTATCAGGAGACTTTCCTATTAAATTTTTTAAAGATACAGGCTTTGATATTTTCTTACTAGATGAAGAAGATGTAACTATTCTACAAAGATATGAGATTTTATTAAATCTTGCTCATGCGTTAGTTGGAAGAACAGATGCACTAGAAGATTTTGCTAGTGAATTTACTATTTCAGATTTAATCGGAGCTTATCCAAATATCTTAGAGTGTTATATGGAAAGTACTTCACCAAAAGTAGAAGATAAGACTGAAAAAAAGTAACAACAAGAAAGATGACAACCCCACTTTATTTACTTAGATGTAAGCAAGTGGGGTATTCTTATGCAGATTTAAGGGAAATACCTATGTGTATTGTTCAAGGAAGTTTTATTGAACAAGGGAATGATACATACGATTATCCACTTAAAGCTACTCAAAGAGAGATAAATATGCTTTAAGAAATATTAAATTTTAGAGGAAAGGAGGAAAAAAATGGCACTAGAAGAAAGAGGTAGACGGATAACCTTAAAGGCAGATATATCACAATTAAAAAGTGCTTTCAATAAAATTAACGTACTAGCTAGAGAAAGTAAAACAGAGCTTAGGAAGATAGGACAAGCATTAAAGTTCGACCCTCACAATGTAGCTTTATTAACTCAAAAACAACAAGAACTGAATAGAGTTATAGCACAAAACTATAAACTAATCGGAAACTTGAAAAAACAAATTGAGAAGCATGTAGAGTTAGGAGAAACTAGAGAAGTTAAAAAACTAACTACTCAATTAGAGATTTTACGTTCTACAAATGAAACATTTAAAGCTAGTTTAAAAGAAACAAAAACTCTATTAAATAATATTGCTAGTGTAAGTGGGCTTGCTAAACTAGACAAAGAATTACAATCAAGTCGAAGTAATGTAGAGCGACTTAATAAAGCGTTAAAACTAGATACAACAAACGTAAGTAATCTAGCTCATAAATTTCTTGAGTTACAGTCACAAGAGGACGCTTTATTAAAGAAAACTCATATACTGACACAAGATTTAAAGAAAATTGACTTTAAAGTAAATCCACAAGGCTATTTAGAGTTGAAATCTAAACTAGAGCAAGCGAAAGCAGAAGCGAAACAAGTTAGATTAGAGCTTGATAAGTTAGGTGGAGCAAAATTCAATCCTGTAATCGCACAACTTGAAAAGCTAGATAACGAGATTAAGAAAAGCAGAGAAAGTAGCAAGTTATTAAAACAAGCGTTAGAGTTTAAACCTACTAGCTTAACTAAAAACTTGCACTTAGAAGAAGCACGTACTCAACTAGATAAAACTAGAGAGAAGATAAAACTACTTAAATCAGAACTTTCTAAATTAAACACAAATGAAAGTCGAGAAGAGTTTATCAAGTTAACTAGCAAGATAGCAGAAAGCGAAAGACACGTTAAAGAATTAATTCATAGCGTGGGTATTTTAAACGCTAGAAAGCTAGACGGTGTACGAGGTAGCTTTAGTGCGATAGGAAGTTCGTTAGATAGTAATGCACAAAAGATAGCTAATTTTGGTAGAAACTTTACTTTTGGTTATACATTACCAGTAACGTATGGAGCGAAAAAAGTTGCAGATAGCTTTGTAGAGACTGACAATTCATTAAGACGAGTTGCAGCTGCTGCATCTGATGGAATAGCTAGTAAATTTGCAGAATCGTTTGAATCAATTGAAAAAGCAGCTAGAAAGTCTTCGAAAGGTACTGTTTACAGTATGAGAGAAGTTTCTGATGGTATGGAATCGTTAGTTAAAGCTAACTGGAAAGTAGAAGAGGCTCAAAAAGGAGTAATCCATGTAATGAATCTAGCGGCGGTAGAAGGGATGGACTTAGCAAGAGCAACTGAAATTGTTTCTGATGGTATGGCAGCTTTCAAAATGGAAGCAGAAGACACGGCAACTTTTACAGATGTACTTACAATAGCTTCTGTTAAATCTACTACTAATATTTCTGAAATGGGAGAAGCGTTTAAATATGCTGCACCAATAGCAGGAACATTGAATTATTCTATCCAAGACCTTGCAACAGGTTTAGCTTTAATGGCAAACAATGGTATTAAAGGTTCGTTAGCAGGTACTTCATTAAGAGGTGGACTAACTAACTTAGTTAAACCATCTGCAGAAGCGAAAAAAGCCTTAGAAGGAATAGGCTTTAGTATGGTTGATGCAAACGGAAAAACTAAAAAATTCTTACCAGTAATTCAAGAGTTAAGAGAAAAAACTAAAAACATGACCGAAACTCAAAAGCAACATTTTGCTGCAGCTGTTTTTGGTAAAACTGCAATGAGTGGTTGGTTAGCTATTTTAAATGCTTCTGATGAAAAAGTTAATGAATTAACAAACTCTATTAATAACTCAAAAGAGGCTACTCAAAAAATGGCAGACCAACTGAATAGTGGAGTTGGAGGAGCTATTAAGAAATTTAAAGCATCTTTAAGTAATGCTGCTTATGAAACAGGAAAAGCGTGGGGACCAGCTATCAAATCAGTAGCAGAAAGTCTAACATGGTTACTTAAAGAGTTTAACGAAGCAGGAGACGGAACAAAACGTTTTATTACTGGACTTATTGGTATAACTGCAGCTGCTGCACCATTAACATGGGCAATAGGTAATTTAATCTCACCATTTATTAAACTTAAAAAGCTATTCTCTACATTCAGAACTGCTAAAACAGCGGTTGAAATGGGAGAAGTGGCAAGTAAGACTAGTTTATTAGGTAGAGCCTTTGCTGCAGTACCACCACATATTAAATTATTTGTAGGTGCAACTGCTTTATTAGGTGGAGGACTATTATATCTAAAAAACAAATACGACCCACTTATGGTTGCTCATAGAAACGCATTAGAAAGCGCAGATAAAGTAGGAGAAGCCTTTAAACGTGTAGGAGAATCAGCGAAAGATTTTGGAGACAAAATTAAGCAATCAAACGACGTTTTCGAAAGTACGTTCGGTTCAAATAATAAGTTTATCGAAAATATAAACAAATTAGCAACTGAAACGGAAGCAGGCTTTGAAAAAATAAAAAGTATTTTAGATAATGCTGCTAGTCAAAATAGAGAAGTTACTAAACAAGAAGCAGACGATATAGCTTCTAATTATAATCAGTTGGTTAACTCATTAAATCAACGTGTACAAGCAGAAGCACGAGGTTATGATGAAATAATTAAAATAACTAAAAACGCTGCTTCTAATAGAAGTATAAATGATGCTGCTTATGAAACTCAATTTGCTTCACATATTAAGAAAATAGGAGAAATCCATGAGAGTTCGAAGGAAAATACTCAACAATGGTATGATAATTTAGTTGCTATCAACAGTAAATTACCACCTGAATTACAACTTAATATGGATAAGATAAACGAAGTTTATCAACAAGCGTTAGTACGTGATAGAGAAAACTATAATAAGAGTTCACAAGCTGCTATTCAAGCATACGAGGAACGCTACAAAATCGAAAGTGATTTTATACCTAAATTAACAGAAGCTAAAAGAGGTATGGAAGAAGTTGAAAAGCAACATCAACAAAGGCTTAAAGAGAATAGAGAAGCAGCAAGAGGAGATGTTCAATTACAACGTACTTTAGATGAACAAGAAGACAAACGTTATTTAGAAGAGAAAGCGTGGCACTATAGAAATTTAGAAGGTAAGTTTGATGAACATAGAATCAAACAAACTGGACAATGGTTAGCTGCAATACAAGAAAATATCAAAAATGGTGGAGAGTTAACTGCTTCACAAGCTAAAAACGTACAAGACTTTTTAGCTACAATGAATACTCTACCCGAAGAAACTAGAAACAAAATCACACAAGGTTTAAAAGATGCTGGTATTGATATAGATACTATAGGTGCTTCATTAGCAGCACAAATGCAAAAACACGGAGTAGCTTTAAATAATTAGTTTGCTAGTGGTTTATTAACTGAAAAACCAAGTGTTGATACTGCTATTCAAGTTACATTAAATTCTGTTACTGATAGCGTGAACAGAGCTTCATTACTGGCTCAAGGACAACAATTAATGTTGACTGGACGAGATGGTATCGCAGCAGGTAAACCAGCTGTTGATACTGCAGTAGGTTCAATATTAGATGGTGTAAAAGGAAAAGTTCAATCTACCGATATGTCACCTGTTGGACGTGAGAAATCACAACAATTAGGACAAGGTATTAAGTCAGGAGATGGAGAAGTATGGAATGCAGCTTCACAAACTGCCAACCATGGTAAAAATGGAGCGGCTAGTGTTTCATTTACTGGAGTTGGTGGAGAAATGACTAACGGTTTAATATCGGGAGCTAGAAGTAGAATGAACGATTTAATCGCTACAATGAAAAGTATCGCAACTGCCGCATGGCAAGCCGCTAAACAGGCTTTAGGAGTTGCATCACCATCTAAAGTATTAAAACGAGAAGTCGGAATTTGGATGATACCTGGGATAGTAGAAGGTGTAAAATATAACGCACATACTCTATACTCAAGTATTAAAGATACAATGAAAAAAGGAGTTGAAACTGCTAAAAACTTCAAATTTAGTGAAAAACTATCAAATATAGTAGACTTCAAAACTGCTGGTAATTATGCTATTCAACATAGTGTATCTCAAAATACAGCGGTTATAGATACATTAAACGTATTAATAAACAAAGTTAACGACTTAGAATTAAGAAGCGATGTTTACTTAGACGGAGATAAAATCGGAAATGCTACTTATAAACGACACGAGGTAATAGATAGGAGGTTAGGTTTAGTATGATAATTTGGAAAGATGAAACGATGCTTTTAGATACAGATACTTATAAACTTAACATAGGTATCGCTGACTTTAACGAT
>QWCZ01001023.1_pt1 | contig 12618 bp, 10 predicted proteins | sample 1972651 | NCBI WGS metagenome assembly QWCZ01 (sample SAMN09866695, study PRJNA288562) | Human oral metagenome isolate pre1_saliva, whole genome shotgun sequencing... | isolation source: mouth | host: Homo sapiens | place: USA: California
TACATCGTTAAAGAAGTGAATCCATTAAAACAAGGATTGAAACCGGAAGAAATCAGTTTTATAGTGTATATTTAATAAATAGGTTAAAGAAGTGAATCCATTAAAACAAGGATTGAAACCCCATATAGTACCACTGTTAAAAAATACTATACTAATTGTTAAAGAAGTGAATCCATTAAAACAAGGATTGAAATAGAGTCAGAATATAAATTAAAATAACAACTTTTATAAGGTTGTTATTTTTTTTTAGAAAAAATAGGTGAATTATTAATAAAAATAGGTTAGAACAATGGTATATAATAAGATTATAAAAGAAAAGGGAGTGAGAAAAATGGTTGAATAATAATAGAGAAGTTGTCGAGCATATTTATAAAAAATTATAATAATTTTTATTACTTTAATTAGATTTTTGTTAAAAAAGTTTAGTGAAAAATTGTTATTTCTTAAAAAATGTGGTATAAAATATATTATAGATTGATTTATTTATAAAAATACTGGATAAGTGAAAGAGCATTAAGGGAGGAAAGCATGGAAATAAATAAATCTCTAAGAATTTCATTAACAGAAAAATGTAATTACAGATGTTTCTTCTGTCATGAAGAAGGATTAGATATGAGCAAAAAAAGAATTCCTAAAACGAAGGAAGAAGTTTATGATTTGATTGAAGTTGCTTTAGAAAATGGATATAATGATTTGACTTTTACTGGTGGTGAACCGTTGATAAAAAAGAAAGATATTCAATGGTATTTTAAAAAATTAAATGAGAAAAAGATGTATCCAGATATTACAATTGTCACAAATGGATTTTTGATGGATGATGAATTGCTTGAGTGTGTATCAAGATATAAAGGGAATTTTAAATTTAATATATCGCTACATTCATTAAATCCAGAGGATTATGAAAAAATTATTTGCTTAGCTGAGAATTTAAATTCAGAAAAAGTGATGGATGTTAGATTCAAGAAAGTGGTAGAAAATATACGAAAAGCTAAATTACGAAATTTGAATATAAAATTAAATTTTGTTTTGTTGAAGGGGATAAATACAGGAAAAGATAAAATAAGAGAAATTTTAGAATTTGCATTACAAAATAATATAGACTATATTAAATTTTTGGAATTGTTGGTAATTGAAGGGAAAGAAGAATTATATAAATATTTTACTGAAATAGAGCAGATTGAAGAAGTTTGGAAAGATGAATTGAAACTTCTGTCGAAAGACATTCCTAGAAGAAAATTGTATCTATATAAAAATAAGTTAAAAGTAGAATTACAAAAATGTACTTGCAGTTTTGGTTGTAGTAATTGTTTAAAAAATAGAGATGTGAATTTGACCGCTGAATTGAAATATTTTCCTTGTTTTATTTTATCAGATGAAAATTATGAAGTTAAAAGAGAGAATTTATTAGAAAAAGTTAAATTAGGAAATGAAAAAATAATAGGATTTGCTAAGAAGTATGGAGAAGACAGTCCACTGCTGATAAAGAAAAGAAAGTTTATAGTAGAGAAAACAGAATTTTATTATAAAAGTAATTTAGATGTAAAAAATATCATTGAAATATTAAAAGAAAATGGTTACAGATTATATCAAACATTGGAAACAAAGGAAAGATATTATACTACTGAAAATGATTTTGAAATAAAAAAAATATATGTTCACTCTCATAATGATTCTAAATATACAGAAATTATCCAAAATTATTTTTTAGATAATAATACAAAAGGAATAAAAATAAGATATATAAATAGAGGGATATATAATAAACCGAAAGAAGTGAATAATTTAGAAGAGTATGAAAACAATTTGGAAAATGAAAGAAGTCGTTTTTTGGAAGAATTAAACTGGCACATAGACATTTATAGAAATCATAATGATGAAAAAATAAGCATTGGAATAGAAAAAAATAATAATCAGACATTTATATTGTCATTTCAAAATGAAATAAAATCAGAAGAAATCTTAAAAAAGGCAGCATTAAAGAAAGTAAGTAATTTACCGATTAAATACATTTTGAATAATAAAAATAAAAATTAAAGAAATTTTTAATAAGGAAGGGAAAATAAATGAATGGTGTAATTTTAGAACTTTCTGCGGTAGAAGATAAAATTATAGATAATAAAGAAATGTATAGTTTTGAGATTCATAAAAGAATGTCAGAAATACTGAAAATAGATAAGCGAGAGGAATTGAGAGTTTCAAATATTTTTGGTGAATTTTTTAATGAAAGCATAAAATTGGAAAAAGGAGAAAAATATAAGATTAGAGTAATTACTAAAACGCAAGAAATTTTTTTAAAATTACAAGATCAATTATTTCAATTAGCTATAAATAAAGAAAATCTTGTAATAGGAGATGGAATTTTTCAGTTAGTTGGAATTATAACCAAAAATGATACTTGGTGTGGTGAATATGATTTTGATAAAGAGATGAAAGCGTTAGATATAGGAACACTAAGCTTTTATGAAAAAGTAAATTTAAAAATTGTTAATCCCATTTTAGTAAAAGGAAAGTCAATTTTTGGATTTGAAAAAATATTAAAAATTGTTTTGCAGAATGTGGAAGAAGATACAGGTTTTAAAACACAGGAAATGGAAGAAAGTATTTTAAATTCAATTACAATAAAAAGAGAATTGTATAGAGAAAAAAGGGTAAATTTATTAAATGACGAGATAAAAAAAGTTTATTTAGGAGATATAGAGCTTGTATTACAAGGATACTATGGGAAGATGTTTTTAATTTTTCTTCAGTATGTGAAATATGTTGGTGTTGGAGAATTTAGAGAGTATGGATTTGGAGAAATTATAAGCAGAAGTTAATCCCTAAACCTATTTGAAGTATAATTAATAAAGATTAAATCAAAACATAAAAATTATTTAAAATAAATTTTAAGGAGGCAAAATGAGCGAAAAAGATAAAACATTTGAAAACCAAACATTTGAAGATGTATTAAAAGAAAATAGAGTTTTAGTAAGTATTGAAACTGTAAAAATAAAAGATTTTATTTTTTCAACAAATAAATTGAAATTAATTAGAGGAGCAAGTTATCTTTTGGATTATATGAATCAAGTTGAAGTGCCAAGAATATTGAAAAAATATGGATTAGAATATAAAACACATGAACTTGTAAATAAGATTTATAATATTGACGATAAGGAATTTTTAGAAAAAGTAGATGAAGAAATAGACAAGACTATTGATAAAAGAATATTGTATATTGGTGCTGGAAATGCTAAATTTTTAGTTGATAATGAAAAAATGGCTGAAAAGATATGTAAAGAGATAAAAGAAATATACAAAAATTTAGCTCCAAGTGCAAAAGTGGTAGCAGAATATTATGAAATGAAAGAAAATGAAGAAATATGGACAGCAATTGATGAATTGGCACAGAAAACTGCTGAGAAAAAAAGTGAAGGATTTCCTATGTTGAATATTGATTTACCATTTGCTGTGAAGTGTGATTTATCAGGGACTGAACCAGCGGTTGTGAGTTGGAAAAATATCAAAGATGATTTGGAAAACATAGAAATTCATAGAAGTGGTTATCCTTGGGAAAAAGATGATAAGAAAGTAATTGTCAAAGAAACACTAGAATTTAAAAATGATACTAAAAAGCAAAAAGATAATACAGTAAAAGCAATAGAAAATGTTATAAAAGAAGGAAAATTGAATATAAGTGAAGAAAGTGCTGTGAAAATTAAATATTCTAATAAAATGATTAAAGATGATGAAAATGAGATAGGATTTTATTCAATTATAAAAAAAGCACTTGTAGATAAAGAGAAGATTGAAAAACTGGGAATAAAAGGAAAAATTAATGAATTATCTTCAAAAGAAATTTCTAAATGGGCAGATATACACTTAAATACAGAGATTGATGATTATTCGGTAGGAGATAGTTTTATTGGATTTGTATATAGTGATGGAGATGGACTTGGAGATTTTTTGAAAAATGTAAAAAAAGTTTATACAACTGAAGAAGAATATTTAAAATTTATGAGAAAATTCAGTGTTATTTTGGATAGAAATACGAAATATGTGTTGAAAGAAGTTATTAAGGAAATGTATGAAAAAGATAAATTTGTGAAGAAAAAACCGATTTTGAAAGATGGAAAATTTGTGAAAGATGAAAAAGGGAGAAATATTGAAAAATCTGTAATTGGAGAATTTCTTATTGTTGGAGGAGATGATGTTTGTGCAGTATTTCCAGCAGATTTAGCAATAGAAATTTCGTATGAATTTCAAAAAGAATTTGAAAAAAAGATGAACGAATTTACTAAAATTGAAAATGAGAAGAATAAAAAGAAAAATCCAGAAAATATAACTTCTTCTTGTGGAGTTGTAATTGCGAAAAATAAAACACCGATGTTTCAATTATTTGAACAAGGCCTTAAATTACAAAAATCTGCTAAAGCGAAAAGATATCAAGAAAACAAAAATAGAGAAGGGAAAGTGCGAACAGGATATATTGATTTTCAAGTGATTGGTAATGAAGGAAATGTAAATATAAAGGAATATAGAAAAAAATGGTATAATAAATTTGATAAAGAAGATGAAAATAAAAATAAATTGCATATTTCTCAAAGACCATACAGTATTAATAAGTTAGATAGTAACATCTCTGAAAGTATTGACAAACTTATTGAAAATGTAAAAGATTTAAAAAAAGAAAATTTTCCAAATACAAAAATCAGATATATTTATGATTTGAAAAAGGATGATACTAAAACTGATAATGAAAAAATTATGGAATCAATAAATATTTTATCTAAAATGAGCACAGAAGAAATTCAAGTTTTAAATGAATTGTGGGGAATAAAAGATAAAATGAACTTAAGTTTTGAAAATGAAAATAAAAATGAAAAATTTAAAGAATTTTTTGATAATATTTTTGATGTATTGGAAATTTATGATTTTATTCAAAAGGATAAAAGTTCTTCAGAAAAGGAGGATAATAATAGTGGGAATTAAAATAGGATATGAAGTAGAGTTATTAACTCCAGCAATTACAGCAGAGACTGGAACAATTGGTAAAGAGATAGATGTAGAAGTCAAAAGAGATAAAAATGGGACACCTTATTTTTCAGCGAAGCATATGAAAGGAGTTTTTAGGGCAAAAGTTTTAGAATTTAAAAATGCTTTAAATGGAGATGGCAAAGAATTTACTGAAAAATATTTTGGAAGTGGAGGAAATAATCCAAGTAAAATTAGATTTTCAGATTTGAAATTAAAGATTGAAAAGAATATTGGAGATGAAGGATATCAAAGAAGATTAGAAAATAAAATTGGAAATAGATATGGTGTAAAAATTAATAGAAAAACAAGAGTAGCAGAGGAAAATTCATTATTCAATTATGAATTTGTAAAACCAAAAAATATTTATACTGGAAGTTTTGAACTAAGTAATGATTTTTTTGAAAAAAGTGAAGAAGATATAAAATTTCTATTATCAAGTTTTTTGCATATTGATAAAATTGGTGGATTGAAGTCGAGAGGATTAGGAAAAGTATTAGTTCAATTTGTATTGATAGAAAATGATAAAAGAAATAATTTTAAAGAAGAAAATGATAGATTTAAAATTGTAGAGAAAATATTGAAAGAAGTAAAATCAAAAAATAATTATAAAAATCAAGGAATAAAAAAATTAAATGAACTGGAAAAATACAAATATACTTTGAATTTTGTAGAACCTGCTGTACTTCAAGGGAAAGTCAATAAAAATGAAGTTGAGTTAAGAAAATCATTACAAGGATCATCAATAAGAGGTGCAATTATTCAGTATGGTTTTGATAATGGATTTGAAAGTGAAATTGAAAAATTATTGAAAATAAAAATTTCTGAAGTTAGGAAATTTGTAAGAAAAGATAAAAATGAAATAAAAGAAGAATTTAAATTAGCTAGTGGATTCAAAACAAAATATCCTATTGAAGCAAATGAGTATAAAAAAATAGATAAAGCAGTTAGTGTAATGAAAGAATATAAAGTGAACGAAAAAGATGAAAATGGGATAAAATTAGAAAGGGATTCGTTAGCATTATTGAATGCGACAGGAACAGAATTAAGCATAAAAATTGATGAAAAAACACGAACTACAGAAGAAAGTTTGTTGTTTAGTACAGAATATACGGATTTAACTAATGTAGCAAATAAGGAAGAAGTCTTTTTTAAAGGAAATATGGAAATTCCAAAAGGATTATTTGAAATTGGGAAAAAATATGAGTTAAAAATTGGAAAATATAAAACAAAAGGATTTGGGAAAGTAGAAATTAAATTTGAGAAATTTTCTGAAGAGAAAGGTAAAAATATTAGTGAAAGAATAGAGAAATTGAATGAAAATATAAAAAAAGATTTTAAAGAATTTGATAAAAGAAATGATAAAGAGAAAGTTTATTTTGGAGATGAATTATTAAAAGAAGAAAAACAAAAATTGATAACATTTGACTTTCTTTCAGATATGATTTTACCTTTTAACGAAGTTAGCAATGTTGGAAAACAAATTTTGGAACTATTTGATGAAAATTTTGGAGAAAAATTAACTTTGAATAATAGAAGAACTTTTGTGAATGTAGAGAAATTAAGAGGATATAATATTATAAATAATTCAAGGAAAATGGATGAAATAGTTATAACTCAAGGAAGTGTAATTTCTTATTGTGTTGATAATGAAAATTTAGAGGGAATTTTGGGATATTTAGAAAAAATAGAAGAAAATGGAATTGGACTTAGAAGAAATGAAGGCTTTGGAAGAGTTAGAATTTGTAGTGATAGAAAATGTGAAAAATAGGAAATTTAATGTAGGAGAAAATTATGTACAACTTTATACCTGAAAGAAAGAATAAAATAGCAAAAAATGAAAGTTTAGAGAAGAATTTAAGTGTAGAAGAATTATTTTTAAAAGATATTGATGAAGAATTTGTGGATAATTTAGAAAAAGAGAAAACATTGAAAAAATTTTTAGAAAACGATAAATTTAAAGAAATAATTTCTGATATAGAAACAGAAGAAAAAGGAATGTTAAATTTGGCTCAGTTTAAAAGATTTTACGATTTTATAAAAGAAAAAAAATTTGATCTTCATGATAAAGAAAAAAAAGTAAAAGATTTTATTGATAAACAAAAAGAGAGAAAAATTGCAACAAAATTTTATAAGTTTGTAAAGGAAGAATTTATTGAAAAACCTTTAAAAACAAAAGAAAAAGAATTAACTGATGAATTTAGAAAATCAGAATCTAAAAAAAATAAACAAAATTTCCAAGTATTAGAAAAATATTTGTTATATATTTTTGGGAAAAAAAGAATGGAAAAAGAATTAGATAAAGTAAAGAAAACGGAGGAAGAATAATGGATTTTTCAACATTTAAAAATAAATATATCTTAACAGGGAAAATAGTTGTTTTGAATGCTCTACATATAGGAAGTGGAAGAGAAAAAGATGATAGAGATGCCCCTTTTATATCATTAGATGATGATAAAAATTTTTATATTCCTGGATCAACTTTTAGAGGATATTTAAGCACAAAATTAGAAAGATTTTTAGATAGTGGGAATGGATTTAAAATAAAAAATAATGGCGAAGAATTAAATGAAGCTGATGTAAAATTGATATTTGGGTATACTAATTTGGATAAAGAAAAAAATGAAAACATAAAGAAAAGAATAGTGGCAAAATTTTTAAATAAAGAAGTAAAAAATTTGAAAGATGAAGAATTTAAAGAAAATCTAAAAGATTTAAAATCGTTAGCAGGAAGAATACATATATCTGACATGCCTGTATTAAAAGATGTTGATTATGTAACAAGAGATGGAATAAAAATTGATAGAAATACAGGAGCTACTGAAAAAAGAGGAAAATTTGATTATGATGTAGTTCCTGCAGGAACAGAGTTTGAGTTGAATATTGAATTAGAAAATATAGAAAATTATCAATTAGACTTAATAGGATTGGCATTAAATGATATTTTAAAAGATAATGGTGATTTATTTGGTGGTAAAACTTCAAGAGGAATTGGAAAATGTAGACTAAAAGATTTAAAAATGAAGTATGTAACATCAGATGATAAAGAAAAATTAAAAAAATATATTTTTGAAGGTAAATTTCCATATGAAGTTAAGGAGCAGGAAAAAATATTTAAAACAGAGAATCTTAGTTTAGATTAGGAGAAGAAAAATGGCAAAAGAATTTTTAAAATTAGAAAATAAATTGGTTTTAGAATTAGAAATTGAACCTATTTCTCCTTTAATTATAAAATTAGGAGATGGTTCTGAAGAAGAAAATAGCAATAAAGAAAAAAGTGAAAGTGTAATATCATTCGTGACTTCAGATTCTCCAAGAGGGAATTTAGTAAAATATGATAAAAATAATAAAAGCAAAGATTGTAGAAAAGGAGAAATATTCATTCCTGGTTCTGCATTAAGAGGGTTATTTAGAGAAAAATTTAATAAAATTTATGATATAAAAAAAGAAAATGAATCAAACTTTAAAGAAAAAAATAAAAATCATAAAGAAGTTGATAATTTATTTGGTTGGATAGAAGGAGAAGAAGCTCAAAAAGGTAGAATTTTTATAGAAGATGCTTATCTTGAAAAAGAGGAATTGAGAAAAAATTTTTATTTAAAAAATATTGATGAAGCATTGAGTGAAGTAATAATGAAAAGAGACATAACTCCAATAGATCAATTTACTGGAAAAGCAGTTGTGCCATTGAATTATGAATGTACAATGGAAAAATTTGAAACAGAATTGATTATAAATAATATTAGTTTAGAAGAAATGAAAAATATTTATTTTATTTTAAGAGATAGTCATTTAGGAGAAATTAGATTAGGAAATTCTAAAACAAGAGGATTTGGACAAGTAAAATTTAATATTAAGAATATGGTTATTGAAAATTATAGAGATAAAACAAAATTTTTAGTTAATTTAAAGAATTATTTTGAGATTGATTTCTTTAATTCAATAAAATTAGGAAATGAATTTTTAAGAGAAAATTTGAGGTTAAAAAAAGAATTTAAAGAAATAAATGTAAAAAATCCAAATGAGTTTATAAAGGCACTTTTTAGAGAGGTGGAATAATGGAATTTAAAGAATTTGATAAAGAGAAAATGAAAGAAGAATTACGAAATGATATTTATAATTTAGTTTATATAAACTATGAAAAAGAAAATGGAATAAAAATATTTAAAAATGAAGGAAATGCTTTAAATTTACTATCTGAAAGTGATTTTGAAAATTTTTATAAGATTTACCTTTTTAATAATAATTTTATGAAAACAATTTATCAATTTGGAGAAGACGATTACAGGTATTCAGAAGTAAATTCAGAAGACTTTGATGAAAATACTAAAAAGTTTAGAGAAATATTGATAAAAATTAAAGAAAATCCAGATGGGAAAAAAGTTAATCGTTTAAAAGTTTTAACTGGAGAAAATAAAATTACTAAAAAAGAGATTGTTCAGTTTCTAGAATTTTTGGGAGGTGAAAGAAATTGATAGGTAAAGTAATTGGAATGGATAATTCTACAAGAGAAGTTGAAATAGAAATTCGAGGAAAAAAAGAGAAATATATTGTGGGAAAAGCGATCTTTAATCAAAAAAAATTCGAGATAGGAGATACTATAGAATATAATCTTAAAGGTAAAAATTTTGAGTTTATAAAGAAAATTAGTGATGAAGAAATAAAAAGCAGAGATAGAAGTTTTTCAAATAATAGAAATAATAATTTTAGAGGAAACAAAAGTAATTCAAAAGAACCAGTAAAAGTGAAACAGTATCCTTATAATTTTGTTTCTCTTAAAGATGAAAAGGATGTGGTATATAAAGGAGAAAGAAAATTAGGAACAAATACTGGAAAATTAGTTTGTAAACTAGTAAATAAAACACCTTTATTCATAATGGGAAAAAGCGAACAAGATAATAAAGGACATACTAAAGAATGGTTTTGTAGAGAAAAAGGGATAACTATAATTCCCGGAAGTTCTTTAAAAGGTGTAATAAGAAACATAATAGATGTTTTAACAAATAGTGTTATTAGAAATGTAGAAGATGAAAAATTAGAACAAAGAATGGGGGCAGGGAAATTTGAATCTGTATTTGGAATAATAGAATCCCTTCCAGAAAATGGTAAAAAAGGAATAATTGTTGAAGCAGAAAAAATAAAAGTTAAGACAAAAGATAAGATAGAAGTAGGAAATAAAAAGTTTAAGTTTGAAGATAGAGGTCAAGAGTTTTCAAGAAAGTATAGTTATAAAGATGGATTAATAGAAAGAGTAAAATTAAAAGATTCAATTTATAATTTAAAAGAAACTGAAATTAAAATAAAACCTGGTGTAACAATAGTAGAAAAATTGATTAACAATTCTAAAGAATATAAAAATTATTTAACAGGTAATGAAAATGGTGTTCAAGGAGTATTATGGTTTTCATCTCCAATTTATGGAAAGATACATGAAAAATTGTTAATACCCAAAAAAAATGGAAGAAAATTTGAATTCTCAAATGAAGAATATGAAGATTTTAAATATATAATAAAACAAAGAGCTGAAAGAATAAAAAATGGAAAAGATATAAATTCAAGCACATTTTATTATGATAAAAATTTAGAGATAGGTGATCCTGTATTATTTGAAGTGAAAGATGGGAAAATGGCAGAACATTTAGCTTTTTCTGAAATTCCACGATTGAGATACCAATTTTCTCCATTTGATTTAGTTCCAGAAGAATTTCGTCCAGGTGATTCACTAGAAAATTTATCTTTTTCAGAAAGATTATTTGGTACAATAGGAGACAATACAAAAAAAGACAAAGAGAAAAAAGATGAGTTAGTTGCACTTTCTGGAAGGGTATTTTTTGGAGATGCTAAAAATTATGAAGCTAAAATGATAGATAATGGGAATCCAGTTACTTTAAAAGCATTTGGAGAACCTCATCCTACATTAACAACTTTTTATTTAGACAATTTAGAAAAAGATTACAATGAAAATAAAGAGATCAGTATTCGAGGAAGAAAATTTTATTGGCATCATAAAGATAAAATAGGTGTACCTTTTTTAAAGTATAGAAAAACTGTTGAAATGCCAAAAGATGATAAAAATGGACAAAATAAATTTGCATATAATTCAAGTTTAGAGTTAATGGATATAAATAATGAATTTGAGTTCGATGTTAATTTTGAAAATTTAACGGATGAAGAGTTGGGAGTATTGATTTATGCTATAGAACTTGAAGATGGATTATTACATAAAGTAGGTAAAGGGAAAGCATTTGGGTTTGGAAGTTGTAAAATTGAAATAGAAGAATTTATATTGGAAAATAAAAATAAATATAGAGACTTTTTTGTTGAACCTTTTGAAAAAGAAAATACAAAAGAACACTATATAAATAAAGCAAAAGAAAAAAGATATTTTGATGAAAAGAGAAAAAATATTAAAGAATTAAAAGCAATACTTGCTAAAACAAATGATTTAGATTTTAGTGAAAGTCCATTTCCTGAAGATATTAACAAAAAAGGAGAAACGAATAGTTTAAACTGGTTTGTTAATAATAAAAAAGGAGATAGAAAGATAGTTTTATTATCTATATTGGATAAAAATCCAAAATAAAATTTAAGGAGTTCTACTAGTGAAATACTCAATATTAAAATTCAAACGAAACGAAATGCATACAATGAGAGATTTGGAAAAGTTAAGAGGCTTTTTAGCGGATAAGTACAGAGAAAATATGGTTTTTCATAATCACTTGTCGGATGGCTATAATTATACATATCCTAAGTTGCAATATAAACTGATTAAAAATATGCTTTCTATAATGGGAATTGGTGAATATGTTACTGAGATAAATAAGAAACTTTTTGAAGAAATTGATTATTTGAATATTGATGGGAATTTGATTTTTGATATTCAGAAAGAAATTGAAATTTTTGATGATGAAATAGAGTTTATGGGGGATAAAATGTATGAATATAGATTTGTGACGCCGTATTTACCATTAAATGACAAAAATTTTTCTAAATACTTGAAGAGAGAGTACACATTGGAACAAGCGATTACGAATAATATTTTAGAAGTATTAAAAGGCTTGGGAATTTGGCTTGAGAAAGAAAATAAAATTTATGTTTCGGCAGATTTGCAAATAACTTCAAGAGATTTGAAAAATGTAAATATGATAGCATTTATTGGAAATTTTTATACAAACATCAAATTTCCAGATTATTTCTCACTTGGAAAAAGAAAAAGTTTAGGTTATGGAACGTTTGTGAAAATCAAAAAATAAATTTTTATGAAATTATATGAAACTAAATATTTTTAATTGATAAAACTAAATAGATATGGTAAAATGAATGTGGTTATTATTACCATATCTTTATATTTTAATTGTAATTTTTCTTGCTTGCAAAGTAGCTAAAATAAAGGAATTGGGAAATAAAAAAGTTACGGAAACAAGTGAAAAAACAATAAAAATCTTGTCATATATCTGTTAATTTTAATAGAGTTAGATTCTCAAAAAAACTCTATAAGAGTTGAAAATAAAGAGTCTGCTCTGTAGAACGGATAAAAGAAGAGAATCCAGTAGAATAAGGATTGAAGTAAGGTAATTTCCTCGCTTATATTTAATTTTAACATTATAA
>QWCZ01001825.1_pt1 | contig 12601 bp, 10 predicted proteins | sample 1972651 | NCBI WGS metagenome assembly QWCZ01 (sample SAMN09866695, study PRJNA288562) | Human oral metagenome isolate pre1_saliva, whole genome shotgun sequencing... | isolation source: mouth | host: Homo sapiens | place: USA: California
ATACCTTTTGTAAATTTAATGCTCATAGTAATCTCCAAAACATATTATAGCTCATATTGCAGCAGTTCTTTCCTCAGCTCTTTTACAATTTCCGCCATCTCTATGATATCATCTCCTATCATTTCATATAGATCATATGACTTCGGATTTTTTACAAAATCTTCCAAAGCATCTTTTATAGCTGTATATACTTTTTCTGTTGCGATAACTTGTATACATCTATTTTGAGTATCCTCATTGTTATACAATTCTCTAAGATTTAAATGTCCGGTAATTCTACATTCCAATAAGATGGCTGCGAGGTCTGTAACAATATCTATTGCAAAATAAAATTCTATTTCAAGTCCAATCGAATTGGTAAACCCGAGATTATCGACTGTTTGCCTAAAATCCATATTCTGCCTATCAAGTCCTATACCTGTAAATATTTCTTTAAGTGTAATTTCTTCTTTATTCAGGTCTTCTAAAAATTCTATGAGACTCAGACTGTCATCGGAACCGCCGATAAATTCTCCCCAATATTTTGAAATATACATACTTCACCTCTCTTTTAGTTTCAAATCTGTCTTAACAAACTCTTCTTCATTCTCTCTGTTCTAATATCTACAGATATTTACTTACGTTCAATAAACTTATCTAACACAACTAATATATTACTTGTATTGTGCCTATACTCCAATACTGATAAGTCCTGCTCTTTTATATTATCAATCATGCATCTGCTTTTAAATCTTGCAGACTCTTCTCTCTTCTTGCCGTCATTCACTTTTTTTCCTAAATACACTCTTTCAATATCTTTGCAAAACCATACGAACTCATATTCATTATCTTTACAAAAGCACCTTGCCTTTTCAAGAAACTGCATATCTTCTTGTTTATTATCATATTCATCACAATCAAAACAGTATATAACTTGGCTTTTGTTATTCTTTGAAACATTAAGATATTGAGAAACTAAAGACTTAACTTCTTTTTGCTTTTTAGTATAATTTGATTTTCCATCCATATATACCGTCGATAATTTGATATGAGCTTGATCAATTGTATAGAATCTGCTTATTGTATCCTTTATATATATCCAATCTGATTTACATGTCTTATTTGTCTCAACAGCAAAAATCAACTGTAATCCCATACTAATCCTCCTCATCAGTATCAAATATACCAATAAAATCGATTGAATCAATATTGAATGGTGACCCCTCAATCATTCCGGTTCTGTATAACTTTGACGGTGAGTAATTTCCATTGCTTGTCCATGAATATATTTTATTGTCAACCGACAGAAAATCAATAGATTTCTTGTGTTTTTTTAATATATCCATCGGACCTACATTATGTGTTGTAAAACATAACTGACCTCTTCCAAAATCCATCAAATACTCAAGCAACGCACATAAATATACATCATGGAGATTTGAATCCAATTCATCTATAAATACTATTCCACCCTTTGTCATAATATCTAAGTATATAAACAATTTTATGAGTTTTTTAATTCCTGTACTTTCAAATTCTGTACTGATAGAATAATTATCATAGACCATATTTAAGCTACATACATACATATCTCCATTTTCTTTTCTGTCAATATCAATACCGGACAGTTCAGGTTTAAATATTTTTATAAAATTACATAATCTTTTGACAATACTCTCATATTTACTATAAGCATTCTTCTCTACCGTATCAAAATTAGTATGGAATATATTTAGCCTGTTTGCATTTAATCTTTTCGCCTGATTTATTATTGTGGTAAAATCTAATTCTTTTTCCCCTAATAATATATCACCCAAAAAATAATTTATATGATTATCAGATTGATCCATATAAATATATATATTTTCTGCAACTATATTCAATGCTAAAATACACATTCCAAGAGAACTGACCAGTCTGTTTTTAAATTTATCTGAATTTGACATTACTTCCAGATATGATGCTAGTGCAGAAGAGTTTGAAAGCAGATTCATTGTTTTCTTTATAAAATATTCCTTTAAATCATCTTCTTCATTGTATATTTCAATAACTTCACCATCCTTTATATGAATCAAAGTATCCAATACATCTTTCCTGGATGTAGCTCTTTTATATAACAGCTTTTCTTCATCAATAATATATCTTTCCGCTGCATTCTTTATCAGGTTTATATTATATCTGAATAAATATATGTTTTTACTACCATTTAAAAAAAAATCTTTTACTAAAAAATCTGCACTTATCGACAGCCTGCTTATCTTCTTGTTTATTATTTCATTTAAATTTTTTTGTACCATTGGATCATTTAAATAATTGCTATCAGTCATAAGGCTTCTCATTATGTTCACAGATTCTAAAATAGCAGATTTTCCTGAACCGTTTACCCCATATATACCTTTTATATTATACTCTTCAGTATGTATAGGAGCAGTTATGGTCTTTTTATAAAAAGAAAGAGATACCTCATCTGTTAAATTCTTAATACCGCTTACTCTATAATTTAATAAAAATCTATCCTTCATACTTTATAACCTCCTACATTATTAGAATAACATAATATTTTGTAAAAATAAATACATTATGTATTTTTATTTTTATGATGTAGATTATTAAAAAAGTGTCAAAACCCTTCAACTTTAAAGAGTCTTGACACTTTCTATTATCTGTTCATTATCAAATTTTTATATCTTGCCAGTTCTTCCTTAGCCTTGTTAAAGTCTACCATATGCCATTCCCAGTTCGGGCTTCCGACTGTTCCCGGTGTATTGATATGACCTTCTTTGCCAAGTCCTATAATATCTGCCAAAGGTATAATGGCATATTCAGCCTTACTCTTTAACACATAGGTCAAAAGTCTATCCTTTATATTGCCTGCTTTTATACCCTGCTTCTTTAAAAACTCTCTGACCTTTCTCTTTGCAGCTACAGTCAAACCGTCATACCACTGCATTAGAGTATCATTGTCATGAGTTCCTGTATAGAAAATAACATTCTCTATATCATTTGATATATCTCTTGCATACTTTCCTTTTGTATCGATAGAGAATAAAAGAATTCTCATTCCCTTTAGGTGATAGTGATCCTTCAGCTCCAATACCTCAGGACGCAATTCTCCCAAATCCTCAGCAACAAGATTTACACCCGGCAGTTCCTTATTTAAGGTATCTATCACTTCATATCCCGGAGCCTCAATCCACTCTCCGTCAATAGCGGTAGGGCATGAAGCCGGTATCTTCCAGAAAGTATCAAATGCTCTAAAGTGGTCGATACGAATGATATCAAACAATTTATTGCTATATCCTATTCTATCTACCCAGAACTTATATTTGTTTTTCTTTAAGTAGTCCCAGTCATAGATAGGATTTCCCCATCTTTGTCCTGTAGAACTGAAATAATCAGGTGGAACTCCGGCGATAAATACTGGTCTTCCATCAGAGTATCAAGTAAGAAATTATCCTTACCTGACCATACATCTACAGAATCAAGTCCGACATAGAAAGGCACATCACCCATGACTTCTATGCCTGCTTCATTGGCATATTTTTTTACAGCCATCCACTGAGTATAGAAAATATATTGAATAAAGCATTGGTATCTTGCTTCTTTTTCTACATTCTCAGAAAGTACACTCTTATCTCCTGACCAATTCTTGTAATCAGCCTTCCAATCATTCCAGCAATCACCATTGTTGTCAAGCTTTAGAGCACGAAATACGCCATAGGTATATACCCAATCCTGTGACATAAAGTCTACATATGCAGGATCTTTTTGTCCGTCTCCGGCTACAAACTTTTCAAAGGCTTCTCTCAAGTAACTCTCTTTAAAAGCTCTTACAGCTGTATAATCAACTCTTTTAGCATTTTCTCTAAATTTATCAGGTTTCTTATCAAGCAATCCGGCTTCAAAAAGTAAGTCAAGACTGATATAAAGCTCATCACCTGCACATGAGGAGTATGGCTGATAAGGAGAGTTTCCAAATCCGACAGGGTTTAAAGGTAAAATTTGCCAGATCTTTACCCCGTTTTCCTTCATTATATCAATCCACTGATAGGAAGCCCATCCAAGCTCTCCCACGCCTGTGGTGGAAGGGAGAGCTGAAACCGGCATTAAAATTCCTGTTTTTTTCATTCAATACTCCTTATAAATGCCAGATATCCTTATTGTACTCTGCAATAGTTCTGTCTGATGAGAAGAATCCTGCCTTTGCTATATTTACAAGAGCCTTCTTTGACCAAGACATCTCGTCCTCATAGTCATTTAACATCTGCTCTTTTGTCTTTATATAATCCTTTACATCAAGGAGTGCCATAAACCAGTCTTTATTTACAATTTCCTTATAAAGTCTGCAAAGATTCATAGGATCTCCTATACGGATAAGTTCTTTGCTTATAATGAAGTCTACCAACTCCTCCACCTCAGGATCGTTGTCATAGATATCGGCAGAACGATATGAAGCTGTTTCATAAAGCTTTATTACATCTTCAGACTTCTTACCGAAGATATAGATATTGTCATCGCCTACAAGCTCATGAATCTCTACATTTGCACCGTCCTCAGTACCAAGAGTTACAGCACCGTTTAACATAAACTTCATATTTCCTGTTCCTGAAGCTTCCTTTGATGCAAGTGAGATCTGCTCGGAAATATCACAAGCAGGTATAAGCTTTTCAGCCTTTGTAACATTGTAGTTTTCCACCATAACTATATTAAGGTATGGACTTACAGCCGGATCATTCTCCACCAACTGCTGCAGGCAAAGTATCAAATGAATTATATCCTTTGCAATAGTATATGCAGGTGCAGCCTTTGCTCCGAAGATCATAGTAATCGGACGCTTAGGTAAATGTCCCTTCTTTATCTCTTTATATTTGTAAATAGCATAGAGTGCATTCATCTGCTGTCTCTTGTACTCATGCAGACGCTTTATCTGAATATCAAATACAGAGTTCTCGTCAATATCAATATTTTGAGTCTGCTTTAAATACTTCTTAAGCTCGATCTTGGCATCCTTTTTGATCTCTCTAAGCTTCTTTAATACCTTCTCATCATCCTTGTAAGCCAAAAGCTTTTCAAGATTTTCGGCATTATCCATATACTCAGGTCCGATAAGCTCGTTTAAATACTCTGAAAGCTCGTGATTGCAATGAATGAGCCATCTACGGAATGTAATACCGTTTGTCTTATTGTTGAACTTCTCAGGATATATATCATAGAAAGGCTTAAGCTCCGAGTTTTTCAAAATCTCTGTATGTAGAGCTGCAACACCGTTTACTGCATATCCGAAGTGAATATCAATATGTGCCATATGTACACGACCCTGATTGTCTATTATATATACTCTTTCATCACTAAATTCTTTTCTTATTCTTGCATCAAGCTCATAAATAATAGGCAATAACTGTGGAACTACCTTCTCCAAGTAGCTGATTGGCCACTTCTCAAGTGCCTCTGCAAGTATTGTATGGTTTGTATAAGCACAAGTCTTTCTTACAACATCGATGGCTGTATCCATGTTAAAGCCCTTTTGCTGTGTCAAGATACGGATAAGCTCAGGAATAACCATAGTCGGGTGAGTATCATTGATCTGAACACATACATGCTCATGAAGTCTGTAAAGATCTACACCTCTTCCTTCAGCCTCTCTTATAATTAACTGCGCGGCATTGCTTACCATAAAGTACTGCTGATAGATTCTAAGTAGCTGTCCGGCCTCATCACTGTCATCCGGATACAAGAACAATGTAAGGTTCTTACCGATGTCATGTTTATCAAAATTTATACCGTCTCTGATAATAGACTCGTCCACACTGTCAATATCAAAAAGATGTAATTTATTACATTTGCTCTGATGATATCCCGGAACATCTATATCGTACATAGTTGACTTTAATGTAAAATCTTTGAACGGAACTTCAAAGCTTACATCTGTTCTTGTAAGCCAGCTGTTATCTGTTATCCAAGGATTCTTATCCTCATACTGCTTGTTATCAATGAACTTTTGTAAGAAAAGTCCGTCGTGATAGTTTAATCCTACACCGTCACCGTTTAATCCCAGTGTTGCAATAGAGTCAAGGAAACATGCAGCCAAACGTCCAAGACCACCGTTTCCAAGTGAAGGCTCCGGCTCCACCTCTTCAACGGCTGTTATATTGTGACCATTCTTGTCAAGAATATCTCTTACTTCATCAAATAAACCAAGATTTATAAGGTTGTTTGATAAAAGCTTTCCGATAAGGAACTCCGCTGAAATATAGTAGAGCTTTCTATTTCCTGTATTATGCTCCATGCCTTCCATCTTCTCTTTTGTAATTTTCAAAAGTGCTGTATAAATTTCCGCATCTGAAGCTGCCGCAATTTCCTTACCAAGCTTGTTCTTTAACATCTCTTCTAATGACATACCTTTATTCTCCTTTTTATATTAAATCCTGCGGATTAAAGTTCCGTTAGCTCCAAGTGTTTCCCCGTCAAATTCTCTTGAAAATAAGACATCTTTTCCCGAAGTTACTTTGATAGGCTCATCTGAAGCGTTGATAAGAACTTCCATCCTATTTCCATATTCATCAATTTTGATATATTCCACACATCTTTCATTTTCATAGTTATGTGGAAAGTGGAAATACGGACTTCTGCACATCTTCTCATTTCGCCTTAACATTATAAGGCTTCTCATAGTAGAAATCTTTTCTACATTTTCACTGCTGTTAATCTCACTCCACGGCATACATCTTCTGCAATCAGGATCATGTGCGCCCTCCATGGCTATTTCGGTACCGTAATAGATACATGGACTTCCGGGGAGGGTAAAAAGAATTGCAAGTTGTTGATAAAACTTATCCAAATCATGGAATCTGTTTATAAGTCTTTCCGTATCATGTGAGTCAAGCAGATTGAATAATACATTATTACTCTGCTGCATATACATTGTATAACAGCGGTTTACCATGTACTCAAACTCATGCTTTTTCATTGTCTTATCAAGGAAAAAGTCATGAATTCCGCTAAGCAGAGGATAATTCATCACAGAATCATATTCATCACCTTGTAGCCACTGTATTGCATCATGCCAGATTTCTCCAAGCAGGTAAATATCATGCTTTATAGCTTTTAGATGTTCTCTGATTTTTTTCAAAAACCTGTGTGATACCTCATTGCCCACATCAAAACGAATACCGTCTATATCAAACTCTCTTATCCAATCTTCACAGATTTTACAAAAGTAGTCTATAACCTCATCATTGTTGGTGTTTAGTTTCGGCATACCGTCCGTAAAAGCGAAAGTATAATACCTTTTATCCCTTGTATCTCCTCTTTTTGCAATATCTTCCCAGTTTTCCACCATGAACCATTCCGCATACTTTGAGGATTTACCTTTTTCAAGCACATCAAACCATGGCTTAAATTTTCTCCCGCAATGATTAAACACCGCATCAACCATGATACGAATACCCTTGTCATGCGCTTCTTTGCAAAGTGACTTCATGGTATCACTGTCTCCAAAAGAAGGATCTATCTTTGTATAATCAGTTGTATCATACTTGTGATTTGATTCTGCCTCCATTATAGGATTCAGATAAATACCCGTTACTCCGAGATTTTTAAGGTAATCAAGTTTGCTCCTGATTCCTTCCAAATTTCCGCCGAATTTCTCATAATTGGTAACACTTCCATGATTTCTCCAAGGCAGAATATCTTCTGTATTTTTTTCCGGAGTACCGTTACAAAATCTGTCAGGAAATATCTGATACCAAATGGTGTCGTTTACCCACGCAGGTGTAATATTTATATCCGACGGATTCATCCACGGCATAATGAAGCACTGCAACATTCTTCCGTCCATATGGAACTGTTCCTTAGTTAAAAATCCGTCTTCAAAATAATACCAAACACTGTCATCTGTATGCAGTTCAAAGAAATACTTGCACCTTTTATATATCGGAGTAAGAGTTGTAGTCCACCATATCTGATTTGATAATCGTTTTTTGTAGACTATCTCTTCTCTTTTTCCGGTCCACTTCTCGCTTCCGCCAAGTATTCCGGCTTCAAACGGATCACCATAGTGGATAAAGACCTGCTTAACATCATATCCTGTTTTTAAATTTATAATAAGTCTGTCCTTATCAAGAGCATAACTCATCTGTTCTGATGTTCTATGGTATACACCGGTAAATTCCATTATATCTCCTCTATTCTTTTCTTACCAAGTATCAATACACTTTGTTTTCCTACTTTTATAGGAGCCTTTGCAGTTATATTCTTTTTCCAAAGCATACTGTCATTGCCGTCACAAAGTACTTCAAAATCTCTGTCTAAAGACTCAACTTCAAAGTCCTTCTTTGAAGCATTATAAATGACTTTGACCTGACTCCATAAAGAATCCTTATCATTGTTTACACTAAATCCTACTACCTGCTTTTGCTTCCACATATCGGTGATATGCTCGTAACTGTTTTGGGATTTATCACAAAGACCCGAAATCTCTTTTCTAAGTGCAATCAGACCTTTATAGTAGTCGACAAGATCAGTATTCTTATATGCAAGTTCCCAATCAAGTTTGTTTACTGAGATCGGCATATTGTAGGTGTTGTCAAGTCCGCCCTTTGTTCTGCCAAACTCCTCACCCGATAAGAAAAACAAAGTACCCTGACAAGTCATATAAATTGCGGCTGCCAGTTTGTTTAATCTCATTACCTCATCTTTACCGGCTGTATCACTCAGTTTATCCCACAGTGTCTGATTGTCATGTGCTGAAACATATGAAACTATCTGTGACGGTGCTTTCACACCTTCAAACTCTTTATTATATTTCGGGTTACACCATGCACTCACACTTGAGAGTATATCGTCCTCTTTATCCTTGCCTCCATTTACAAATCCGGCTTCCTTAGGTCTGAGTGCGGAACCCTTTATAGAATCTCTGGTGTTGTCACAAAATGCTCCTATATTTTCATCTAAAAGAGCTATATTATCTTTACCTGCAACTTTTTTATTATACTCTATGGCTGTATCCGTTGCAGACCAAGGCTCACCATAGATTATCTTTTCGCCCTTACCGTATATGATATCAAGTTCTTTTCTGATATTGTTCATCAAATCAGTATCAAGAAGTCCCATCAAATCAAAGCGAAATCCGTCAATATGATATTCCCTTGCCCAGTAAAGTACGGACTCCAAGATATATTTTGAACACATGGCTCTTTCACTTGCCACATCATTGCCGCAGGCTGAACCGTCAGATACCTTACCGTCACTAAATGCTCTGTAAAAATACCAAGGCAGAGTTCTTTGAAACCACGAATCAAGTGAGTAAGTATGATTATATACTACATCCATAATTACGCCAAATCCGGCTTCATGGATAGATTGTATCATCTCCTTCATCTCCTTGATACGAACCTCACCGTGAAAAGCATCTGTAGCATATGAACCTTCAGGTACATTGTAGTTTACCGGGTCATATCCCCAGTTGAACTCATCATCTTTAGTTTCATCCACAGAACCGTAATCATACATCGGCATTATTTGAATATGTGTAACACCCAGTTCTTTCAGATAATCAAATCCTGTAGGATGAATACCGTCATTATTTAACGTTGTGTGCTTGCAGGTAAAAGCTTTATACTTTCCTCGATACTCTAAAGGTAAACCTCCCGACTTATCATAGGAAAACTCTTTTACATGAAGCTCATACACAACTCTTTCTTTATCCTTTTTTGGCGCCTTATCGTTTCCCCAATCTTTCGGGTCGGTTTTTTTAAGGTTTACCGCCATACTTCTGATACCGTTGACTCCACAGGCTTTTGCATACGGGTCCGCAGTTAAGACTTCTTTAGAGTCTCTTTTTATCAAATAGTCATAGTACACTTTATGAAGCTCTTTGTGTGAGTGAAAGCTCCAAACTCCCTTATCCTCTTTTTCCATAGGAATCTGCTCATACGCCTTACAGCCGTCTCCTGCTTCATAAAGGTTTAGTACTACACTCTTTGCACCCGGTGACCACAGTTTGAATGTGGTCCCGTTTTCATTACATTCCACTCCGAGGTCGTTTCCTTCATAAATATAGTTTTCAAGAAACTCCTTTGAAGAGTAATATTTTTTAAGTTTAATTATATTTTCCATTATTATCCCTTAACAGCACCTGAAATGCCGTCTACATAGTATTTCTGCATGAATAAGAATAAGAGTGCAATCGGAATGGAAATAAGAACTGCACCGGCAGCAAAGCTTGTGTACCAGCTGTCGATATATTCTTTTTCAAGCATCTTCCAAAGTCCTATAGCTATTGTATACTGGTCAGAGTTTGCTCTGCATATAACTCTCGCAAAAATAAAGTCAAGCCATGGTCCCATAAATGACGTTAAGACTGTATATACAATAATAGGTTTACTAAGCGGTAAAGTAATCTTATAAAAAATCTGCCATCTGGTACATCCGTCCAAAAGTGCCGCCTCATCTATCGCTGCAGGAATTGTATCAAAAAATCCCTTTGCTATCTGGAATCCAAGCCCCGCACCTCCGGAGTAACATAAAATAAGTGCCAATTTGATAAGATTTCCTTCTGTAAGTCCCATTGCCTTTAATATAAAGTATACTGCAATCATTGACATAAATCCCGGGAAGAGTCCAAGCACCATTGCCATGTTCATATACGGCTTTCTAAGCTTAAACTTTATTCTTGAAAGGCAGTATGAAACTGCAAGTACATAAAATGTAGACAATATACATGAACAGATTGCTATAAACAATGTGTTCATAAACATCCTTGGGAAGTTCAAAATAGTTGTGTCACTGAACAACTTCGCATAGTTGTCAAGTGTAAACGCCTTTGGTAGGAAGGTTGATACATAGGATCCTTTTTCCGCTCTGAAACTTGTAAGTACTACCCAAAATATCGGAAAAAGCCAAATAACAGCTAATATAGCAAGAATGATATGTACAACAGTGTTGTTTATCATTCTCTTTTTCTTTGCAGATTGAAATTGCTTTGCCATAATTAGAATCCTCCCTCTTCCTTATATGATTTACTGTTTCTGTAGGTGAACAGTGCACCGATTGCCAAAATAACAAAGGTCATAATACCGATAACCGCACCGATGTTGTAGTACTGCTTATCAATCGTCAATTTATAAAGCCATGTAACCAAAAGGTCTGTCTTACCTGCTGTTGAAGAGAGGTCTGTAACAGGATCTCCTCCCGACAAGAGGTAGATAACGTTGAAATTGTTGATATTACCTGTAAATGTAACTATCAAATAAGGTGTTGTAACGTAGAGCATGTATGGTAATGTAATCTTTGTAAATGTCTGTATTGCATTTGCCCCGTCAACTCTTGCAGCCTCATAAAGGTCCTCAGGAATATTTTGCAATACACCTGTAAGCTGAAGTAAGGTATACGGTACACCTACCCAGATATTGATAATGATAACGGTAACTCTTGCCCATGTAGGATCTGTAAAGAAAGGAAGACTCTTATCACTTGCTATAAGTCCTAAGTTTCTAAGAAGTACGTTTACCGCACCTTCAGGCTGTAACATTGTACGCATTATAAGAAGTGATACGAACATAGGAACCGCACATGAAAGTACAAAGCAAAATCTCCAAAATCCCTTTGCTCTTGTTCCCTTCCTGTTGATAAGGAGTGATAAAATCATTCCGAAAATATAGTTACTGAACGTTGCAAAGAACGCCCAGATAACTGTCCAAGCAAGCACCGACCAGAATGTACTTCCAAGTATACTTCCGGAGTCAAACAGTGTTTTAAAATTGTCAAGTCCTACCCATTGAAAGAGCATCAAATGGTTGTCTATACGGCTGTAGTTTGTAAATGCCATACAGATCATAAATACTAAAGGAAGTATTGTAAAGACAAATACAAAGGCTGTAGGAGGTGTCATAAACAGACGATATAAATTCTCATTTAAAAGTGTTTTCAAATCTTCAGCAAAGTTATTTACATGTTTTCCCTCTTTGCGAAGACATTCAGCTTTGTATGCGCTCTTTAATGTACCTCTCCAGATAACTACCATAAGTATGGTAATCAAAATCGCGGCCACACCGTACAGCAATATAAGAATGGACTGGTCACCCTTTGTATAGGTATAAATCTGCTTTGCCTCATCCCATACTTCCTGCTGCTCTATGCTTCCAAGTGTACGAAGTCCTGCTATAAAGCCGATTCCGTTTACAAACATAAAGACAAGATATGCAATCTCTATAACAAGATATATCAGTCCTTTTATAACCTGTCCGTTTACTATATTTCCGAATCCCATAAGGATCATGGAAAGTTTTGTCGATAGTCCGCCCTCTTTTATTGCATTGGTGCAAGTGTATGGAGTCGGAAATTCATTAACTCTTTTTTTTAATAAACCCATAACATTTACCCCTTAATTTAATCCGTTACTGTTCATTGCCGCATTCATCGCTTCTGTCTGTTCTTTGGCGTTATCATGTGTCACGCTCTTGTTTCTGATTCCCTTACCCATGTTTTCAACAGGACTCCAACAATTACTCATAGCCGATACAAAAGGCTGAAGAATTGATGTATTGTTAAAAGTATTGTTCTGTGCCAAAACAAGTGCATCAGATGCTATCTCAGGATCCTTTAAAAGTTCGGTATTACAAGG
>QWCZ01001593.1_pt1 | contig 12597 bp, 19 predicted proteins | sample 1972651 | NCBI WGS metagenome assembly QWCZ01 (sample SAMN09866695, study PRJNA288562) | Human oral metagenome isolate pre1_saliva, whole genome shotgun sequencing... | isolation source: mouth | host: Homo sapiens | place: USA: California
AAAATCAGAGCGAATTATTACTATCATCAATCAACAATACAAGCAGAATAAATTCAAACGCTAAAACTGATTTTGAATGTCGTTATATCGTCATTAGCGAAACGCTAAAACAGTCAAATTGTAATTTCGATACATTTATCGACTTTACAGTAAAACAGCTTAAAACAGCTTATAGAAAGGGCTAAATATGAAATTCTTTATCTCAATTGTTAATGTTAACCATAATGATTCTTGCGACCATTTTGCTTATGAGGGAGAAGCAAACACTAATGACTTCATCTTCAACTTCCTTGATAAACAAATTGTTAAATTAAATTCTACTCCTAATATGACTCATAAATTTCAATCAATCTTAGGAAGCTTAAAAGAGCAAGATATTTTGAGTTATAGCTCATATAAGGAAGCTTCAACAGAATACTCTAACGATAATGATGTAGTTCATGAACTAGCTATTAACAAATCTGAAACATTACTTCGAATTGAATTGCACAGACTGTTCAATCGAAAAAGTGGAAATCTTTTCCTAGTAGATAGTCGAAGCTACACTCATTCAATCTCTGTACAAGTTTTACTCAATGCTTAAAGAACTATTTTTTGAAATAGTTCTTTTTTATTTTTATGTGTTGACAAAAAATATTTTTTATTGTATTATATAATTATAAAGGAAATGAAACGAGGATTTAATAATGTTTGAACTTACAACAAAAAGTGGTAATACAATTACTCTATTTACAGATTACAAGAAGATTACTTCTAAACAAATGAAAGCAATTCGTTATTACATTGAGTCATTTTTAAATGAACCAATTGTTATGGAATTTAAATCTGTAGTTAAAGCTAATCCACTTTCTACTTCAGTTGTTGTTACTAAAGAAATGGTTGCTCGATTTAATCAAAAGAACTAATAGGGGGAAAATAAAATTATGAGAAAAACAGTAAAGAGATTAACAGTTAAAGAATACAACCAATTAAAGAAATTAAAAGAAAAAGAAATGCCAGCATTTCTTAATGAAGCTAAAACTTTTGCTAATAATTTCCTAATGGAAAACTTCAATATGGAGCTTAAAATTCCTATTAAAATGAATGGCCGTTTAACTCGTACAATGGGTCGTTATTTAGAAAGAAACTATTTTGGAAGTATATTTCCTACAAGCATTGAGTTATCTAAAACCTATCTTGTAGCTGCACTTATTGTTGGTGATTTGGAAGAAATTTATGACACCTTAAAACATGAATTAGTTCACTATGCTTTATCTGTTCAAGGAAAGAATTACAGTGATGGTGATTATGATTTTGAACATAAACTTTATGAATTAAATATTAGTTCTTCTGGTTCTACTCCAGTTCGTAAAAGATTATCTGAACGAACATTGAGATACTATATACCTTATAAAATTTATCAAGGTGATAATAAAGAAGAATTTATCTTCCGTTCAGGTGAGTCTTATTATGAAAGTGCTACTGTAAAAAGTAGACAATATGGTGTTTATAAAGGTAGTCTAACTCATGTGGGCTATCGAATTGATGAAGTAGAAGCTTAAAACTTTTTTAAAAATTTTTCAAAAAAGTGTTGACAACCTAAAGAATTTGTTGTATTATATAAATATAGAAAAACGAAACGAGGAAAAAACAATGAAAATTATCGGAACTTTTAAAACTGCAATCGGAACAGAAACAACTTACGGCTTCCAAGCTGATGATGTGTGCCACGCTGAAGAACGTGCTCAAGAAATCGCTAAGGCATTTGGTTGGACTTTGCTTACTTGGAACTAAAAAGGAGGAATAGAAAATGCTAACATTTATCGTATCAACATTGGCCATGGCTATTGCTATTGGATATACTGGATTCAAGGTTTATTGGATTCAAACACATGAAAAGAATTGGGGCCACACTATTGCTCATTCATTGCTTGATGCAGTAATCTCTCTTGTAACATTTATTTGGTACATGGGTGAACAAAACAAATCATTCATCTTTAGTTTGATTGTGTTGCTTCTTGTCGGTTGGTTTATTGCTAAATCTGCTAATAAGCTTTATTGGGAATACTAACTGTTGTATCTATACGAGCAACAAAGAGTCTAGCTCAATTGTATGGGAAAATGGATATTGAAGAGCTTGTAAAATATGTGGTATGTAAGAATATGCGAAAAGAGGATATTAAAATAGTTGTTGTAAATTGCAAGTGCTCATCAAATAATCCATTGTTTATAGCTCTAAAAAATATTGCTAAATAAAAGAGATTTTCTAAAATCTCTTTTTTCTAGTTTAAGCAGCTTTAAGAAGATTTACTTATATTTCTTAGGATTTATCATTTATCTATTAAAACTGTTATAGCTGCTGAGCTACGGCCACTAATCATTATTTAAAGTTCTTATTATCTAATTTAAAGTTATTACTATAACTAAAATATTTTTTAATTACTAACTCAATTTCTCTTTTTATAGGCTTTATTCCAACAAGCTTTGAAAAAGCGAAGTTGGGTTATTTATTTAGTTATTTATTTAGTTGTTTAGTAGTTATTTATAGTTATTAGCTAAAAAAGCGCTGTTTTAGGAACTGCTTTAACTCTTGTTGCTCAACGGCTTACAGCAACTGCAAAACAGCGTAATGTCAAAAAACAGTATTTTACCCCTTTTTATCAGTATTTTATGGCTCTTTTTGAGTATTTTTGGGCCGAAATTGAGTATTTTTGGGCCGATTTTGAGTATTTTACCCCCGATTTTGGATTTTAACATTGAGTATTTTATTCTCTTTTTAGCAAGTATTTTAGGGCTTTTTTTCGATTGAAAACCCTGAGTATTTTTGGTTGGATTTTCACTTTTGATACTGAGTATTTTTAGGCAGATTTACAAAATCATAGATGAATATTTTATCTTCTTTTTGAAATTACTCTTTAAGTATTTTAGGGCTTTTTTGAATTACTTAATGAGTATTTTCCATCAGTATTTTTAGGCCGATTTTGTATTTTTATAACTGAGTATTTTACAGGCGATTTTGGAATTGACTTATATAAAGCTTTATCATATAATAGAACTAATAAAAACTAATTAAATGAAAGAGAGACCTATGAGAGATAATACTATAGAAACAGTTAATACTAAAATTAAGATTTATAGAAAATATGAATTATATTGTTAAAAATCAAGAATTAGAGAAAGCAGAAAATTATTTAAAAAATCTAAGTAATCATTTAAAAGAAACTTATGAAGAAAGGGATAAGTATCTCTTTGTTGGGAAGCTCTCATATCTCATGACTGCAGAAGGATTTGTTTCTTTTCTTCTTTTAGGTGTGATGATTGCTAAATCTGTTCCACTTGTAATTGCTACAACTTTACTTTTCTTTACAATTTATTTCTTCACAGGTCTTGCTCTCTATGGTGAAAACATTTTAAAGAAAGCGAAATTGCCGATTGTCAGTAAAAAACGTTTCTTAAAGGATTTTTTAAATAGGAATAGCCGTGATTTAGAAGCTGATTTATATTCTTTGAATTTAACTTTTTATGATTTAGTTATTGATTATACTAATTTAGAAATTAAATTGAATTACTCTCAGCCGTGGCTTAAAAACATTAAAAGATAAGATGGAAATACTTGATATGAATAAAAACCTTATTGCTTACAGTTATGATTTAGAGAAACTTGAACAGCATCTTAAAAGAACTAGCAAATACCTGCAAGTTGAATTTGAAGTAGAAAACAGACTGATTTATACTATAATAGAGCTTATTCTGGTGTTGTTGATTGGTACTATAGCTGGTTTTTCTTTGTTTGCATTTATTGAATGGCTAGATTCCGTTCAGCCCTACCCAATAATTACTAATATATTTTTGGTTCTATTTATATTTGGTTTTACTTTCATTTCTGCTATTTTCTTTTTTAATAGAGCAAGCGATTTGAAACATTACAGTTTCTTTAAAAAAAGATTTTTAAAGAAAAACAAAGCTCTTCTAAGTACATTGCTAGGCCACTACAATTTAACCATTGATGATGTAGATATTGATTACAAAAATTTAGAAATCAGTTTAAAATCCAAAAATAAACAAAAATAGGTGATTTAAATGAGTAAAAATTATATTACCGATAATCAAGAACTAGAAGAATTTGAAAAGTATCTCAAAAGTCTAAGTAACGAGCTTCAAACAGAATATAAAGAAGATGGTAAATATTTATATATGAGGACTGTTACTAAAACGGTTACAGCTATATTATATCCTATTATTTTTGTTTTTTTGTTCCTTTATTTGTTAGCATTTATGCAGCCACTTTCAGCAATGATGAATATTCTTTTAATTGTATTGGATATTTTTTTGTTTATTGCTTCAGTAAATTTTACGATTAGCTATATTATACCTCGTTTCAAATTACCAATTGTTAGCAAAAAAAGTTTCTTAAAACAAAATAAATCATTAGTACTAACTAAATTAAATAACTACAACTTAAATTTTGAAGATGTAAATATTGATTACAAAAATTTAGAAATCCTTTTAAATAAAGATAATCATAATTCAATGAAAAAATTAAAGAGGTTAAAAAGAACTCAAAAGATAGGAGGTCAAAATGACTGATAACCATATTGCTTATGATAAGGAATTGGAAGAAATCGAACTTCAGCTAAAAGAATTAAGTAAAATCTATCAAGATGAATATAACAAAAGTGGAAAATATTTCAAGCCACAAAATCCAAGATTTATCTTATGGTGCTTCTATATTCCAGTTATGCTTATTGTTATTTTAAAGAATCAATTTCATTTGATTTCTATTAACACTAGCTTAATTTTATTTGCTATTGTTTATATAATCTGTTTGATTTTGATTACTAGGAAAGTAAAATTGCCAATTGTTAGTAAATCTCATTTCTTAAATAATAATTTATTAAAAATTAAATCAGATTTGCTTATCAGATATAGCTTAGAATTTGAATATATTACAATCGACTATGATAAGATTGAATTTCACTTGAATCCCAAAGCTTTTGCTAAATTTAAAAATATTAAAAAATGATTAAAAGAGTTGTTGACGAGTAGTTCTTTTTGTTGTATAATATAACCATAAAGAAATGAAAATGAGGATTTAACAATGGCAAGAGAATTTTTAACTATCAACGGTATTGACATTAAACCAACTGAAGAAAATATTGTAAATGCAGTAAAAATGGGCTTGGAAGATTTTACTTCAAAAGAAGCACAGTCATTAAAAGAACGAATTAAAAATGCTGAAGTTTCAGTTGAATTGCCAAATGCTTTCTTTATGGAAGATAATCACTATCTCTGTAATATTCATTATGGAAAAGATTCCTTTTTGATTGTTATTGACCTCAAAAACGGTGGACAAGTTGTTTATTTGCGTGAATTTAAAGAATAGATTGGAATACTAATGACTTATAGAGAAGAATGGAAAGACTTTATTAAAAGAGAATTGGTAACAGGTTCTTTTGAAACTGAAGTTAAGTTACAAGAATATTATGAAAAATCCTTTAAGCAAAATCAACCAGTTATAAAAGAACTAATCGAAAATGAATTAAGAAATCTGCTACAAGGTGAATTTAATCTTACTATTCAAAAAGATTCTATTATTGTTGATTACTCAAAATTAAAATCATACGAAAAAATCTTTGCTATGCCTTGTAATTATTATGGGTGTCAGATTGACCACGAATTTATTTATGGTTCACTTGATGAAGTAGTTCCTTATATAATTTATTTTATTTTGCAGAAAAATGCTATTAAATTTGCTCAACTTGGACTTTACTATATTCCGCCTAAACGAAAAAAGAATTTTGAGTATGAAAATATTATTGTTAAAGAAACTCTGGAAGGTTGTTACAAAGAATTATTTAGTAATATTGCTACTGCTTGGCCCCATTTAGACAAATCCAAAAAAGTTGCAGATGTTTCTGCTGAACTTGAAGCTATGCTAACTTTCCCACCTATATTTTTAAATTGGGAAAATGAAGCAATTAAAAAGGAACGCTTCGAAACATTCTTCAAGCATTCCTTAGAGCATGATTTCACAAGCATTGTGAAGATTCAAAAACTATAAAAACAAATCAGTTTAATTACTGATTTTTTATTTTTTAAAAAAGTTTTTCAAAATGATTGACTTTATAGCTCAGTTGTGGAATAATATAAATAACAAAAATATAAATTTTGATATTTGTATATGAACAACATTCAAATTTTTTTAGAAAGGAAAGTATCAAATTTGATACTTATAGGTAATCCATATGAAAACAGTTGGAATTGTGTTTGGAACATTTGCTCCTATGCACAGGGGTCATATTGACCTAATTATTAAAACTTAACGTATCTGCGACAAAGTTAAAGTTATTGTTTCAGGTCGTGAGGGTGATAGAGGTGACCAAATTGGACTATCACTTCAAAAACGCTTCCGCTATATTAGAGAAGTTTTTAATAACGACTCACTTGTTGAAGTGTCTAAATTAGATGAAGCAAATATGCCACTAATGCCTGATGGCTGGGACGTTTGGCTAGATGAACTCTTCAAAGTATCAAACACAAACAAAGATGATAACTTACTATTCTTTGTTAATGAAGATGAATATATTGAAGAACTACAAAAACGTGGCTTTATTACTCAATCAGAAGAAAGAAACTTTGGAATTAGCGCTAGTATAATCCGAGAAAATCCTTTCAAATATTGGAGATTTATTGCTCAACCATTTAAAAGACATTTTACTAAGAAAGTTCTAATCCTTGGCTCTGCTTCTAATGGTAAAACTACTCTTGTTAAAGATTTAGGTTTATTCTACTCTGCACCAACAAGTTTGGAATATGCAAGAGAATACCAAACAACTAATAATGTAAGAGATGACGAACTTACTGCTAAAGATTATTTCTACTTGCTTGATGGGCAATATGCTCAAACTTCTAAAGCTATTGACTCAAAAGAAAACAAAGGCTTAGTTATTGCTGATACAAATTCAACTGTAACAAAAGCATATTATGATTATTACTTAGGTGATTCATCTGATACTGATTTAGACATTAAGGCAGTTGAACATCTTTACAAATCACTTGTTACTAAAGAAAAATGGGATTTAATCTTATTTGTACAACCAACCGGTGAATATGTTGATGATGGGTTCCGTGACATGAGTATGGCTGCTGAACAAATCAGACAAGCATTTACCGATTATCTATTAAAAATTACTAAAGAAAATCACGCTAACACTAATTTAATCTTCCTTGATGAAGATTATCTAGGAAATTACAATAAAGCTATTAAAGAAATTGAAAACATTTATAAGGAGTACTAACTATGAAAAATTTACAATCAAACATTGCAGCCATCCCTCAAAACATCGGTCTTATTACAGGTAAGGCAAAAGAACTTGGATTTAAGAAAGTCCTAAAAGGAATCTTTGATGATTTCTTCGGTAATCGAAGTCTTGGAGCTTGGTTATACTTACTAATTCTTGCTTCTGTTCCCATCATCTTGGAATTTACAAGTGGGAATGAGCATGATTATTTAGGTTTAACATCAAGCTTGACTGGTATCTTATGTGTTATTCTTGTAGCAGAAGGTCGTGCTAGTAACTATCTATTTGGATTGATTTCTAACATCATTTACTTTTACTTAGCTTTATCTAACTTATTCTATGGTGAAGTTATGATTGCTGTATTCTATGTAATTATGCAACCAATTGGAATTTATGCTTGGTTAACTGCTCGTATTAAAAATACTGAAACTTCTGAATTTGTAGCTCGCAAAGAAAGTATTATGGATTATGTGAAATACTTCGTGTTTGTATTCATTGCTTGGTTAGGTATGGGATTTGCTTTCCAAAGCATTGGTTCAGCTCGTCCATTCAGAGATGCTATCACAAACGGCTTAAGTGTTGGTGCTCAAATCGGTCAAACTCAACGTTTTGCTAACTTGTCTTGGCTATTATGGGTTTTAACTAATGTATTCTCAATCTATCTATGGTGGGGAACAAATATTCATATTCAAGGAATGTATTGGGTTTATCTATTAAATAGTATCGTTGGTTGGTATAACTGGGTTAAAAGTACCAAATAAAAATTGACTTATTATTAAGATAAGTTTATAATAGAATTGAAAGGAGTTAGAAAATGAAGAAAATTAAATTTAACTCAAAACAAGAAGAAAAAACTTACTATGAACAAGTTGCTTCTGAAGAAGAATTTTTAGAATGGTACAAGAAGCAAGATTTACCAACATATGAACAACCTTCTGTTACTACAGATATGACTGCATTTACATTTATTAACAATGAACTTAAATTACTTATGATTCAACGTAAAGCTCACCCATATCGCTTAAAATATGCTTTGCCTGGTGGATTTGTTGGTTCACATGAAAGTGCTGAACAAGCGGTATTAAGAGAAGTTAAAGAAGAAACAAACATTACAATCAATTTAGAACAGATTGAACAATTAAAAACTGTATCAACACCGGGTAGGGACCCACGAACTTGGATTATTACAATTGGTTATATTGTTTATCTTCCATATGAGCAAGTTTTGGAGATGCAAGCTCAAGATGATGCTCTTGAAGTTAAACTTATTACAGTCAATGTAAAAGATAATGCTTTCTATGATGGTGATAAATTACTAACTAAAGATGATTTTGCTTTTGACCACTATGACTTAATTCAAGAAGCAATTTCTCGTATGCAAGGACACGATTCATGGAAACCAAACTTCTTCCAAATGCTCGGATATGAATTTACTGTTACAGAAATTTTAAATCTTGTTAAAGCTATTTTGCCTGATAAAAATTTGATTCGTCAAAACGTACTTCGTGAGTACAAGAATTTCATTATTGAAGTTGGAATAAGACGAAAAGAAGGTGTTAAGTCACAAAAGACTTACAAATATAAAAAATAAAACTTAAAAAGAGAGCAATCTTATATTGCTCTCTTTTATTTTTAGGGTTGTTATATCGTCATATAGTGAACGCTAAAGCAGTAAAAACTGATTTTCGATAAATGTATCGACATTACAGTAAAACAGCTTAGAGTCGCTTATTTTGTAGTTTAAATTTTATTTGTTTCTGTTGACTAAGTAAAGAAAATATTATATAATATAACTAATAAAAAGAAACGAGGATTTTTAATTATGGCAATTATTGATGATTACAACAAGAAACAAGAGTATGAAGCTAAGAAGTTTAAATTCTTTCTTGATTTTGATAAATACTTAGAAACATTCACTTCAAATGGTGTAAGATTGAAAAATTTATTGAAGTTTGTTATTGATGAAAATAAAAAATATACTGTTACAGACTTGGATTATACATTTATAGTTAGAGCTGAAGAAGAAGCATATGAGTCAACTGAAACTAGAAATGCAATTAGACGAAACGTAGCTATTTACATTAAGAATGAAAATATTGATAGCAAAGTTTCATTGGTTATGATTAAACAACCACATGGAGAAGTAAAATTCTATTTTAATCAAGATAATTCTTTCTATAATTTTGACTGGGCAGAAAGAAATTTGACCAAACTCATTGAATTTATTTTTTATGGTATTGAGAAATAAAAAGAAAAGCACAACAGTAAAGTTGTGCTTTTTTTAAATATATAAGTAAATCATTTCTTCTTCACTGCCCGGTTCTTTAACTTCTATATTGTTAATAGGTTTATTTAAATAAGAATCAAAATCACCATAAGACAATCTACCTTCTGCAAGCTCTTTGTTGTCTTTATCTTTAATAACATAGTATCTTTCAGAGTCTAAACCATCAATAGTATCTGAAACAGATTTACCTTTATATTGGTCTAAATCATTGAAAACAAAATTATCTGACTCTAAACAAGCTTCTAAAATTTGTTCTTTATTTTTAGCAACTTTGTTCTTTACTTTATTTTCCACTTTTTGTAAGATTTCTGTTTCTTCAGCAGTCATATGTCTTAACCCACCAAGAGGAGTTGATACAGTGGAAACATTTACATTGATTGCTTTTTGAATCAATATTTGACCATTATCCATTAGAACTTTTACATCTGAGTCAAAGTCTTTTACTTTATCTATATTTTCGTATGTTGGATAAAGTGCTCTCTCAATTTCTAAGCTTCTATTCCTAATGAATTGTACTGCTAATTTATTTCTTTTGTCTATTGATTCATTTCTTTTGTCTGCATATTCTTGAGCTTGTTCTTTAGTTGGGAAATGTTCTGATTCATTTCCATAAGGGCAATTTCCATTTTGAGCTCTACAAACACCAGGCATTCCGTCTTTCTTTATATGATACTTAGCCATTTTTGCACCTCTATTGATTTGGTTTCTAGTTATAGGTCAATCAAATATGAATTTACATGATTTGATTTTTATAGACTCATTAAATCAAAATTTAATTCCTCGTAATGGCACACCTACAAATGCCTCTACACTCTCATTATATCAAATTGAATGCTACTTATAATGTTACAAGAATTGGTCTTTTCATCAATTCTTTTGTTTTTCTTATTCCTTTATATGCTTTGTCGGAACATTTTCTCATGATATTAGCAGCTCCATTCAAATCCGCATTCCATATATTTCCTTTACTATCTCTATATAAACCACGTTTTATTCTTTTTCCAGAGAAGTTATTGCTATCAGATTCACCATATTTTGGTAAATAATCCTTATCAAAGAAACTTGCTTTAGATGTGTAACTTTCCTCTGTAAATATAACTTCAATACCATTTAGCAATCCTTTATATGACAATTGATGAAATAATTTTGTATGTGGAATATTAACAAAATTTTGGTTGTTTCGTCTGCCAATTTTAATTTCATTTTTCCACCCAATATTATTACCAATAAAGATTTTAGAAATATTGTTCTTCACTGCTTCATTGATAATATGAGAAGAAATTTTGTGCATTTCATAATCAATTTTATTATTTCTTTTAAAAGATAATTGTCTTAATTTTTTAGAGCTTTTAACACTAGTAGGTAATTCAGATTGCAATTTGGCTTTAATTTTATTGTAATATTGATTGATACTTTTAATTGGTCTGCCATTGTATAATAACGGTCTGATTCCAATGTTATTGTATATAGACACAATATTGTTTAAACCTGGGTCAATTGAGAAATACCTTGAATTATCTTTTTTAAACTTAGGCTTTTCAACTTCATAAATCTTGAAACACTTGATTAAATCATTTACTTCATCATAAACAAATTTTATCATCTTTACATTTGATTTAGTTGATTGAACTTTTAAATTATAACTTTTTTTGCATAGAGTATAAGTATAAAGTTTTTTAATTTCATCAAATTCAATATTCCTAGAAATTGCTCGATTATTGAAAGTAACAACATTATAACCATTTTTACCTTTGTATTTGGGTATTCTTTTCTTTTTGGTTGATTTATTATTATAGAATCCTATAAATTGTCTGCCTACTTGTTTTATCACTTCACTAGCAACATGAGATTGGAGTGCGTAATAATCGGGATTTTTAGTTTTTGTAAAAAACGGACATTGGGATTGCCAAGTTCTATATGATTTAGTTTCAAAATAATATTGTCTAACATCATAAAGAGAAGCATTATAAAGATTTTTACTTAAATGACACAATTCTTTGATTAAGTCAAATCTTCCATCAGTTGAATAGATAATCTCTTTTTCAGTTAAGTACATAATTTCACCCCCTTTTAATTAGATTTTATTTTATGATTTTTATTATAATTTACATACATTATATCACTCAACTATTTAAAAAATTTTTAAAAAGTAGTTGACAAAACTTTATTTAAGTTGTATAATATAACCATAATATGAAATGAGGATTAAACAATGACTATTACTATGGATAAGAAAATCATTTTTTCAAATATTGATGAATGGAAAGAATTTTGTAAATATGCCAATACTCATTTAAAATGGTGTAACCCTCGTATGGCTGAATCGTTTGAAACTTGGCAGTTCAATGAGTATCGGGAAAAGGACCTTTGGCTAAATACAAACCTCAAAGAAACAGTTTTGGTCGACTATCTATTTATTGGAATTAAGGGCAATGAGGTTTTCATTTTCGTACATCGAACCCCTACTGAAGAAGAACTTGAAGAATTGACTTTTAATGCTGAAGATTTTATTTAATTAAAAAGAAATGAGGATTTAACTATGACAACTTACACTCTTGGACTATGTGCTGGCCGCCATGATTTGCCTGTATCTGACTTCATCTTTGCTGATGGGGATATTACTTTCCCTATCAATCCAACAGCACTTCTTAATATTGCAGCTACAAAACTACGCCATCTATACAAAGGTGATAGCCTAGTCGTTTATGTGACTGGTCTTACTCCAGCCACTGTTGCTATCATCAAATTCTGCTCTATCAATGGAATTAAACTTACTCTCAAACATTTTGACCGAGATTCAAATGAATATATTGATGATGTAGTATTTGATTAAATTCACTACTAATAAGGAAAAAAGAAAGATTTAAAAAAATTTTTCTTTTTTTGTGTTTTTGTGTTGACAAAATGAAATTTCTATTGTATAATATAACTATAATAAAACAACAAATGAAATAAAGAGGAAATAACAATGGAAACAACAATCGCAATTCGAGTAAAATACTTAGGAGTAACTAAACCAACTGTTTACGC
>QWCZ01003919.1_pt1 | contig 12585 bp, 15 predicted proteins | sample 1972651 | NCBI WGS metagenome assembly QWCZ01 (sample SAMN09866695, study PRJNA288562) | Human oral metagenome isolate pre1_saliva, whole genome shotgun sequencing... | isolation source: mouth | host: Homo sapiens | place: USA: California
GAACGCCGCAGTTTTTTAGAAATGTCGCTTTTCGATAGAGAATGGATTGACCTCGTGAAAGCACATCACAAGCCATTGCTCATCATCGTAGAGGGCGTGCTAATGTACTTCCCCCAGAGAGAAGTAAAGGATTTTATGATCAATCTGTGCGATAAAGTAGATGAAGCAACTTTTTTGTTTGATATGCTCGCCTACGCCTTAGTAGGGCACGCGAAAAATCACGATTCGTTGAGAGCGATGGGTGAAAACCAACGTCCTGAATTTAAGTGGAGCGAAAAAGAAAGTGCTGTAATGGAAAGTTGGCATCCTAAAATCCATTTGGCTAAAGAGTATTATATGAGTGAGTACGACCAAGGACGCTATCCTTTTATTTTTAGAATGCTCTATAAAATTCCTTATTTCTATAAGCGATTTAACCAAAGAGTAGTTAATCTGTCAATTAGCTAATTTAGTGCGTTGCAAAAATCGAAAATTAATCAAAAAAATAAACTAAAATGAAAAAAGTAATCTTAACTTTCTGCAGTCTTGCACTGCTTAGTGTGTCTTGCAAAAAAGACGACACCCCTACGCTTACACCTTCTAACAAGCTATACAAGTGCCTTATATGTCAAGTGTAATGATATATGGCAATGAAGTATATTCATTAGATGCTGTTGATGGTAGTTATGGAGTAAGAAAATTTATTTACAACCCTACTACCCAAAAACTTACCGAAAGTAAAAAATTCAATACCCCTGCACACTCTATGCCCTGCAACTTGATAAAGGTGAGCGATACCAAAGCCTATTTGCCTTTATACAACGTACCAAAGGTATTGATTATCAACCCACAAACAATGCAGAAAACAGGTGAAATAGACATTCAAAGGTACGCCCACAGCGACAGCAGTCCGGATGCAGGCTACGGAATAATACGCGATGGGTATTTCTACCTACCCCTATTGCAATTAGGACCTGATTATGCTCCTTATGCCGACCATCTCCAAAGTGATGTACTCATCATCAATGTACAAACTGATAAGGTAGAAAAGGTAATATCAGAAACCACTACTCACTTGGCTATGCCTTCTCAACCCTCGTATAAAACTTGTATTTTCACCACCGAAAACAAAGATATATATATAATGTGTGCTGGTTATTTCGGGTTCAATCCCGCAAATACCCATTCAGGGTTTGTGTGTATACCTCAAAGTACTACGGTATCGGCTACTGAGTTTGATAGCAGTAAGAGTTGGGATATATCCAACACTACTATTGAGGGTACTACCTATAAACCTGCGACTATCTATAGTGTGGAATACTTAGGTAATGGCAAAGCAGTAGGTTTTGTAGGTGCTGCCGAACTTAATATTGATAATCCTTTTATTGATAAAAATGGTATTGCTGTGTTGATAGACCTCAACGCTAAAACTATTAAGAAGATTGATGGTATCCCTTATACTGATAGCCACAGCGTGTTTATTGGTAGAAACAACAACGAAGTAATTTTTGGGGTATCGGGTAAAGAAAAAAGAGGTTTATTTAGCTACAACCCTGCTACCGGTATCAGCAAGCAAGTGCTAAACACAGAAGGGGGTGCAGACTTTTTCTACGCATTTTAGTGCGAGCCGCACGAGCAATTTAGTGCGTTGCAAAAATCGAAAATTAATCAAAAAAATAAACTACAATGAAAAAAGTAATCTTAACTTTCTGCAGTCTTGCACTGCTTAGTGTGTCTTGCAAAAAAGATGACAACACCAAACCAGCTCCTGTGCCTCCCAGCACGGTAGAGTATAACGGTAATTTCTTATTAGAAACCTCGGTGAAAAATCCTGATGGAATGAGTGGTAGTTCCTATCTTCAAATCATTCATAAAATGGCAGGAGGTATCGCTGTTGATAACTCTAAAGCCGAACAAATAGAGTTTAGCTCTTCGGTACAAGTAGAAGGTAATAATGTTTATATCTTCGATACAAGTGATACTAAAGCATACGTACCTTTTTATACACAAGGTGTAGTGTGGATTATCAACCCACAAACGATGCAAAAAACAGGTGAAATCAATCTCAGCCAATACGCTCACAATGATACTAGTCCTGAACCAGCTATGGGTATTCTTCGCGATGGCAAATATTATCTATGTCTTACCCAAGTGAACCAAGGAGAAGGTTGGCAACCTTATCCCGATTATCAGCAATGTGATGTGGCTATCATCAACCCTCAAACTGATGTAGTGGAAAAAGTAGTATCCGAGACTACTACCAAACTGACCTTCCCTACCCGCCCTATGGCGCAATGTAAAGGAATGCTCTTCACCAATGAAGCAGGTGATATTTATATGGCTACTGCAGGCTATTTTGGATATTCTAAGGACAATACCAAATGTGGTTTCCTCTGCATTCCCAAAGGCAGTACCGAGTTTGATAGCAGCAAATCGTGGGACATCTCTACTACCACCATTGCAGGCACTACCTACAAGCCTGCCAGCGTGTATAACTGTTTGTATATAGGCAATGGAAAAGCAGTAGCTTATGTGGGTATAGTAGAACTCAACGGTTCAAACCCCTACACTGCTAAAAATGCAATGGCTGTGCTCATAGATTTCAATGCCAAGTCTATCAGCCAAATAAGAGGCGTTCCTCTTACCGATGGACATAGTATCCTTATCACCAAACTGAAAGACAGAGTGCTCTTTGGTGCTTTTGGAAGTGATAAACGCGGTATTTTCGCTTTCAACCCAGCTACCGAAACCGTAGAGCAAATCCTCTCTACTACTGGCAATCCTGGTGCTTTCCACGCATTTTAAATGAAAGAAGAGCATAATAAAAAAGACTGCTAAAAAGCAGTCTTTTTTTATTTTTTACTATTTTGTTTGCCTAAATAATGGTCGAGGGCAACGGTCATCGAGGGGCTTTCGGGTGAAGGCGCTTTGATATCGATGATGAGTCCTGCTTCTTCAGCAGCTTTAAGGGTTGCATCGCCATAAACAGCTATTTTAGTTTTCTTTTGTGAGAAATCTGGGAAACTTTTGAAAAGGGCTTCTATACCCGCAGGCGAAAAGAAAGTAAGTATGTCATACTTGTTTTCTTTGATAGCCGAAATATCGCAATATACGGTGCGGTAGAATACCACGCGTTCCCATTTTATTTTAATCTCATCTAAAGCAGCTGTAGCTTCAGGCTTAGGTGCATCAGAACCTGGAAAGAGAAATTTTTCGTCTTTGTACTTCTTGAGGATAGGCAAGAGGTCGGCGAACTCTTTTTTACCTACATATATTTTGCGCTTGCGATAAGTGATATATTTCTGCAAGTAGTAAGCAATAGCTTCCGATTGGCAAAAGTACTTCATAGTGATAGGTACTTTAAAACGCATTTCTTCAGCAATACGAAAATAATGGTCTACAGATTTGCGACTGGTAAGAATAACGGCTGTAAAATTGGTAAGGTCAATCTTCTGCATTCTGATGTCCTTAGCGGTCATCCCTTCTACTTTGATGAAAGGCACAAAATCTACTTTCACGTTGTGGTTTTGAATGATTTGTGTATACGGAGAGTTTTCAGCCTTTGGTTCTGGTTGCGAAACTAATATCGATTTTACCTTCATAAATGTTCTTTCTTTACACTTCCTAAAAATATCCTATTCCGTAAATAATAAAGATATAGGGTGCGATTTCAAGGGCGCAAAGATACAAAATAAAATAGAATAAGTAAGGTTTTATTTCTTTTTGATTAGATTTTATGATTTTAATCCAACTTAACATATTGATGCTCAGTAATATTAGTAATAGTACTAAAAGAAGTAAAAACAAGTGTTTTTCGCTTGTAAAAGGTAGATAAACACCTAAAAAAAGGACAATTACCATCACAATTGCAGCATATGAGGAGTAAGCTATTCTGTTAAAAATATAATCTCTGCTAAAATCGGAGAGGTCGAAAAGACTGCTAATCCATCGCTGAAGGAGAAGTTTTGCAACAAGAAATAGAAATACGAAAAGTACTATTTCTAAAAACATAAACCTCTCAGTATAAAGTTTTGTTATCCCATAGTGTTTGAGGCTTACATATACAAAAAGTGCTAAGCACAAACATTGTGTGAGGTAGAGCACTACCGTGAAGAGGTGGAGTTTGCGTTCCTTCTTGCCATAGATAATAATGTACTTATTGTTGAGCAATAGTCGCTGATAGTCCTTAAAATGCTTAGGATAGAACACGCGCAGGAAAGCTACCAACCCGAAAATAAGTAGGAAGGCAGGAAATATCCAAGTGAGATAAGTGCGATGTATGAGCAGTGCGTCCAAAATTACTGAGTAGGTTCTTCTTTGAGTTGTTCTTTGAGTTGTTCTTCTTTTTTAATGTCTTTAGGGGTATTTATTACTTTGTCGATACTATCGCGTTGGAGTTTGATTCTCTTTTCTACTTTCTTTACAATGGTATCGTATTCTTTAGGAAAAGAAGCATAGTACACCATATTCTGCGCTAGTGAAATACTATCGATTTGGTATTTTTTGTAGATAAACTGTTGTGAGTTGAACTGCAACGAGTCTAATTTTTGGGCTTGTGAAACTTTCATCGATTCTAACACAGCCAAATCGTAGAGCAGATTTTCCATTTGCTTTTCGTCCAAAAACTTATCGGGTTTAGGAACGATATTCTTTTTGCAAGCTGCTACGGCGAGTAGCAAAACCAATATATAAATAATTTTCTTCATAGTCTTATCTGTTGAAAGTGATGCGTTGCCCCTGAGGCTCTACAATAAGTTTACCATTGTGATACACCTGTTTGCCATTCACAAAAGTGCTCACCACAGCCGAGTGGAATTGTTGTCCTTCCAGCGGACTCCAGCCACATTTGTAGAGCAGATTGTTTTTCTGTACTGTCCATTGGGTATCCATATCCACCAGCACAAGGTCGGCGTAATAACCTTCGCGCAAGAAACCGCGGTCTTTTACCTGAAAAAGAATAGCGGGATTATGACACATTTTTTCTACTATTTTTTTGATAGAAATACTACCTTTATGAGCTTTCTCGAGCATTGCCACAAGCGAGTGCTGTACCAAAGGTGCTCCTGAAGGGATATTTACATAGCCCTTTCGCTGTTTTTCTTCGAGGGTGTGAGGTGCGTGATCGGTAGCAATCACATCCAGACGGTCGTCTAAGAGAGCTTGCCACAGCGCAGTGCGGTCATCAGCAGTTTTTACTGCAGGATTCCATTTGATGAAAGCCCCGCGAGTAGTATAATCTTCCTCACTAAACCACAAGTGATGCACACACACCTCAGCGGTGATTTTCTTATCTTTTAGTGGCATATCATTGCGGAAAAGGTCGGTTTCCTTAGCTGTTGAAAGATGGAACACGTGCAGACGCGCACCGGTTTTTTCAGCCAAAGCAATGGCGCGTGAAGAGGACAGATAGCAAGCCTCAGCACTGCGGATATAAGGGTGCAGATCTATAGGGATATCCTCGCCATACAAGCCTTGATAGTGGGCTAAATTCTTGCGAATAGTTGCTTCATCTTCACAATGGGCAGCGATGACCAAATCTACATTGTTGAAAATAGCTTCTATGGTTTTCTCGTTGTCTACGAGCATATTCCCCGTAGAAGAGCCTAAGAAGAGTTTTACCCCTGCACAAGCGTTTTTATCTAAGCGTTTCAGTTCTTCGAGGTTGTCGTTTGTTCCTCCTAAAAAGAAAGAATAGTTAGCAAATGATGATTGTTTAGCAATCGCAAATTTCTCTTCCAAAAGCGGAATAGTTACGGTTTGAGGTACAGTGTTAGGTTGCTCAAAAAAGGTAGTTACACCGCCGGCTACCGCAGCACGGCTTTCGGTAGCGATAGTAGCTTTATGAGTAAGTCCAGGTTCGCGGAAGTGCACTTGGTCGTCAATCACTCCAGGGATGAGATACTTGCCTTCAGCTTCTATCACCTCGTAATTCCCTTTAGGAGTAATGTGGGAGCCTATTTGTGCAATGCGCTCTCCCTCAATCAAGAGGTCGCCTTGAAAGAGGGTATTTTCGTTTATAATAATGGCGTTTTTGATAAGGGTTTTCATTATTACCTATTATTTGTTACCTGAATACAAGGTGTTTATATCTTCCCCCTGCAAGCATTTGTTCATTTACATATTCAAACCCTAAGCGGGTGTAAAGGCGTTCGGCTTCGGGGTTTTGCACATCCACGAGTAAGCCTATGGGTTGAGTAGCCACCTTTTTGAGATGCGTGATAAGTTTAGAGCCTATGCCTTTGCCTTGGGCAGCGGGCAGTACGCTGAGGGTATCTATATACAGTTCGCCTTCAGCGGTTTCATCTTCCAGCACAATATCTATACCGTAGCTACTGCGAATGAGTGCCAGCACAGGGGCGCGCAAGCGGTGCAAGTGAGCTCCATCATAAGCAATCACCGACCCTATTACTGCGCCCTCTTCTTCATATACCCAAGCATTTTTATAGGAATACTGATTGTCTTCTTGTTCAAAGAGGTTTTTTAGCAAGGCAATAGCTTCTTCTTTGTGGTCTTTGCCTATCATTTTATACACGATTTCCTCCATTGCTTGAAACATTAGTGGGGCAACAACAGGTGCATCGGTGGGGGTTGCGGGTCGTATCATCCGTTTAGAAATATAACTTTTTGAATTAGAGATTCTCCCAAGCGCTCGTTGAGGTTCTCAATAATTTTGGTTTTGCCATAACTCAATTCGTTGCTAAGTGCAGGTGAAGTTAGTCGCACATATAGCGTATTGCCTTTGAGTTCTACCGAGGTAGTATAACGCGCTATAGTTGTACCCATCAGTTCATTCCAGAGGGCTGGCAACGAGGCTTTTTGCAAACCATAATTGAGGTGATTTTGCTTTACAATGAGCTTAATGACCTCCGAGAGGGTGTGAGTATTTCCGTCCATAGCGGCAAAGGTACAAAATAATTTTTCACACATTGTAAGGATTTGGCACCATTCAATTGTACATACGTAAGTTTAGTGTTTTTTGAAAGGTCTAAACTCGTTAGAGAATTGTTTTCATTTAGATATAAACCTTTGAGTTCTGTAAGTTTAGAAATATCTAAAGAAGTGAGTTTGGATTTATTGCAATACATATTAGTAAGACTTGTATTAAGAGTAACACCTTTAAAATCAGAACCTCCACAAGCAAAGGTTTTGATATGCTCATTTTGAGAAATATCAATACTAATAATACCTTTTTCTCCAGAAAATTCCATTTTTGTAAATTTTCCATAAATAGAAACCGTATTAGAGCTACCTATTCCTACAAAAAGGTTTCCTGCTTTTACACTGGGATATAGAACTTCTAACAAAGCCTCACCTCCATCTTTTACACCATTGTTATTCCGGTCAAACCACACCTCAGGAATATCATTCTCTGCAATTGCTACGCTTAACATAAAGGAATCACCTTCAGCCTTGTTAGTAACAAAAGTTACTTTAGGTGTTATGGTAGCAGTTCCTTTTAGCGGAATGGTAATAGTTCCTGCATTGCTTTTAATTACTAAATTAGCTGTTTTTTCTCCATTAGTTTTGGGAGAAAGGGTAACGGTAAATTCGTATTTTTTACCTACTCCTATAGTAGTAGGCGAAGCTGTGGTTGTAAACTCATCAGCATTGGCACCTGTGAGTTCCACTGATGTAATAGTAACATCGGTTGCTCCAGTATTACTGATTGTAATGGTTTTAGAAGTAGTACCATTCACAAAATCACCTTTAGGGGCAGTTACTTCCATCTTAGGGACTTGTAAAGGTGGTTGTTGCGGATTGTCGTCATTCTTTTTACAAGAAACGAAAGTAGCGAATGCTAATGAAAATAGCATTACTGAAAAACTGAATCTTTTTTTCATAAAACTGAATTTTAAATTATTATGCGCAAAGATACGAATAATTCGTCAATTAGCAAATTATATTTCATTGAAAATGACTAATTAAAAAACAAAAAATGCGTGATTTGTGGTAAATCACGCATTTTTTCATTTGATAATTCTTTAATTTGTTAATTTCCTAAATAGCTTATTCATCACCTCTCCCGTTTGCAGGTTCAAAAACTCTTGATTGGTGGTGGGGCTATCTAAGCCACCGAGTTTGGGTAACCACTTGCCGGTTTTGATGTAGTCTAAACACCCTAACAGCTCAGGGTATTTGCGCTGTACTTGCTTGAGGTTGAGCCCTGTATAGAGTGCCGTTTTCAGCCGTTTGCACTTCACTTGGAAGATAAGCGAGAGCAGGGTCTCTACCTGCCACTCGCCTCCCATAAACAGCACACAGCTTATCATATCTTCATACTTGCTGAGCAGTTGTTCTAAACCTTCATTGGTGAGCGCACAGCCTTTACTGCCGTCCCAAATATATTCGGAATGGCAACCCTCACACGCCAACGGACACCCTGTGATGGTAAAACACAGGGAAATCTCGTTGGGTACTTCTTGGAGGACTATATCGTAACTGCTATACCGTAGCGTGCCCATAGTAACGTATTTTAGCTTCTTTTTGTCGGTCTTTAGAGAAATTAGTAATGCGTTTGAGGTAGCCTATCACACGAGTAGCGTGGTCGATATTTTCAGAACCACAATGGGTGCAGTGGTCGTGCGTGTGTTTATCGATATAGCCACAATCGTTGCACACGGTTACACATATATTGAAGCAGAAATAGTTACAACCTGTTTTAGCAGCTACATTCAGTAGTTTGTAGAAACCTTCGGCAGTGGGGTATTCTTCGAGGTTGCAGTGGTAAGCCGAACCGCCGTCTAAGTACTGTATATACTCATTGCCGTGCAAATAGAACTTATCGATAAGGTTTTGAGAGTCGTCTTCCACAATATAGAAATATGAATTGTAGCAATCGCGAGGCACTTGCAAACCATCAGCTCTATCCCAAGCAGCATTCTTCACCCCAAGGTTCTCGGCAGGTACAAATTCGGTATTGAACATAAAGCCGTATTTGGTTTTAGCTTCTTTGTTCTTGTCATAAATTAGTTTGAGGTTTTTGTTGATGAACGCCTTATAATCGGGATTGTCGGAAATGCGAATGCCTAAATACTCAGCAGCTTCCACCATTCCGTTAATTCCAATAGTGAGGAACTGCTTATCAAGCGAGATAAAGCCTGCATCGTACACTGGTAACATACCTGCATCTTTGTAATCCTGCACAATAGCGCGGTAAGCCACTTGGTATTTATGGATATTATCCAAAGTGCGTTCTAACGATAAATGCTTTTGGTAGAGGCGATTCATATTAATAGTAATCACATTGATACTACCGGTAGAAACTCCTCCTGCCCCGAGTGAATAGCTAAAGGTATTATCGGAAATTTCATTGCGCAAACGGCAGCAACTTGCCAAAGAGTCGGCATTATCCGATTGGTATATAAAGAAGGCATTGCCCTCACTGAGTTCTTTAGCACAGAAGCGCGCAAAATGCTCGTCGTACACGTGTTTGTCTTTGGTGAGCATCGCAGCAGTAACCACAGGGAAGGTGAGGATTGCTTTTGTGCGCTCGATGTTGAACCAATGCATAAAGAACTGTTGAAGTTTGTCTAAAGACTCATAAGAAGGTTTGCTACCATCGGGGTAGACGAAAGTGCCGAACATCGAATCGAAATACGGACGGTCATACAGTGATATATTCCAGAAAACCGACTGATAACCACGTGCTGCTGCTGGCTGATTGATAGCATATACCACGTGTTGCAATTCGTTTTCTATCACTTCACGATCGGTGTTGAGGTAATCGTCGCCATAGTCTTTGCGCGCAAAATGGTCGAAGTACATTAGGAACTCTACTGTGGCTACTGCTCCTGCAAACTGTGAAGATACTGAGAAGAGGAAGTTTACGAACGACCCGCAATAGCTTGCCAAATGTTGTGGGGCTTTGCTTTCACCGCCGAGTTTTACGAGCCCGTCCAAGAGCAAAGGATACATCGATACACTCACACAATAGGGTTTAAGACTCGTTTCATCGTGCACGTAGATTTCGTGGGCTTCAATCTGACGAATATACTCATCTGCTAATTCTTTGCCAAAGAGTTGCTCAATTTTGCGCGATACCAGCGAGCGGTTCACTTGGATATTGATATCCTTATTGAGTTCAGCCTCCATTGTAGCGATGTTCTTATGGGCTACATTGGCATTGGCATCAAAGAGAGACCCCGTAGCGGCGTTATGAGAACTCAAGTAGTTCTCGATAAATTTACATTTTGTCTGTAACTGCTCAGCAGTAAGTTTGGTAAATTTACTCATAATTTTTTATTTATTATTATTTCGTTCAAGTAAAAAAGGGTGCTGAGAGGTTTAGATAAACCTCTCATATATAGTACATTGTATAATATTGCTTTTTGTAAGTCCCTAAAAAAGGGGAAGTGATTTTTTCTTAGTTGCTGGGGCAAAGGTACGGAATAAAGCAATAGGTTATTAACAAAATTAAAATACTTATCAACAAAGTTATGAACAATTTTTGTTACTTGTTCATACTTAGAAGTTAAGGGGCTAAACTCAATTATTCAAATCTTGTGATTTGAAAAAATAGTTCTACCTTTGCCAAAATTATAAAAATTACATAACGCTACTATTTACTAATAACAATGAGTTTTTTTACTATCTTTATAGCTATTCTATTCTTTTTATTTTTCAATAGATTTTCACAGCAACCTAATGCTAAGAATTTTGGCAATACTTTCCGTCCACATATCTCTCCTGCAACTTTTGAACTCAACCTTCTATCCCTCTGTTCTCTCGTTATCAAAGCCAACGGACGTGTTACTCAAGAAGAACTCGACTTTGTGCGTGCACAATTCGTGCGCCTATATGGCAAGGAGCGCGCCAATGCAGTGTTTCGCAGTTTCAACGAGCTCATAAAAGGCAGAGAATTAGATGCTACTCGCATTGCTATCTATGTGCGAGTGCGCACTACTTACGAAACCCGATTGCAAATCTTGTATTTCTTGTTTGGTATTGCCGAATCGGATGGGGTGATGAGTGAGGAAGAGGTACGACAAATACGAGAAATTGCTTATCATTTTGCTATAGAAAACAGCGATTTTGAGAGTATCAAGGCAATGTTTGGCAGTAGCCAAAACAATAGCAACAACCCTCATAGCACTACGCCCAATGCCTTAGCAAAAGCCTATGCTATCTTAGGATTACAACCTAATGCCACTGCTGAAGAAGTAAAACAAGCCTATAGAAATATGGCAAAAAAATATCACCCCGATAGAGTGATTACTGAAGATGCTGCCATCAAAAAAGGCGCTGAAGAAAAATTCAAACAAGTACAAGAAGCGTACGAGCTAATTTGCAAATATCAAAATTAACAAATTTGTAAATTGTAAAATCAATAAATTACAAAAAAAAGTGGCAAGCGATCTACATCGCACCGCTACAACCGAATACCTTTGCTGTGTTCCCACCCTGGAGGATTTTTCAGGAGCTGGTCGTGTAGGACTTGCCGGTGCAAAAGTACAACTTTTTTATTACACTGCAAGTTTTTTTGAAAAAAACTTGTATCTTTGTAGCTAAAACTAATAAAACAACATACAATGACTACAAACAGAACCCTTACAATGATTAAACCCGATGCCGTTGAAAAAGGCTATATAGGGGCTATCCTTACCGACATCATCGCTGCTGGTTTTACCATCAAAGCAATGAAATTTACCCAGCTCACCCGCCGTGATGCCGAACAATTCTATGCCATACACAAAGGCAAACCTTTTTTTGAGAGTCTGCTCAACTTTATGACCCGTGGACCTATAGTAGCAGCTATCCTTGAGAAAGACAATGCTGTAGCCAGTTTCCGTGAACTCTTAGGAAGTACCAACCCCGAAAATGCTGCCGAGGGTACTTTGCGTAAGAAATATGCGACTTCACTAACCGAAAACGCTGTTCACGGCTCGGATAGTGATGAAAACGCTGCTATCGAAAGCCATTTCCATTTCTCAGAACGTGAAGTATTTTGAGTTAAAGAATATTTTTAGCTGTTTAACAACTAAAATTTCACTACTTTTGCCTCAAAAGTACTCTATATTTATCTCTTAATCAATGAAAAAACTCCTTTTACTCTTAGCAATCCTATCGCTACAATGTAGCAAATCTCAAGATAGTGATAACGTGAGTTTAAAAACTAACAAAATGCTCACTCTCATCAATCAGCAACGCCAAAAAGGTTGTAACTGTGGTAATACCTACTACAAAGCTGCACCCCCTCTAAAGTGGAACACCACCCTCGAAAAGGTCGCCAAAGCTCATAGTGATGATATGCGCCACCGCAATACAATGACCCACTATAGCAAAGATGCTAAAGACCCTGGCGATCGCCTCTCAAAAGCAGGCTACAAGTGGAGTACTTGGGCTGAAAATGTAGCTATGGGGCAACAAAATGAAGAAGAAGTGATGAAAAGTTGGCTCAAAAGCCCAGGACATTGTGCCAATATTATGAACCCCAATGTAACCGAAGTAGGCGTAGCACGCAGTGGCAACTATTGGACACAACTCTTCGCTACCCCCTCCAAACCCTAACCCTTAATCCTTGCCCGTGCGGCTCGCACCCTGACACCTGAAAATGTACTTAGACATTCATTCTCATACTCAGCACTCTACGATTGATACTCTGGTGAT
>QWCZ01001590.1_pt1 | contig 12575 bp, 8 predicted proteins | sample 1972651 | NCBI WGS metagenome assembly QWCZ01 (sample SAMN09866695, study PRJNA288562) | Human oral metagenome isolate pre1_saliva, whole genome shotgun sequencing... | isolation source: mouth | host: Homo sapiens | place: USA: California
CATAAACTTTTTCCACAAATTCATCTTTATTATTTAATGGTATCAATTCTCCATATTCACTATTTTTTCCTAGTATATCTTTTGGACCTGTGGGACAATCATAAGATACAACAGGTGTTCCAAAAGCAAGACTTTCTAGTAATACTGTCGGTAATCCTTCATATTTTGCAGTATGTACAAATAATTTTGCATTTTTAAAAAATGGATATGGATTTTCAATTTGTCCAAGCAAGATTACATCATTTTCCAGATTATATTCCTTAATTTTCTGCTTAATCAATTCTACTTTTTCCCCGTTTCCAATAAAATAAAGTTTCTCCTTTATTCCTCGTTGCTTTAATTTATAATAAATGTCAACAAGATGTTCAGGCTGTTTTTGCTGTGTCAGGCGTGACACCTGTAAAAAATAATTCTCTTTTAAATATTTTTCATAGTCAGGATTTACATTCTCTGCCTTTTCTCTAATTATTTTAAGATTTATTGGATTATAGACTAATTCCACTTTAGTTTTATCCATTCCTAAAATATCCACAAACTCATTTCTCATTGTATCACATATTGCCAGTATTTTATCATATTTTTTATATTGTTTTTTATATTTTTCTATTTTGTCTGCACTTAGCTGTTCTCCAAAAGTAAGTGAAAAATGAATCCAGGCAAATACAGGAATTGCTATGTCAAAATCTTTATATTTCAACAAATTTGAAGAATAATCTATAACGACATCATAGTTTTTTTCTTTTATTCTCTTTTCCACTTTTTTTAAATACGTTGTTTTTGCCTGTAACCTAAAAATTTCCTTAACAATTTTGCTTTTTCCGTCATAATTTTTAAATAGAAATTCATAATTCACCTTTTCTGGAATTTCATTTTCAAATAAATTATTTTTTCCATGATTCCAAGTTATAAGCAAATCAACATCATAATTCAGTTCAACCAAATTTTTTAAAACATTAAGTAAAACTCTCTCTTCCCCTCCCATGCTCAAATGACCATGTAATACCAATACTTTCATATTGTTCCTCACTTTATAATTTTTTCTTTTTTTTCACAGCATTTGTATAAATAGCAACTAAACACAAATAATATTGTTAAAGTTATTATCATATGTTTATTATTCAAATTATCATCTGTCATCCCTTGTATTAACCAAGCTACCAACGAAGCTTTTGTCGCTATTTCAAAAGCTGTATATTTAGAATCCTTTTTATTTTTATAAAATTTCATTTTAAACAACATTACCATATTTTGAACTAAAACTAAAATAAAAAATGCAAAGCCTAATATTCCATAATCTAGTAAGTATTGCAAATACGAATTATGTGTAGCAATATAATGCTGTGTTGTTAATTTATAAAATTTTTCATTCAAAAACCATGTTTTTACATATTCTAAAGTTCCATGTTTTTTGTAATATTTTAACGTTGCTTCTTTTCTATCAAGAGCTTTCCATCCGTATATTGGCTTTTCTTTTAATTCTTCTATTCCCGCTTCCCAAAATATTACTCTTAACTTACTAGACGGATCTTCATTATATTTTATTATGTATGGAACTCTTTTTGTAACCGATGTAGGTAAAAGAGGATAACCCACTGCACAAAGAACCAAAAATACTAACAAATACTTTTTTCTTTTTTTTAAAAGTATATAAAATATTGTAGGTAAAAGACTAACATAAACCATTTTTGAACGTCCTACAAGGACAATAAATAATACTAAAAGAATCATTACAACTAAACTTATCTTTTTTAAAATATTTTCTTTTTTTTCTTTATAAAAAATCAAAAATGATAACAAAAATAATAAAATTATACACATTATATTAGAAAAGTCCTGTACTCTTAAAATCGCCGTCACTCTATCTAATGATTCTAGTTTGCTCCAATCTTTATATTCTTTCACAAAATTAAACATTGCTAAAACTAAAACGATCATGCCTCCTGTTAATAAGGATTTTAGAAAATTAAACATTTTCTTTTCCTCATCCAAAAAATAAATTAAAGGGAAAAAACATAAATACTTTAAGTTATAATTGTCCAATCTGCTCTTTATTCCACCATCACATATTGCTATTATAAAGGGTGTCACTACAAGAAGCAACATTGACACAGAAAATATTTTTTCTTTAACAAAAAAACTATCTTCAAAATCTTTTTTATCTACTGCTATAGCTATTACAAGCAATATCAATAATAACGGCAACAATATATTATTTTCAAACTTTTCAGATAAAAATAATGATATTCCAAATAATAAAGCTACATAATATCCTGTTTTTTTTACGACTTGTTTTATTTCCATTTCTCCAAATACTCCTTTTGTAATTTTTCTAAAAACGTTCCTCTATTTTTTTCTTTATCCACATTTATCTTAAATGATAATTTATGTATATTTATTTTATTTTTTATATTGTTATATTCCTCTTCATCATACTTTTCAAACAATTTTATAAATAATTCATGTGGTAACGTATCAGAAACTACTATACATTGCTCTTTTTTATAATATTTTTCGATTAATTGTGTATATAAAATTTGGAAGAAAAAATAATTTGGTATTTTATCGTTATAATTCCAAAAAATAATTAACATATCTAATAATGTTCCTATAATTTTATTTCCTCTCTTTGAAAAAATTATACTGCTCAAAAATCTTACTTTATTTCTTTTATCCCATGAAAAATATATTGAATCAATTTTTTCCCATTTTTCTTTTTCATTGAAAAAATCATCTCTTTGATATACAAAATAATCCATATTAAAATATTCTTGAGGTAAATAATCTGTTAATATTACAGTTGCATCTAACCATACTCCACCATAATAATCTAATAATGCCAATCTTATAATATCTGTAAAATGAGCATATCCCATTTTTTTATCTTCAAGTTTTTTTATCAAAATTTCTGGAATTTCTAAATAATCAAATATATTTTTCATATCTACTCTAATTACTTCACATTCACCTTTATATTTTTCAACACTTTTATAAGATATTTTCACTATTTCTGGTAATTTTTCATAATCCCATCCTTGACCCCAAAATTGCCATATTATTTTTTTCCCATTAATTTCTTTTCTTTTTTTTAATTTTTCAAACTTTATCTGTCCTTTAAAATAATCATCCAATACTTTATTCCAGTCTTCAGCTATTCTTTTTTGATTTAACAAATAAATTTCTTTTTGCAATTTGTCAAATAATTTTTTAGGCATTAATTCTTTGTATATATATTTATACGGTTTTTGAGATAATTTTTTATTTAAATCATAAATTTTTGAATTATAGAATTTATATTTTGTCATCACTTTAATCCTACCAATCTCCTTATTTTTTGCATTTTAGATGTTTTATCATATCTTTTAAATAAAGAAAACCATTCTCCCTTACCTAAATAATTTAATTTAAACATCTTTTTATTTTCAAAATATGTTTTTATATAAACTCCTTGATCATCATCAACAATATTTTCTATTAATAAATCATTTTGTGCTTTTCTTAATTTTTTATAAAATTCATTCCATTTGCTAGTTGCTCCTACTATTACTCCACCTATTATAATTGTATCATTATTAAAAATAAAATTATATACATCTTCTTTTTTCTTTAACTTTTTATTTAACTTTCTTTTTTTAAAAATATTAAAAAAATGTATTTTTTCTTTATCAAAGTTATACTCCCATTTTTTTACATTATTTAATATCTCTCTATTTCTAATATACCCAAAATCTACCCAAGCTACTAATTCTGTTTTTATCATTTTTTTTATTATTGCTGTTTTTATTAAATATGATTTCATATTATTTATCAGTACATATTCTGGAAGCCAGTATTCTAAATTATGTATTTCATCAGGATTTATTCTTTTTCTAAATTCATTATTTTCTTGTATCTCTCTTATTTTTTTTATTATTTTAGAAAATTTTTTGTTTAAATCAAATGTAATTATCTTAGTTTTTTTATTTTTTCGCATTTTCTGTATTTTTTCTTTATATTTTTCTTCTGTAAAAATTATCATATCGTTATCCAATTCTGCCAAGTAACTAAAATAACTAAGATAAACATCCGTTCCCCTTTTCAAATTTTTTGAAACCTCATTTTCTATTTTTCCCCTTCCTATATTAAAAAAAGCAGTAACTATCGTTATACCCGTTTCTTCTTTCATTTTTTATCCTTTCATAATTTACAAAAAATGTATTAATAATCTATTTTATTTTTAAATATTTTTTATTTAAAGCTTTAATACTATTTCCTATTTAAACAATGGAATAGTTAGGAATTTCTTTGCAAGAAATTAAGATATTTTACTATAATTTATATTTTTTAAACGGTGTTTAGTATAAAATTTCGTTATTTTTCAATTTTTTAGGCATCTAGTCCTACCAAAATCTCTTTGTACACTCTTTCCACACTAATCTCAGGTATCCCCTTATAATAATCCTTCCTATACTCATGCTGATGTACTGGAATTTTAACAATATTATTCTCATAAAACTCATTATCCTCAATAACATTACTTTTTTCCTTCCACGGAAAAAACCCCAATGAACGTTTTCCAGGTCCAAAAATCCCAATTACAAACGGCTTTTCAAATCCGCTGGCAATATGGATTGGAGAACTGTCATTTCCTACAACAACATCAGCCCTTGAAATCAAGGCCCCAAATTCAACAAGGTTAATTTCTCCACGAAAATCAATAACATTTTTATCATTCTCAAAATTTAGGGGCAGTTCCTTTTCAGCTTTTGAACCAGTTATTCCTATAAAATAATTTTTATTTTTCTTCAATTTTTCAATAACTAAACGATATTTTTCTATAGGCCACATCTTTTCAGGTCTTTGGCTTCCAGGAGCGATTAATATTAACTTTTGCCCTTCATTTCCAAAATATCCATTATTTTCCAAAATTCTGTCAATTTTTGTAAAATCCTCCTTTGCAGGATAAATTCTAATCGGAATTTTTTCCCCTTTGTATTCCACCAAATCAAGCAATCTTTCCACTTCATGCTTTTTCATATCATAATGAACTTTCTTATTTAGCAAAAATGAGCCTGTCGCCACATCAAATCCAGCAATATTCGGAATTTTTGCCAGTTTTGCAAGCAATATCGACTTTATAAATCTATGCGGTATTACTGCATAATCATATTTTTTTTGCTTCAAGATTTTTAATACTCTCAAAAATCCTTTTATTCCCTTATCTTTTCCCTTTTTATCATAAAGAATTATTTCATTCAAATTGGGATTATTGCTTATAACGCTCTTATTTGCCGGCAATGTCAAATAATCAATCTCTGATTTTGGATACATTTCCTTCAGTCTTTGAATCAATGGCGTAGACAAGACAATATCTCCAATAAATGCCGTATGTATTACCAATATTTTCATTTTTTCTCCTTAATCTGTATACAGAGTTATTATATCACATTTAGTGTCTTTTTATAATAGTTATTTTTACATTTTAGATTAACTTGTGCTAAATTTCTTTTAAAAAATAACAAAAAAAAGACATAGCTTATGATTAAATTCACTAAGTTATGTCCTTACCAATATTTTGGAATAAAACTAAAAAATAATTCAAATTATTTCAATACTTTCGACTCGAATTTTTTTCCACCATAATACAACATATATTTCTTATCTTGCAATGCTCCAGGATTTACAAATATTATACCATTTTTTTCTGCAAAGTATTCTTTGTGTGTATGTCCAAAAACACAAATTTCAGCCTTTTCCAAATGTGCCTTTTTCTCTAGTTCTTCAAGTGTCCGTTTCACATTATACAAGTGTCCATGTGTAAGAAATACCTTTTTCCCCATCAAGTCAAATATTCTCGTATCTCTGGACTCATAATCATCCATATCAGTATTCCCCTTTACAATAGCAAAAAGTACATCCCTATAAACTAATGACATATCAATTGCATCGGTGCTGTGATCTCCTGCAAAAATTACGATTTCTGGATTTTCCAGCTCCATCACCTGCTGAAAATAATCAAGTCTTCTGTGACTATCCGAACAAATTAATACTTTCATTAAATCTCCTCTCTCCATCTTTTAATTTTTCCCTACTGAAAAATTTTTTATTATATACTCAAACCTCTTTAAAATCAAACTGCCAAAACTAGACAACCTAAAAATTTTCAAAAAATTAGTTGCCATTTCAATCCAGCTTATAAACAGTTTTATCATCTTTTAGAGTGAACTCCTCCCGCTTTTAGAATTGGGAACTTCTTGGGAAGTATCTGCGCATGACTAGCCAAATATATTTACCAAGCTCTTCGGACAGTTCCTGTCCTGTTTTTTGTTTCTTATTAACAATAAAATTACTTTGAAATTATTTTGAATGTTACAATTATTTTTCCCAAAAATAAATATTTATATAATTTGATATTTAATTTTATAATCTTCTAAATAAATTTGCTATATTTTTTAATTTTATACTAATTTTATTTGTTTTTTGCATATGTTCAATCATAGATTTTTTAATAAAGTTGCATTTATTATAATCTAAAATAGTTTATTACTAATATTATTTTTATTATATTTTCCTTTTATATGAAAAATAAATTAAATATAAAAAATAAAAAAATATTATTTAATTGTTCCAGTTAAAAATCAAAAAAAGAGGAAGAGCATATTTTAAAAATTTAGGAATACCCAAACAGCTATTACAAACTGCTTGAGTAGTATCCATTATTATTTGTGATTAATTTTCTAAACAATGAAAATCGGTTTTTGAAGATTTTCAAGTATTCTAACTCCAAGTTTACCAGTAATTCTTTCAACCATTACTGTATACCGTAAATCTCCCATTAAAACTAAATCATAATTTTGAGATTCATTCATAATTGTCTTAAATGTATCTCCTTTTTTGTGAATAAGGTTATAGTTTTCTCCAAATCTTTGAGCTAAGCTGTTTTCATCATCTTCTTCAACATTTACACGCAGTACATTTACCTTTTGCTCACCAAATATATGGAAAAAAGTAAATAATGTCTTATTTGCATTATAAGCCCCGTCATCAAGCAATACTAAATTATCCAGTCTGAAATTTTCCACATTTGGTAAAATAATTAATGGCTTGAATATGCTTCTTAAAATTTCCTTTAATACAGGAGTTACTTTTTCATTTTTTACAAGCACAAGCAAATCATATTTTTTCAATTCTTCCAGGATAATTTCAGAAGTTTCTCCATCCTTTGTGTAAAAATTTGAAATATCAGCTGTCATTTTTTCCTTAATTTTTTTTACAGTTTTTTCTTCCAGTTCCCTATATTCCTTAAAGGCATAATTTGCTCCAATATTTAGCCCCATACCTTCAATGCTCACAGGAAAAACTTCGTATTTTAAGACATCCTTGATGTAAATAACATCAATTTCAACATCATATTTTTTCTTAAAAATTCCCGCAAAATTAACCAATGGCTGTATTTCATTTTCTGCTGTAACTAAAAATAATGCTTTTTTTTGTAACATTTTAACCACTTCCTTATTATGATAATTTTATTTAACCTATTTTTCTTCACTAAAGTCAGGAGCTTCTGTAATTTTTACAACAGAGGCAATTTTTTCATTATTTCTAACTTTCATTATTCTGACACCTGTCGCCGAACGGCTTTGCACAGTAATATCATTAATGCTTGTTCTAATTAACGTACCTTCTGAAGTAATAAGCATAATTTCATCATTTTCCCTTACGATTTTTACATCTACAATTTTTCCTGTTTTATCATTCAGTTTTGCATTGATGAGCCCTTTTCCGCCTCTTGACTGAAGTCTGTATTCAGAAAGTTTTGTTCGTTTTCCATAACCTTCTTCAGTTATTGTAAGGAATCTCATTTTATCGTCATCCATTTCAGAATTAATAATTGCAGCTCCAATAACTTTATCCTTATCACGTAATGTAATTCCCCTTACTCCAACTGCTGATGTTCCCATGCTTCTTACATCTTTTTCAGAGAATTTGATGGCAATACCATTTTTAGTTGCCGCAAAAATTTCATCTTCTCCGCTTCCGCTTGTAAGTCCAATAAACATAACTTCATCATCATCATTTAATCTGATTGCCCGTTTTCCAGCCTTCATAATATTACTAAACAACGTCAGTTCAGATTTTTTAACAACTCCATTTCGTGTTACAAAGAATAAATTTCTATTCTTTTCAAATTCACGAACTTTTATTATAGTGCTAACTTTCTCATCATTGTCTAAATTTATAATATTTCCAATAAGTTTTCCACGAGCCTGTTTTCCAGTTTCAGGAATTTCATAAACTTTTATGCTGAATACCTTTCCCTTCGTTGTAAAAATAAGCAATGTATCAAGAGCTTTGGCAATATACATATCCTTTACAACATCATCTTCCACTGTATTTGTAGCATTTACTCCAATTCCACCACGCTTTTGAGAACGGTAAGTATCAATTGCCACACGTTTTACATAACCTTTTTCTGTAAGCGTTACAACAACTTCTTCATCCTTAATCAAATCTTCGATGCTAATTTCAGCTCTTGCATTTCTAATTTCAGTTCTACGTTCGTCCCCAAAATCTTCCTTTAACTTAAGTGCCTCCTCTTTAATTATACCATATATTTTTGAATCGTCAGACAAAATTCCCATTAATTTTTCAATTAATTGCATAAGTTCATTATATTCCTGATTAATCTTATCTCTTTCAAGCCCAGTAAGTCTTTGCAATCTCATATCCAAAATAGCCTTTGCCTGAATTTCTGAAAATTCAAATTTATCAATTAATTCAGCCCGTGCAACATTTGCATCTTTAGAAGCACGTATAATTCTAATTACTTCCTCAATATTATCAAGAGCAATTTTAAATCCTTCCAAAATATGAGCCCTATTTCTAGCCTTTTTCAGCTCAAATTCAGTTCTTCTCGTAATTACTTCAAATCTATGCTCCAAATATTTTTGCAAAACCTGCTTTAAATTCAATACTCTTGGTGCATTATCCACAAGCGCAAGCATAATCACACCAAATGTATTTTGCAAATCGGTAAATTTATAAAGGCTGTTTAAGATCAATTCACTTTCCTCACCTTTTTTCAGCTCAATTACAATTCTAATACCATCCCTGTCAGTTTCATCCCGCAAATCAGATATTCCTGTTAATTTCTTCTGTTTTACCAAATCTGCAATTTTTTCAATAAGCCTAGATTTATTCACTTGATACGGCAATTCTGTCACAACAATTGATTTTCTCCCAGTTTTTGAAGTTTCAATTTCCACACGTCCTGCAACTCTTAATTTTCCACGTCCAGTTTTATACGCATCATAAATTCCCTGTTTCCCGTTAATTATACCACCAGTTGGAAAATCTGGCCCTTTTATATAACCAATCAGTTCATCAATTGAAATTTCAGGATTGTCAATTAATGCAACAATTCCGTCAACTACTTCCCCTAAATTATGTGGCGGAATATTTGTAGCCATTCCCACTGCAATCCCATTTGCTCCATTTAGTAACAAATTAGGCAATTTAGCAGGCAATACAACTGGCTCATCCAGACTTTCATCAAAGTTCTTTCTATAGTCAATCGTATCCTTTCCAATATCCGCAAGCAGCTCTTCAGTAATTTTAGCCATTCTAGCCTCCGTATACCGCATTGCCGCCGCTTCATCCCCATCAATTGAACCAAAGTTTCCATGTCCATCAATAAGTTCATATCTCATATTAAAATCCTGAGCCATTCTAACCATCGCACCGTAAACCGAAGAATCCCCATGCGGATGGTATTTCCCCAGTACATCCCCGACAATTCTTGCCGACTTTTTAAATGGAGTCTTATGGCTCATTCCCATTTCACTCATGGAAAACAAAATTCTTCTATGCACAGGCTTTAATCCATCTCTTACATCTGGCAAAGCACGGCTTACAATTACACTCATCGAATAATCCAAATAAGCAGCCTTTATCTCACATCATCTGCACCTCTTTTCTTCTCTAACTCTATACTTTCATTTGTTAAATATCCAAATTCCTTACGTAATTTGCATTATCTTCGATAAATTTCCTTCTAGGTTCAACCTTATCCCCCATCAGAATATTAAACATCTTATCCGCATAAGATGCATCTTCCATCGACACTTTTAACAATGTTCTCACTTCTGGATCAAGTGTAGTTTCCCAAAGTTGTTCTGGGTTCATTTCTCCCAGTCCTTTGTAACGTTGAATTGTATATTTTCTTCCATCTTTTTCCAAAACTTTTGTCACTTGCTTTAGCTGGTCATCTGAATAGGCATATCTAATCGCCTTTCCAGCCTGAATTTTGTATAAAGGCGGCTGTGCAATATAAATATAGCCTTCGTTAATTAATTCCCTTAAATGTCTGTAAAAGAATGTCAGCATTAATGTCCTAATGTGAGCCCCGTCAACATCGGCGTCTGTCATAATTACGATTTTATGGTATCTCAATTTCTTTATATCCATATCATCACCAAATCCAGCTCCGAAGGCTGTAATCATCGCACGAATTTCTGCATTTTCCAGAGCCTTGTGCACTCCTGATTTTTCCACATTTAATATTTTTCCACGAAGCGGCAATATTGCCTGAAATCTTCTATCTCTTCCCTGTTTTGCAGAACCTCCTGCCGAGTTTCCTTCGACTATAAAAATTTCTGACTCAGCCGGATCCTTTGAGGAGCAGTCTGCCAGTTTTCCAGGCAGTGATCCAACTTCCAGCGTATTTTTTCTAAGCACAAGTTCTCTTGCCTTTTTCGCAGCTTCTCTTGCTCTTTTAGACATTACCATTTTTTCAATGATTTTTTCAGCTGCCTTTGGATGATCCTCCAAATAAAATTTTAAATTTCCTCCAACAATATTTGATACAATTCCTGTTACTTCACTGTTTCCAAGTTTTGTCTTTGTTTGCCCTTCAAATTGCGGCTCAGGTATTTTTACGCTTATTACGCAGACTAGCCCTTCCCTTACATCTGTTCCTTGAAATGTTCCATTTTTATCCTTAATCAGGTTCATCTGCTTTGCAACATCATTAATAGTTCTTGTAAGCGCTGTTCTAAAACCGCTGACATGAGTTCCGCCTTCATGTGTATTTATATTATTCACAAACGAATAGACATTTTCCCTTTGAGAAGTTGTATAATTCATAGCGATTTCCACTTCCACAAATTTTGCGCTTCGGTGTTTTTTCACAGTATTTCCGTTTTCATCCACAGTTTCCACTTCTTTAGCTTCCTCAATCTGCATTTTATCAGCCATATAAATTACATCATCAATAATTTTTTCATCATCAATAATTTCATTTAAAAAGTCCTTTATTCCACCTTCAAACAAAAATTCTTCAGTTTTTATATCATCATCATTTCTTTCATCAGCCAGCTCAATTTTTAAGTCCTTATTCAAATATGCCAATTCCTTCAAACGTGATTCCAGCACAGAATAATCATAAACTGTTGTTTCAAAAATTTCATCATCAGCCTTAAATCTAATTACAGTTCCATGTTCATTCTCGTCAACTGTGCCTATTTCCTCCACAGGCGTTGCTGGCACACCCCGCCTATATGTTTGTCGAAAAACTTTTCCATCACGCGTGACAGTCGCCTCAAGCCACTCTGACAAGGCATTTACAACAGATACTCCAACTCCATGAAGTCCACCTGACACTTTGTAGTTGTCGTTGTCAAATTTTCCACCAGCATGCAATACTGTAAGTACAACTTCCAATGTTGATTTTCCTGTTTTATGCATTCCCACAGGAATCCCACGTCCATTATCAGTTACTTCGATTATATTTCCTTCCAATATTTTCACAGTAATCTTATCACAAACTCCAGCAAGCGCCTCATCCACACTGTTATCCACAATTTCCCACACAAGATGATGAAGCCCACGTGATGAAGTCGACCCAATATACATTCCAGGACGCTTCCTAACCGCTTCCAGCCCTTCCAGAACCGTAATAGCTTCTGCTCCATAATTATTAGCCATTATTTACTCCCTCCATTTTATACCAAACTTTATATCTTCTCTTATTTCAAATTACTCTAAACTTTTCTTATGAAAAGCAAAAATAGCATCTATCCGTTGCAATAACAAAGCAATTTTAAACTTTTTGCCAAATAATGACATGATTCAAAATTCACAAAAATTTATTGTTCAAACAAGAAATCGCCTTATTTCCCAACACAAAAATTCCCAAATACGTGATCTAAAATATCCTCAGATGATATTTCCCCAGTAATTTCCGAAAGTGAATCTAATGCTTCCTTTAAATCCACAGAAATCAAATCCATAGGAAGCCCCATATCTATCGTTTCAAAAATATTTTTTATCGCATCCTTTGTCTTTTCAAGTGCTGTTTTATGACGAATATTTGTAATTATCAATTTTTCTGATGAGTTTTCCACATCTTCTTCCACAATATACGAATAAATTTTTTCCTGCATATCTTCAATTCCAATATTGTCCTTTGCTGATATTTCAACAATATTTTCCAGATTATGTCCTGCAAGATTAATTTTTTTATTTAAATCAATCTTATTCAATAATACTATAACTTTCTTTTTATTTTCTTTAATCTGATTTATAACTTCTATATCTTC
>QWCZ01002448.1_pt1 | contig 12569 bp, 10 predicted proteins | sample 1972651 | NCBI WGS metagenome assembly QWCZ01 (sample SAMN09866695, study PRJNA288562) | Human oral metagenome isolate pre1_saliva, whole genome shotgun sequencing... | isolation source: mouth | host: Homo sapiens | place: USA: California
TGATGGTATTAACATTGAAAAAATAAAAAAACATGATTTAAGAGAATCGCTTGGAATTGTATTGCAGGACACACACTTATTTTCTGGAACAGTTGCCGATAACATCAGATACGGAAAACTTGATGCAACAGATGAAGAAGTACGTGCAGCCGCAAAACTTGCCAATGCCGATCATTTTATAAAACACTTGCCACAAGGCTACAACACTTACTTAAGCGGTGACGGTTCCAGCCTTTCACAAGGACAGCGGCAATTATTGTCAATAGCAAGAGCGGCAATCGCCGATCCGCCAGTCTTAATTCTGGATGAAGCAACTTCAAGCATTGATACAAGAACAGAAAAAATTGTGCAGGAAGGAATGGATAAGTTAATGGTAGGAAGAACAGTATTTGTAATCGCCCACAGGCTTTCAACTATCAAAAATTCCGATGTGATAATGGTACTTGATCAAGGAAAAATTATCGAACGTGGAAATCATGATGAACTAATTGCTCAAAAGGGAACTTATTATCAGCTTTATACGGGTGGATTTGAAAATCAGTAAATTATAACTTAAAAATTTAGAAAAATTTTAAAGTAATTATAATATATATAAAATCACAGTTATACAATTATTTAGTTAACTGTGATTTTTTTATTAATTTATCTAAAATAATTTTATTTTGCATAAAAAAAATTATCAAACCTATAAACTTTGTATAAATGGACAAAAACTGTCCAAGTTATTATGTTACAATTTATTATAAAAATTTGAAAATTCTTTTTTTTAAGGTATAATATTTAAAGATATAATAAAATTTTGAATAAATTTATAAAATTTTACCAGGTAAGAGAGAGAAAAATGGTTGGTAAAAAAATAATTTTTAATTATCGCTATGGAATAGACATATGAGAAAATGTATCATATAAGGAGGGAATAAATATGTAAATTAAAAAGATATTTTCTGAATAAAAAATTCAATTCTATTAAATGTAAAGGAGAAATAAGGAGAAATATGGAAAATTCGTATGTATTTAATACAGGGAAAGATTTTTTTCCAGATAAGCAAGAAAATGTAATGGATAGTATTTTTAAACAATATGAAAGAGTTATTGTTGAAAGTTTAATAACTTCGTTTGGATTAGATTTTTTGTTAAATGATCGTCATGGCGGTGATGTTGATACAATTTTAAATGTTCGGAAAATTGGAAAAGATAGCCAAATGACATATAAAAATAAAATAAATGAAGAAACATACAACAACTTAGAAAGTTACAATAGTCATGAATATCATAGTCATAAAAACTATGTACAGAAAAACAAAGAAGTTAAATCATTAAGAGAACAGGGCTTATTGAAAGATGGATATACAGGAGAGAAATTATCAAAAAGTGATTTAGATCACATTGTTTCAGCTAAAAGTATTCATTGTGATCGAGGGCGTGTTTTATCTGGACTTAAAGGAACAGACCTCGCAAATTCTAATGAAAATTTAAAAGCAACAAATCCTAGAACAAACCGTACAAAAAAAGCTGATACAATGAGCAAATTTTTAGGAAAATATGGTGATGAATATACTGAATCTCAAAAGAAAAATATGAATGCCATCTATAATAATGCTGAAAAATCTTATGATAGAAAAATAAATATTGCATATTATACAAGTAGTAATTTTTCAAAAGATTTAACTTCAGCAGCAGCAAATGTCGGTATTCGAATGGGAATTAGACAAGCCTTAGGACTTGTATTTACAGAAATATGGTTTTCAATAAAGGAAGAATTCAAAAACTTTGGTAATTATTTTGACTTAAAAGAAGTTTTAAATAAAATTGGAACTTCAATAAAAAGAGCTTTTGAAAAAGCTAAAGTTAAATACAAAGAAATTTTTTCAAAATTTTTAGAAGGTAGTATTGCGGGTGCAATTTCAAGTATCGTAACAACATTATGTAATATATTTTTTACTACAGCTAAAAATGTTGTTACAATTATTAGACAAACTTGGGTTTCTGTAGTACAAGCTGCAAAAATACTATTTATTAATCCAGATAACTTGCCCTTTGGAGAGAGAATGAGAGCGGTTGTAAAAATTCTTTCAATCGGTGCAAGTGTTGTTGTCGGAGTATTAGTAAACGAAGCAATTTCTAAAACTCCAATTGGTGCAATACCTATTGCCGGGGATATTATTCAAACATTTTGTGGTACACTTGTTACAGGAATAATGAGCTGTACTCTTTTATACTTTTTAGATAGAAATGAAAAAATTAATAAACTAGTTAGTTATCTAAATAACCTTACATTTTTTGGAAATAGTGTGAATTATTTTCGACAACAAGCAGAATATTTTGAAAAATATGCTGCAGAGTTAATGAATATCGATATAAATACATTTAAAAGAGAAATAAAAATGTATGACGAATTTGCAATCAGAATAAAAAATGCTCAAAATAATCCTGTTGAATTAAACAGAGTATTAAGAAATATTCTTGAAATTATGGGAGTAAGAATTCCTTGGGATAATAACGGAGAAAACAAATCTTTCGATAGTTTTATGCGAGATAAAAATTCTAGGTTGGTGTTTAAATAATGTTTGAATGTGACGCATGTGGACATTGTTGTAGAAATTTAAATAAATCTCCAATTTATTCAGAATTGGATCGAGGAGATGGAACTTGTAAATATCTAATAGGAGATTTATGCAGTATTTATGAAAATCGTCCACTGATTTGTAGAGTTGATGAAAGCTACGAGAAATTTTTCAAAGATGTTATGAGTTTAGAAGAATACTATAAACTCAATTGTGAAGCATGTATTAGATTAAAAGAAGAAGCAAAAAAAAATAAATATTAGGAGGAGATTATTATGCCATTACCATTAATTATAGGAGCTGCTGCTGCAATAGCGGGGGCAGTGGGTTTAGGAGCAGGTGTACACGGCGCTGCTAAAATGAAAGAAGCAAACGATACTATGGAATCAGCTAATAGAAGACACAAAAAAAATATCCAAAAATTAGAAATACAAAATAAATTTACACTTGAAAAAATGGACAAATTAGGAAAAAAAGAACTAGAAATTATTAAATCTTTCGAGAATTTTAGCAATACTTTTGGAAAAATAAAAAATAAACCAATCTTTTCATCTTATAACAAGGAAGGAATTAAAATACCTAAATATAATCCTCAAGAATTAGAACAAGCTTCGATTGGAGCAGGATTATTACTTAGTGGTCTTACTGGTGCTGCACTTGGAACTGCAGGAGGATTTGCAGCAGCAGGAGCTACAACTGCTGCTGTTATGGCATTAGGAACAGCATCAACAGGAACTGCCATTGCTAGTCTAAGTGGAGTAGCAGCAACAAATGCAACTTTAGCAGCATTAGGAGGAGGCGCAATTGCTGCAGGTGGCGGTGGTATGGCTTTAGGAAGTGCAGTTTTAGGTGGTGCTACTTTAGGAGTTGGACTATTAGTTGGTGGAGTTGTTTTTGCTATTGCAGGAGAAACTCTTGTTGATAAAGCAGATGACGCATGGTATGAAATGGAAAAAGCAGAAAAAGAAATTAATAAAATTTGTCTCTATCTAAATGATCTAGGTGATACATCTGATAAATTCTACAGTGCTCTTTGCTCTATTAATGGTATTTACAATACTCATTTAAATTTTTTAAATCGTACTGTTAATACATTAAATAAAACTAATTGGGATAATTTTACACAACTTGAACGAGACAGAACAGAAAATACTGTTTTAATTGTAAGTGTTTTGTATAACATGTTGAAAACAAAATTAGTTTTAAAGAGTAATAATGAAAAAGAATTAAATAAAATTAATAAAAAAGAAGTTGATGAAAAAGAATTAAATAAAATTAATAAAAAAGAAGTTGATAAAGTAATTTCTGATTCAAAGAATGCTCTTAATGGAAGATTAATATAACTTACGTAAATTTTTTTACTTAATCAAGGAGAAAAAAATGATTAGTAGAACAGTAATTTTTAATTATCGCTATGGAATAGATTCATATGTTGAGAGTATCCAGAATTTTGTGTAAACTCAAAATATAATATATGGTACAGGATGGTGGTTTTATCATCCTGTTTTTAAATTCTTCCTTAAGCTGTCTAGACTGCTATTTTAAAATTTTTTTATCTTGAGATTGCCAATATAAATAAATAATCTGCCCAGCCATCATCAGTCCATAATTTATTCATCATCGACCTCTATTAAATCGTGAACTTGCCCTTTTCCACTTTTCATCTGAGAAAATCCTCTATCTATTTTTGCAAGATATTCAGCATTTTGGACTGCTTTCAAAAATTGATTATATTTTTCAAGATTTATTAAAACTACATTTTCTTCATTTTCTTTCACTGCTTTATCACAATAACTTTTTAAATTATTTCTCATAGTTGAAAAACTTACAGCTAACATATTTATCGCTCCTTTATAGTTTTTGTACAATTTATTATAGTTCTTTTTGTACAAAATGTCAATTAAAAAATAAAAACAAAAAATTGACAATTATTGTAAAATATAATAAAATATTTAAAAGAGTTTTTAAAGTTCAGGACTATAGTGATTTTACATCTATCGTGAAAGAATAATTATTTAAATGGTTGTTTCAGAAATGAAACAGCCTTTATTTTAAGAAAGGATACTTTTAAGATCGAAAACTTATGAAAAATACAATTATAACAGTAATAAAAATTTCTATCATCATATTTGTTTTTTTATTTTGCTTTGTGCAATATTTTATAATAAAAGAATATATAAATGATAGAAAAGCCGTAAATGAAAATAAAAAAGTAGATTATGTAATAATACTGGGAGCAAGAGTAAAAGGGAAAAAGCCTGCTAAATCACTTATGGAAAGGATAAAGGCGGCAACGGAGTATTTAAAGAAAAATCCAGAAGTTAAGGTTATTGCAACTGGAGGGAAAGGGGCAAATGAAGGTATTGCAGAAGGGGTAGCGATAAAAAGAGAACTCTTGAAAAATGGAATTAATGAAGACAGGATTATTCTGGAGGATAAATCTAAGAATACGGTTGAGAATTTTAGATTTAGTCTTGAAAAGATAAGAAATAGTGAAAATGGCAAAAATAAAAATTATGAAAATAATGGAAATCGAAAAATAAAAGTATTGATTGTAACGAATGATTATCACATTTTCCGTTCTAAAAATATTGCTAGAAAAGTTGGATTTGATAATAAAGATTACGAAATTTATGGTCTTCCGGCAAAAACACCATTGATTTCAATTCCACAATCGTATTTTAGAGAGTTTTTATCGAATGTGAATTATTTTCTTTTTCAGTTTAAAAATTAAATAATTTTGGTAAAATATTTTTTATAAAGACTATGAAAAAATACAAAATTATTATATAATATAAATAATGTTGAGTAACTGGGCTTGGATAAAGTAGTTGCTCATTTTAAAAATACACTAAAAAAATAATAAACGGAGGAATTAATATAAATGTTGGATCAAAAAAATAAAAGAAACTTTTCGATAATTGCACATATTGATCACGGAAAATCAACTATTGCAGACAGGCTATTGGAAAAAACAGGGACTGTGACTCAGAGGGAAATGGTAGATCAGCTTCTGGACAGTATGGATTTGGAAAGGGAAAAAGGGATAACTATTAAGGCACAGGCGGTTACGTTGAAATATAAGGCTAAAAATGGAGAAACTTATGAATTAAATTTAATTGATACTCCTGGTCACGTTGACTTTATTTACGAAGTATCAAGATCGCTTGCAGCTTGTGACGGGGCCTTGCTTGTAGTTGATGCTGCTCAAGGGATAGAGGCGCAAACATTGGCAAATGTGTATTTGGCACTGGAAAATGATTTGGAAATATTGCCTGTAATTAATAAGATTGATTTGCCATCTGCAGATCCTGATAAAGTTAAATTGGAAATTGAAGATGTTATAGGATTGCCGGCTGATGAGGCAGTTCTTGTTTCTGGGAAAACTGGATTTGGGATTGAAGACTTGCTGGAGGCAATTATTAAATATATTCCAGCACCTAAAGGAGAAATTGACAGTCCTTTAAAGGCATTGATTTTTGACTCGCATTATGATGACTTTAGGGGAGTTATTACATACATTAGAATAATTGAAGGGAAAATTGCAAAAGGAGACAGAATTAAGATTATGTCTACCGAAAAGGAATTTGACGTACTGGAAGTTGGAATTTTCTCACCTAAAATGAAGGAAGTAGATGAATTAACAGTTGGATCAGTTGGATATATTATTACTGGAATTAAGTCAATTAAGGATACACAAGTTGGAGATACCATTACACATGTGCAAAATCCGACAAATACTGCACTTGAAGGATACCGTCCTGCATTAAGTATGGTTTTTGCTGGAATTTATCCAGTTTCAACAGATGACTATGAAGATTTAAGAGAAGCATTGGAAAAATTGCAGTTAAATGATGCATCACTTTCGTATGCTCCAGAAACTTCACTTGCGTTGGGATTTGGATTTAGATGTGGGTTTTTAGGACTTTTACATATGGAAATAGTTGTAGAAAGATTGCGTCGTGAATTTAACATTGACTTGATTTCAACAGCACCATCTGTTAAATATCATGTAACACCTGAACAGGGACAAATGATAGTAATTGATAACCCTGCAGAATTTCCAGAAAGTAAAAAATATATTGAGGAGCCTTATGTAAAGGGTACAATTATTGTTCCAAAAGATTACGTTGGAAATGTGATGGAACTTTGTCAGGAAAAAAGAGGAACATTTATTAATATGAATTATCTTGATGAAACGAGAACTATGATCAGTTATGACTTGCCACTTGCAGAAATTGTAATTGATTTTTATGATAAATTAAAATCACGTACAAAAGGTTATGCTTCATTTGAATATGAAATGATTGGATACAAAGAATCAGACTTGGTAAAAGTAGATATTTTGGTAAGTGGAAATCCAGTAGATGCCTTTTCATTTATTGCACATAAAGATAATGCCTATTACAGAGGTCGTGCAATCGTTGAAAAATTAAAAGATGTAATTCCAAGACAGCAATTTGAAATACCATTACAGGCTGCATTGGGTACAAAAATAATTGCAAGGGAAACAATTAAGGCACTTAGAAAGAATGTGCTTGCAAAATGTTACGGTGGAGATATTACACGTAAGAAAAAATTATTGGAAAAACAAAAAGAAGGTAAAAAACGTATGAAAGCGATTGGAAATGTAGAAATTCCACAAGAGGCGTTTTTATCAGTATTAAAATTAAATGACTAATTTATATCTTATATAAATATGAATATAAAAATTAGACTTGTTCGATAATTATACAAACTTAGAATTTATGAAATAAAAATATTTTGGAAGAAATGGTATTGATTCCTTGTGTATAGATAAAAAGTTTTATATTATCGAACATATCTATTGATTAAATAATCCAAAAGTTTATTCGATATAAAATTATAAAAAAGGTAGGAAAAAACAAAAAGGAAAGAGAAAATAGTGAATAAAGAAATAAAATTAAATAAGAACATTATATTTTTTGATGTGGAAACAAACGGATTTCAGGGAAGTTCTGTTTTGTCGATGTCTGCGATAAAGGTTAATTATAATTCTGAAAATTCTGGAGAAGAGAGAAACAAATGGAAAAAAGTTTCTGAATTTAACAGATTTTATTTTAGAAATGAAGGCGAAGAGTTAAATGAAGGTGCAATTAATGTAAATGGATTGACAGATGATGTAATTTTAAGTGAAAGGAAAAATATTATTCAAAATACAGGAATTGAATATCCTTTGACTTTTAAGGAAGATATGGATAATTTCTTTGGAATGTGCCAATTATTATAATGTTCCATTTGAAGAAAGTCAATTACACGGAAGTTATTATGACGTTTTAATAATGTTTAGAATATTTTTTAAAATGATGAAACATAAAACTGGAAATAAGAGAATTTTAGAATTTTTAGAAAAAGAGTAATTTAAAAGACTTAAATTCTTGTAAAAATTAATTAAATAAAAGGGGTGAAAATGAGTATTTTAGCAAAAAAATCTGAGTCAAGTAATTTAATAAATACAGAAGAAAAAAATGATAATTTTTTAGAAATAACTGAGTACAAGGAAAATTTAGAATTTGAAGTTCTGGAAACTTTTTCAGATAAAATTTCTGATTTTATTGGAAAAAATGATTATCAAAAAGTTATTGAATTTACTGAAAAACAATTGTATTTGTTAAATCAGGCATTTACAGATGAATCAGAAAAAATAAAAATTCAAAATACTGATTTTCACTTTGAGTTACCGTTAAAACGAAAAAATAAAGATATAATCGGAAATATAAATGAATTAATTATAAACGAAAAGGTTAAATTTCGTAATTTTTTTATTTATTTAAAACAGGAATTGCTAAACTGTAAAAAATTCTATTTTATTGTAAGTTTTATAAGATATTCAGGGATTCAGTTATTAATAAGCACTTTGGATGAACTTGAAAAACAAGGGATTCAAGGAGAAATTATAACATCTGTTTATTTAAATATTACGGATTCAAAGGCATTGCGAAAACTTTTGTCGTATAAGAATATAAAAGTTAAGATTTATAATAATTCAAGTGAGAGTTTTCATACAAAAGCATATTTATTTGAAAAGGAAAAATATCATAGTGTTGTAATCGGATCATCTAATATTAGTCAAAGTGCCTTGTATTCGGCAGAAGAATGGAATGTGAAGCTGACAGATAGCAGTTTTTTTAATATTTATGGAAAATCGCTAAATCAGTTTGAGAAGTTGTGGCATAGTAATGAAGCAATAGAATTGACACAAGATTTTATTGATGAATATGAGAAGTATAAAAAATCTGTAAATGTACAAAATACTTTTGATTATAGAAAAACCAAAATTGAACAAGAAAATGAATTTGTACCAAATAGCATGCAAAAAAGAATTTTGCAAAAACTAAAAGAAACTAGAATAAACGGCAATAAAAAGGGCCTTGTAATTTCTGCAACTGGTACAGGAAAAACTTATCTTGCCGCAATGGATATAAAACAGTTTTTTGAAATTAAGTCTAATGCTAAAAATAAATTATTTGAAATAAATGATAAAAAATCAAAAACTTCAAATATAAAATTTTTGTTCATTGCTCATCGTGAAGAGTTGCTAGAAAATGCAATAAATGTTTTTTCAAAAATCCTTAAAATTGACAAAAACGAATTTGGAAGAATTTATGGCGGCTTAAAGGAAATTGATAAAAATATAATTTTTGCTTCGATTCAGTCTTTAAGAAATTGTTACAATGAATTTAAGCCTAGTTTTTTTGATTACGTTATAGTTGATGAATTTCATCATTCAATGTCAGACAGTTATTTAAAAATATTATCATATTTTAATCCAAAATTTCTATTAGGATTGACAGCAACTCCAAAACGTATGGATGGCAAAGACATTCTATCACTTTGTGATTATAACGTAGTAGATGAAATTGGAATAAAAGAGGCTTTAGAAGAAGACTTGATTGTTCCTTTTCATTATTTTGGAGTAAATGATTATACAATTAATTATGATAATATTCCTTACAAAAATGGGAAATATAATGAAAAGATATTACTAGAAAATTTATTGTTGAACACACGTACCGATTACATTGTTGAAAAAATTAGTAAATTTGGCTTCGATGGTGATGAACTAAGCGCTGTTGCATTTTGCCAGAATATAGAGCATGCTTTTTTTATGAAAGAAGAATTTTCAAAAAAAGGTTATAAATCAGCTGTGATCACAGCAAATACTAGTTCAAACGAAAGATCAGAAATTTTGAAAAAATTCAAAAACAAAAAAATTGAAATTTTGTGCGTAGTAGATATTTTAAATGAAGGAATTGATATTCCAACAATTAATTTACTGCTATTTTTACGTCCCACAATGTCGTCAACAATTTTTATACAGCAAATTGGGAGAGGATTGAGAAAGGCTAAAAATAAAGACTTTGTAACAATTATTGATTTTATTGGAAATCACAAGAAAGATTATTTGCTGATAAATTATTTTTCAAGTGAAGTTGATAACAAAGATACTTTATTCACAAAAAAAGAAAAAATTATAAATGAAATTAAAAATCAATTTTCAAATATTCCAAAATCTTGTTATGTGGAACTAGATAGAATTTGCCAAAATCGCATTATTGAAAAAATAGAAAAAATCAATTTTAGTTCAAAAAATATTTTAAAGGAAATGTATTTAGATTATAAAGTTGAAATTGGAAAATCTGAAGATGAGTTTTTGCAAATAGCAGATTTTGATACCAATATTGAGCTATTCCAGGAATTATGCCTAAAAATGCATTCATTTTATAATGCTCAATTACAATTTGAAGATTCTAAAATTTTTAAAAATGAAAATGAGAAAAATCCATTAAATACAACTGAAATTGAATTTTTAAAATATTTAGAAAAGAAAATAACACTTGTTGAGCCATTTACCTTTTTAATTATTGATTATTTAGCAACTGGAAAAGAGTATATTAATAACAGTGATTTATTAAACAAGTATAAGGAATTTTTTGATATTAAAGGAAATTTTGAAAAATATTACCTTTTGAATAGGATATTTGAAGAATTGATGGAAGATGAGATTTTAGAAAAAACGCTTTATGGCTATAGATTTTCTAAAAAATATGAAAAATTATTTTCAAATGGAAAATTAAATGAGAAAAGTACTATAAAATCTAACAAAAAAGTAAATAAATCAAATTTTATAAATCGATTGAAACAATTAATTTATCTAGGTTTGAATGAATTTAAAAGAAATGATTTAGATGAATTTAACGAAAATATTCTCATTTCGTATAAAGAATATAAGCGGGTGGAATTACAAATATTACTTGATTCTAAGGTGCCAAAAGGCAGCTGGAGAGCTGGTTATGCGAATACTGATAAAGATATTTGCTTATTTGCGACAATTGATAAAACGCACATTTTTCAAGAGAATTTAAAGTATGACAATTCATTATTTGCAGATGATATTATTCAGTGGATAAGTCAACCAAAAACTTCTCATAATTCAAGTGTTGGACAAATGTTTATTCATCATAAAGAAAAAGGATTTAAGGTTCACATTTTTATACGAAAATATGCTTTTATGAATGGAAATAAGACAAACCCTTTTATCTATCTAGGAAATGCAAAGTATTACAGCAGTCAAGGCGATAAACCAATGAAAATATTATGGAAATTGGATAAGAAAATTCCTCAAAAATTAATTTATGAATTATATAAATTTTAAGTAATGGAATAAGTCTTAAAAATTATGAAAAAATCTATCTAAAGAACGAATAATAATGCTAGTAGTTAGTAGTAATTTATGAAATGTGTTTGGCATAAAAGTATGCGATAGAATAGATTCTTATATTATATTTTATTATTTATATTTATCACACATTACATATTACTCCATCTTAATTAATGTATGTTATGTAAAAATTTTATAAATGATAAATGGAGAACTACAATTTAATTTTTGAAAGAATTTTTTCAAAAGTTATTTCTTTGTTATAATAATCTAATTTTTCTAACCATAATTCTAATTCTTTCTTTCTTTTTTTAAAAATTTCCAAATCCTTTTTATTTCCCAACATAATTCCTTCAAAATGCTCGGGCAAATTACATAGTTCATAATAACCACACAAAAAATCATATTTTGAATTATTCTCTAATGAAAGAGACCAATTAAATGGCATTTTGGATTTTTTTACTTCAATAAAAATTTCTGAAACCCATTTTATTTTTTTTTCTTCTTCTATTAAATAATGTGATTCCTTATTATTTTTAAAATGACATATTCCCATTACTAAATAATCTATATTTTTATATCTTATTTTCATATAAACTCCTTATTTATCTTTCAAACTTATATAGCATATTATCGAAAATATTGCTATAATTTAAAACCTCATCATAATATTCTAAATTTTTTTGCCAATTTTTCTTCATTTCATAAGATTGTAATTTTTTGTATTCTAAAGCTTCTTCTCCTTCCCAATGATACGCAGCATAAATAAGGTTTTTTGTCAATTTTTGTGAACCTATAATTATCTTACACCATTCTTTATTTATTATTTTCCAATGCCAATCAAAAGGTATCCTTCCATCTACAATTTCTAACTCTGTATCAAGAACTTCAAAATTACTATATAATAAAAACAATTTTTTTTGATTATCTAAAATAACAATTCCAAAAACTTCATGAATCGTTCCATTTTCTTTTAATTTTACTTTCATTAAATATTTTCACATCCTATCTCAAGTTAAGTATATCACACAAAATCAAAAAAATCGAGATAAATTTTTCTATTATATAGAGATAAAAATATGATATAATTATTTAAGATCAAAAATTAAGGAGATTAAAAAATGCCAGTTTACTATAATGCAGATAAAAAGACATGGTATGCTATGTTTTATGCTAAAGATTACAAGGGTGTAAATAAAAAGTACAAAAAGACTGGGTTTAAGAAGAAAAAGGAAGCTCAGGAATATGAATATGAGTTTAAGAAAAAAATTGCTAAATCTGTAAATATGTCATTTCAATCGTTGTATGAACTTTATTTTGAG
>QWCZ01001884.1_pt1 | contig 12564 bp, 9 predicted proteins | sample 1972651 | NCBI WGS metagenome assembly QWCZ01 (sample SAMN09866695, study PRJNA288562) | Human oral metagenome isolate pre1_saliva, whole genome shotgun sequencing... | isolation source: mouth | host: Homo sapiens | place: USA: California
GAATATGTGTTCGAGCTAACAGAGGTTTTATGTGGCGATTAGAAATCGCGAGAGGGACAAAGATGTATCGAATCGACAGTAAGGTAGATAAGCCAGACATCGGGTATTTAAGAGCGGCAGTAGAGCGAGCGGTTGTAAAGCGTGGGGTTCGGCTTGACGGGAAGGTGTTTGAGCTTCGGAAGTCGCTAAATTTCGATGTAAACGATAAGCTCCGTATCTTTCGGGGTGAGTATGGTCTTGAGAATCCGAACAGCCAGAGACAGCTCTCTGACTGTCTACTGCGGGTTTTAGATAACGAGGCGCTTTCTGTCTTACGAGATAAAGACGGGAAGCTAACGACAAAGAAAGAGTATTTAGAGCGTTTAGCGGATGAGGGAAATCGTCTTGCACTGGACTTACTAGAGTATCGGTATGTGAAGAAACGAGTGGAGACGATAGACAGTCTATTGTTGCAGTGCGATAAGTACGGCTTATTGCATCCGAACATAACGTTAGGTGACACGAATCGTCTAAACTATGAGAAGCCAGCGCTTATGAACATCCAGAAAGACATTTTATGGGACATCATACGCCCGTATAAGGACGGGGCTAGTTTAATCAGCATAGACATTAAGAATCAAGAGCCTATGATTTTGATAAACTGGCTTGGGATAGAGTCACTAAAAGAGGCATATCAGAAGTATAACTGTGACTTGTATAGCGGGATTTTCGACTTGGTTTATGGGAGAATGCCGAGTGAGGAAGAGAGGGCAGAGTGTAAGGTAGCTTGGAACGCTCTAACTTACGGAACTTCCAAGAGGGCGCTTAAGGAGATGTGCTGTTTAATAGACGCAGACGAGATATATTCTTATTTCAACAAGATACCAGAGCTTAAGTCGTATAGAAGTAAGTGTTACGCCTATGCGAACAACAAGATTCGGGCTTGCAGGACATATTTCGGAACGCCGCTTCGGGCAACAGCCAGACAGGTCGGGCAGTTAAGTCGGCAGTTAATGGACTATCCTGTGCAGGGGACAGGCTCGGATATATTGAGTTTATTGGTAAAGCATTTTGAGACAGAGGGTATAGCGGAGGGGCTTAGTTTATATTATACTAGGCACGATGAGCTAATCTTAGAGGCTGGTAAAGAGTATATGAGCGGTTTAAGTTTAGAGGAGCTTGAGGGACGGATGCGGGAAATCTTCCAGCATCAAGTAGACGACTGGGAACCATTCCAGATAGAGGTGAGTGTTTTGTGAGTTAATATACCAAGCCTTGTACACGAGCAAGTTTTCCGCGCATAAAAAGAATTTGCAAATTAGGAGGAAACAGATATGAAGAATAAGCAGGACACCATCCGTATTTCGGCGCTGTCACTGATGCTAACGCTTGCGGCGGCGGGCGCGACATTTACGATGGGAGAGTTTGACGCATATGCGTCCACGGTAATCAAGATGAACAGGTCGTCTTTAGCGGCGGCGCAGACTCCTGCGGTGGCACAGCCGTCCAGTAACGCGCATTGGGAGTCGTCTGACGGCTACAACTGGAAGTATCGCAGGGCAGACGGTAGCTATGCTACGGGCTGGGTTAGGGACGAGGCAACGAACGACTGGTATTACATGGACGCGCAGGGTAACATGAAAACTGGTCTGATAAGTGACGGCGGCTATAGCTATCTCTTATCGAATCAGCATGACGGAAGATACGGTCACATGATTCGTAACGGCGAGTCGTTTAACGGTCACACGATTAAGGCGTGGACAGCAGGTTCTGGAAACCCCGAGGGCGCTTTAATGGGAGACGCAGAGAACGACAGGGCGATAAGGGACAGCGGTAACTATTATGTCTACAACACAGCATCGGGTACTTTGACTTATGTAGACAGCCTAGGCGGTAGCACTTCGTATAACACAGGAGCGCAGGATACCCCGAAGCGGATTGAGGATGTACCGCCCGCGAACGTAGACCCAGCGGGGGACGGTGGTTATACATTGAATAATAACACGGCAAGTAACAGTGAGTTTAACTGGGACGCAGTGAACAAGTCTGACCCAAGGAAGGCAGGCTTTAATCCATTGACAGATGTAAAGAACGGTATACATTAAATAAATCGGGGAACTTATGAGCAAGAGAAAAATCATAATTACAGTAAGTATAGCCCTTGTGGCTGTTACGGCAGTAGCATTATCTGTGTTTTTAAGAAAGCCACACAGGGACAAGCAGGATATGGAGTCTAAAGCTGTTGGTACGAGTACCCAATCTACATCAGCTTTGAGCGAGGAAGAGTCTGGTGACAGCTTTAACACTGACGACTTAGATACAGGAATCGCCAAGGAAGGACGCTCAACTGGTGGTCTTGCACATGGCGTTGATGAGACAGAGGCAAGTACTGAAGCTTCCGAGCCAGAGACCTATGCCGAGACTGACGCGGATGGCAAGAATTTAACAGAACCAGCACAGATAATTCCAACAGTTGAGCAGGGTTTATCCGCGAGTGAATACGGTCAGATAGCAGAGAGTGTACAACAGCAGAACAACGAGGCGATAACGGATACAAGTTCAGATGGCTCGGTAGGTAAGGATGTAAATGACGCTATCAGCGCGATACAGGACGCAGAGCTTGAAGAGGCAAAGCGCCTTGTTGCTTCTCCAGAGTTTCAAGCCTACTTTGAGTCAGTACACGCAAATGATTGAGGTGACTAATGTTTAACAGGGTAAAGAAAGCATTAAAGCAGGGTTTATCTTTAGCCTTAGCCGTTGCGGTGACTGTGGCAGTTCCAGTCACCGCGTCTGCGGCGGGGGGTTTGGGGGTAAACGCTGGTTCGGAGGGTGGCGTTGCTTCTGGTAATGACCCAAACTACGCGGCAAAGTTCCATGCTTATCCGCAAAACCAAGGAATCCGTTTATCTATCGTTGATAAAGACGGTGATAGGGTTGCAAACTCCGTTGACATTGTAAACTATGTGCCAAAGAGTTTAATCACTGGTTTAAGTTTCGGAGATTCCGAGGTACGGTCAAATCAATTTTCTGGTAGTGAGGCAGAGATTGGAAAGTATACCGCTCGGTTTATGAACTGGATAGGTTGGAAGAAGCAAGGCAACAAGAGAGACGATTTTGAGTATTCAAATGGTATTAAGACAGAGAAGTACACAGGTATTTCATGGTCGCAGGGTGTAAATACCGGAGTTCCTCCGCATCAAGGTAAGCATGGCAAGATAACTACGGTAATGATTCCAAGGTCATCTTTTAACTATATTCTTTGGAATAGTGTAGATTATTACGCCCGTAAGGCTGGTAAGGAGGTAGAGCAGTCTGTTCTGAACAACTTAACCCGAAGAATGACACTGCCATCTTATCTTGACGACTCGGGTCAGTTCTTGGCTGGTGGTGTGAACTTGAAGAACGCCTTTGCCACAATGGTTAAGTATACGGATGGGTCGGAGAGTGACACAAATATTGCGACTTATATCGTTAATATGGATATACCGCTGTACGATAACAAGGGCGACTCGGCAATGGGAGGACAGCCTTTATTTAAGCTTCTTCCCGGCGTTGGTGGTGCAGACAAAGTAAACACTAACAAACCAGACGGTTCTAAATATTCCATAGCTGACGCTATGATAGAGTACAAGTATAGCCTAATCGCAGAGCCGCTTTACTGGTATGTTCCAGAGGTTATTACTACAAACGCAGAGCGTATAGCGAGGACTGGAACTGTCCATGAGAATTATCTTAGGTCAGTTAGGTACGGAACTGCTTCATATATCGCTAAAGAAACCTATGAGCAACTAAAGGCTGTAGGCTACAGTGACAATCTAATTCACGACTGCTCCGTTGGACCGGACTGGGGAACTGGTTCACTTGGAATTACGACCATGATGGTCGATAAGGACGATACGGATTTAGGTGTTTATTTGTGTCAAGGGGCGCATACGATAGACTATACTCCTAATTCAAATTTGTGGAGCTTGTATTCGCTTGGAGCTAATAATAACGCGAAGGAGAACGGCTATTCGGTGTTTATTTTTAAGGGCGAGTTCTTTAAGCCGAAAACGCCAGCAACGCACACCTTTGACAGCCATAATTACGGCAGTAGCGGAACGTATAGGAGAGCGCCAGCACCAGACCCGAATACTGACCCACTAAGCGACCCGAGTCAAGACCCGAATCCGAATAAGAAGATAGTGAAGATATACGCTCGGAAAGCGGGTGCAAACTCGTTTATTTACGAGGATACGCAGATACGAGTTAATACGGTTTCTCCGATTAAGATAGAGGACGAGGGCGAGTACACGGTCGATAACTGGTTCACATCGAATGTGGATAAGTTCCCGTCAAACGGAAACGGTTCAGCGGGTGTGAACGACTACGGTGCGATAAAGGGTTCAATTCCGAATAAGCAGACAGGCACGGGTACTACGACAACGAGCCTAGAAGATAACGATGTGCTGTATGTTCGCTTAGTTTATGACCCAGTGTGGGTTGTAAAGGTTTATGAGGACGCAGACGGTAATCAGTTGAAGCCGACAACGATAGAGAAGATAAAGCGAGTGCCGAACTATAACGGCGGCGAGGGTGGTTACATTATAGATAAGACTCGCACGACCGAGGGCGAGCCGTTTAATGGTTTGGACGGTGGAACGCCTTGGAGTAGCGTCATAACGAATACGCACGGAAATGACGGTAATAGCGAGGTAATTCCAGTACCAGAGAGTCATCACACGATTTATATTCACTATACGGTGAGTAAGGTCGAGGAGACAGCGCCGCTTAAGCTCATGCAGAGCGAGATAGCGCACACTTTTAAGCTGTCAGACCTTGCAGTGGCTAGGGAGATTAAGCACACTTGGAATATCCCAGACGAGCATGGAATGATGCCAGAGCGGTCGCATTACGATGATGACGGTGATGAGCATATAGACCACTACGAGTGCCACTGGTATAGCACGATAGTGGACGCGGATTGGGCATTTAATATCCGAAATAACTTTAACTACGGCGCAACTTCGTTTGTCGGAACGGACGGCGAGTTTAAGACGATAGAGACAGGACGGGTATCGGACGAGGGAAGTTCGAGAGCGCTAGGTTTTGTAGCAAGTAACGGATTAGCGCCGAACATGCAGTTTACGGTGTATCGCGATAAGGCGAAGGATAGGCTTACGGCGTATCCGAACGGTTTAATCAGTGGTTCTTCCAATCATCAGAACAACGAGGGTCTAATCAGTAAGATAGGCGTAGACAATGTGAGCGCTGTTTATGGCGGTGGAAGGCTGTTGCCAGAGAGTTCCGCACAGTATGCGTTTAATGACTCGTTTAAGACGCTTTATCAGTATGTAGGAAAGAATGACCCGATAAGAAAGCGCAGGGTGCAGAATGATAGAGGACACTACCACGGACCAATCGGTTTAACGAGCTATACGGCTTCGGAAGTCCCGAATCTCGCATATCTAAACGCGCTGTATAGCAGAGATAACAATGTAATCGCATATGGATTTGTCGGAAACGCGGGTAAGGGTGCGGAGAAGTCAAGTGCGGGTGCGGGAGCATTTGGAATCTTCGGTCAGAACTACAACTTGCATAATAGCTACGCGGCAGACGGCAAGCAGTTCATCGAGTTTTTCCCGTATCACAAGATGTATTTCCAGAAGTCGGACACATACGACCACAGTAGCGCAGGAAACGAGAGTGCGTTTATTACATCGAGTAACACGAGTTCGGTGCTGGATAACTTCTCTGTAGAGACAGGTGTTTATAACTCAAAGGGAAGCGATAACGCATACGGAATCAGCCTAGCTTCAGAGCAGTGGAGTATACATGAGCGTGCGAAGAAGGTGCTTGAGGCAAACGGTATTAGACCTGCGACCGAGAATCTGTTACCGGGCGGCGCAACAATAGAGTTACGGTCTAACTCAACAGACAAGGCAAACACGCCAGAGGTTTGGGTAGGCTTTAGGACGCTTCAAGTGAGTATACCTGACGAGTTAAAGGGGACTCTAGTCGGAGCTGACAAAGATAGCGTAAAGACGACATCGGTAGCTAAGGCAGACGGCGCGAAGTTCTATAATGACATGGTATCGACATTAGAGAAGTATCAAGTCGAGAAGTGGGTAGACGATGGAATCCGCACAGCAGAGCCAGAGACAAAGGTATCGGGTATCAATCCCGTGCAGTCGTTTGGCGGTAACAACTTACAGAACGGAGCAGACAGTAAGTATTACTTAAAGGTCGGAAAGACGGACGGTAACGGAGCGCAGATGTCGGTTGTAGATAAGCAGGCGGCGACAGCGGGAACGAATACGGGAGTCTTTGAACAGCATGTTTATCGTGTATACGGCGATTTAACGGGCGATGTGTTGCATAATGGCTTAAGGGTTGTCGTAACGAAGGATGGACAGGAGATAGCAAGTACGAATATCACGAGCAGTGCAGACACAGGAGACGGATTGCTTGGAAACAGTGAGGTTCGTAATGTAAACGAGCGGACAAAGTTTGTCACGAACTTTGTGAAGTCTTTGGACAAGGCAAGGGGCAGTGATAGAAACGGCGTTCGCTGGTATTACGAGGCACAGGACGGAATCGAGGTTGTGGAGACACTAGGCAGGGCGCAACTTGGATTTACGGACGGAAACGGTAAGCCGAACAATCGGTCAGAGGTAGCGGATACGAAGCTGTCTGGAAAGCTTGAGAGCCACGGAGACATAATATCTGGTGACAAGGATAAGACGAGGACAGTGCAGTATCGGATGAGTGCCGCGCCGATGGGAAGTGACAAAGCGTATTATATCGGTTCGTTTAACGGGGTAGACATAACGGTGAGCGGGCTGAATGAGGCGTTTAAGAGTCGGCTTTACTACATGAGTAACAATACGGTCATGGATTTGAACTAAGGTGTATCTGGAGGGGGTGAAGTCACGGAAAGGCTTTGCCCCTTTCGTTTTAGGAGATTTAAGTGAAGAGGAGTAGAAATGGGAAATAGAGCAATACGAGTTGTACTTGCCTCTGTACTTATGGCAGTATCGTGCAGTATGTTAGCATATGCAGAGCCAGTTACGGAGGAGTATGATATAACAGCGGCGAGTCCGATAGAGGTGATAGTGATGTCGGACGATGCGGGGGCAGGGTTTAAGCTGACTTCGCCAAGCGGAGCGGTGTATGACGGCAGTAACTTAGTAGGTCTTGACTTAAAGAGCAACACAGCTTTGGCAAGGAAGTATACGCTGGACGGCAAGGAAGTTGGGACATGGAAATTAGAGTTTGACAATGCGAATAACACGAATGTAGCGTTTATCGCTTCTTCGGATGCGAATGAGTATAAGCTTGGGAAAGACGAGACGGTAGCGGATGATGCGGGTTCAAATTACTTGTATGCAGACATTTATGCGTCACAGGACGGGGATTTAATCATAAATGCGCACAGGTTAAGAAAGGGAATCGAGGATACGGGAGAGTTTCCGTATCAGTATAGTGTCGTAAGTGACGGGAAAGAGTTAAAGAGCGGCAAGGGAAAAGGGAACTCGGATATAACGGTCGGTATGCGTGACTTAGAGGGTGTAGGCACGGGCGACTTAACAATCACGGTCAAGATACTGGATGACAGCGGAGAGGTTTATACGCAGGAATCGTCTTACTATTATGTAGCGAAGGCAGACGCATCGACAGCGGCGTATAAGGAAGTATCGTTGCAGGGAGATACATCGGGTAGTTCGGGAAGTGCAATCACCGAGGGCAGTATGAGTGACGATGGAAACACGATAACGGCTACGGATGCGGACGGCAATGTAATCGAGTATAAGAAGCTTGACGGCAAGATGACAGGTAACGGCTCGGATAAGGAAGCGCAGTATAGCGAGCGTAACAGTGAGAAAGAGGCAAAGACAGCAAAGACTATGCGGGTTATCAAGATAGTTTCGGCGATAGTGCTTCTATTATGCCTAGTAATCGTTCTCGGGACATACAGGGCGCATTTAATGGCAGAGAAAGAGAGAATGCGCGAGATGTTAGAGAGAGAAAAGGCGAGTAAGTATAGCAAAAAGGACGATAAGTAAGGGGCGGGGAAAACCGTTCCGAGTAAACGGGGGTTTTCAAAGATGAACCTAGAGGATAGGGCATACAGTTTGCTGGACGGAATCGAAAGTAAGCTAACGGAAGAGGTCTACGGATATTATTGTGACAAGGTAGAGGACTGTGACGGGGATAGCGAGAGTTTAACGGCAGTTATCGAAGAGCTTAAAGGAGTGTGTGCTAAAGCGCACAGCACGAGTAAGAAGCTCTCTATGAGTGATATAGAGAGTAGCGCATGTGAGGATGATTTAAGCCTAGACTTTGGGGACAGCGAAGAGAGCGCAGAGGAAGAGAGCATAATTCCAGAGCCTCCGAAGAGAGAGGAGAGCGTTACAGCTACGGGAAAGCGTCTGTTTAAGAGTGACCCTGTAGACAGTGTTTATACGATGCTGGACGGCTGGATAAGTAGGCTTATGGAGAGCAAGGACAGCAGGGAGACGCATGGATAACGCCTTATACGGGGATTTGGTAACGCCGAGGCTCATATTAAGGCGGTATCGAAGCGATTACGCCCGTTATGTAGAAGAGTTTATGCGACATGGAGAGGACTTGCGCAATATGGGCGGTGGAAGTGTTAAGGATAGTAAAATCGAGCCTGTAGCGCGTGCATATGTCAGAGATAATCAAGAGAGTTTCGATAAGCGAAGTAAGGACGGAGTGCGGCTTGCAATCGTGCGTGCGGTAACGCGGGAGTTTGTCGGGAATGTATCGGTGTATCGGAGAGGTGAGTATTTAGAGCTAGGCTTTTGGATAATGCCGTCCTATAGGCGGCGGCATTATGGGGAAGAGGTCGTAAAGTTTCTCTCCGATATGCTTATTGAGAGAGGGCATAGCCTAGAGATACGGGCTTCAAGTTTATCCGTGGCATCGGGTCAAATTGCGGAGCGTGCAGGGTATCAGCGCGTAGGCGTTGGGCATGATAAAGATTTAAGTTTTGTCTTGTACAGGAGGGACGCATGAAGAAGGTTGTAAACGGGAAAGAGGTGTCGGTAAATGTCGAACTCTTTGAGCTTGCGGAGGCGGGATAAACGGAGAGGTTTATGCTGGGATTGAGGGTTTGAAGTCAGCGGTGAGTGGTTATAGAGATATATACTACTCGTTTCCCTATCCGCTCTATGCGATTGAAGAGCCGATTAAGTATGTAGCGGTTTCGGAGTGCCTTGTCGGGGTAAACGAAGAGTATTCTGGAAAGATTGCTATAAAGGGGAACAGCCTAGTCATTAAGCTTTCGGACGACTGTGGAGTTAAGTTTACCGGAAGCACTTACGACATTGTAAGAGACCTGTCTGGCTTTGAGTTCGTTGACGAGTATTTGGACGATTATTCAGAAGATTCGGGGTATGAAGAGTTTCTGTGGTGTGTAAACGAGATTTTAGATGATGGCGACACGACAGACTTTTACGAGGTTTTTTATCCCGAGTTTTATGACGCTTGCGGCGACATAGAGACGCTTCTTCGCGAGTTAAAGACGATGCTAAACTACCATAAAGTCGGGGCAACTATCTCAATCGAGAAAGGGACGCTTGTGGATGTCGGAACAGACGACATTTATCGCCTAGAGGCATATGTAAAGGGCATTGAGGAGAGCGGTCTTGTAGAGACTAAGGATTTAGACGGAGAAGTTTATCAGATGAGCGGTGATTTGCCGTTATACTGGGTAAATTTCTACAAGAAGAGTCCGTATCTTGATAGTTTAGGGGATGCCCTTCTGGATGATAGCGAGAACGCGCTTTACGGGGAAGAGGAGAAGCTTTCCAAAGAGGAGTATGCGGGGCTTGGAAGTATCTTTAAGCAGATGATAAAGGCAGGGACATATGACAGGTCAGTGACGAATGTGCAGGCGCGAGGGATTGTGCGAGGCGATTTAGTCTATTATGTGCTTGCTGGTCGGCTGTATCAGTGCGAGTTACGGGAGTTTATGGACAGCAAAGAGATAATGCTTATGGATACAGAGGGTTTCGAGTATTTCCCCGAGTATCTAAGCATTTATTCTTCGGACAGTGAGTATTTGTATTTGCTGATAGAGGGAGAGAATCGTCACGACATTGTACGGCTTTCCTACGAGACAGGCGAGATAGAGCGTTGCAGGACATGGTTTACGGCAGAAGATTTTGATGAGTAAGGGGACAAGATGAGCGAGGGGGAGTTAAAGCAGTATATAGAGAAGTTAAACGGCAGTGAGGGCGTGTGTAGGATAAGCTGTATTAACGCGGCAGATGTGCGGTTAGTGCTTAGGCGCGGGAAGTGCGCGGTGATAATTGAGTTTATTCACAACAAGAATCACGAGAGGCTAGTGATACGGGGAGATTTAGAGACTATCACGCAAGAGGAGATAGATAAGCGCATTGCAGAGCTTGAGGAAGAGCTGACGGCATTACAGAGCATAAACGCGGTAATAAGTAAGCCAAGCGGGAAAGCGATACGGGTCATGCTACGGTGGTCGGACGGGGAAGTGTGCGATGTGTCCGACTGGGACTATGAGAGTGTCGAGATACGGTTAAGCAAGGGGTGCTGTGCAAAAGTTCCTGTTTACTATAAGCACGCAGAGTTTATTCGAGATGAGAGCCTAGTTAGGTTACTGAAAGACTTTGACAGCTACAACTTCTGCCGTCAGATAGGTGCTAGGCTAACAGGGAAAGACATTTACACAGAGCTATCGCAGAATATGCTAACGGTTTCCGACATAGAAGAGCTTGTAGTAAAGGATAAGGTCGGGAAGAAATATCTAAAGAGTGTAGTATCCTTACGAGACCTCGGGTATATCGGGATATTTAACTGGGTAATCGACTATGGGAAGCGAGAGGTCGAGGTAACGGTAAAAGGGGATAAGCTTTTGTCGGTAGCGGACGGGACGCTTTACAGCGACAGTGCGCTTTGTAAGAGCCTTTGTAAGACGATGCAAGGTAGAGTTAAAGAGCGTCTACTTTGGGTTTAAGGGGGCTTAAAGGCGTTTACAGGGCTAGCGAAGCTAGGCGGCTTAAAGAGGGAAATTGAATGGCGAAATTTGATGACGACTTAGGGCTTGACGATTTTGGTTTTGGGACGGAGGACAGCCCCGAGGCAGACGATGACATGTTTTCGTTTGGAAGCGACAGTAGTTCCGAGGGCGACAGTGGTTTTTCTCTTGGTGGAGACGATAGCGCTCTGCTAACGATAAACCCCGATAGCCTAGGGAACTCTGGGAGCGGTAACGACTTTGACGAGGACGGCAAGAAGAAGCGAGCGTTTATCCTAGGGGTTGTAGGCGTTATTATTATCCTAGGTGGGCTAATGATAGCTGGGGTCATTACGCGAATTAGTAAGAGTAGCGGAAAGCGAGAGACAGCAAGCGTAAAGACGGTTGCCGAGACAGAGGCGAGTACGCGAGTCGAAAAAGAGAGCCGTAAGGAAGAGGAGAAGCAGGATACCAAGGCAGAATCTTCTACGGAAGCCCCTGTAAGGAGAGTATCGCTAACGGATGGCGGTTGGGATGAGATAGAACTAAGCGAGTTAGCGTTTAGCAATGTAATAAACGGAGATTTCACGGTAACTTCAATTAAAGCCTATGTGAAGGACAGCAAGACAGGGGAGAAAACGGTGAAAGCGGTAGTGACAGGTGGCATCAGTGGTTTATCTGGGACATACGAGCTTGAGATACCGTATAGCAAGGCAGAGAAGTTAGCGGTAGGGGACAGTTTTTCGGTCAAATATAGGATTGCGAAGCTAAACGACTATACGATAGTGGGGGATATAAGCTATTGAGAGTGAGAGAGGGGGACAGCGAGGGGTCGCCCTCTTTTAATTTGGTTTTTGTTAGAGAATAGCGAGGCAGATTTGGTTTTGGGTGGGGTCAGTCGGGTCATGCGGGGAAATTTTAAGACGAAAGTTTAACAGTCGTTAAGTAAGTCGAGGTCATCTTGGTTTATCGGAGAAAATTTCTGGCTTTTACAAAATTTTCGTTGGTATTTGCTTGACTTATGCAGGCTTATCGCCTATAATTGTCGTATAAACGGTGAGCAGGGGCTGTTCATCAATCACATTTCGCATTTGAGAGGAGATATAACTATGGACGCAATCAACAAGTTACAGGCAACTGGCGACAACAGCGCACTTAGCGCATTCGACCCGATTACGGAGGATAATTCCGCGACTGTCGAAGCAACGGAGGAGCTTGAGGAGACCCCTAACCATGCAAAGAATGCAGATGTTGCAACTTATGATAATCTGAAGGCACAGTTTACGAAGCTGTATGTGACCGATGAGTCATTCCGTGACGCTATTAACAACCCGCGCAGTGAGGACATCGAGTGCATTGGTGTCATTGCATACGGTGATAAGGGCGGTATGCAGAATAAGGGTAAGGAGAAGAAGGATAAGGACGGCAAGCATGGTGTGTTCAACACTTCCGATATTGTCGGTTATCGACTTAAGAATGTCGGTAATTCTCCGATTACTTACAGAAATTTCAAGAGTGCTAAGAGAGAAGATGGCACTTGGCAGAGAGATATTGTAAGCGCTGTTGCACAGCCAGGTGATGAGATGGTT
>QWCZ01003572.1_pt1 | contig 12526 bp, 9 predicted proteins | sample 1972651 | NCBI WGS metagenome assembly QWCZ01 (sample SAMN09866695, study PRJNA288562) | Human oral metagenome isolate pre1_saliva, whole genome shotgun sequencing... | isolation source: mouth | host: Homo sapiens | place: USA: California
AAGAATATCTGCCCCTTCCTTTATGGCTTTTTCCTGTGATTCAAAAGGTGCAAGGGAAATAATTTTTATTCCGTAGGAATTATAAACCAGCGTATATCCGGCTATTCCGGTAGTTTTACGGTATGCCTTGGAAAATCCTCCGTCAATCATGAAAAGTTTTCCGTCAGCCTTTACCGGCGATTCCCCTTCCTTTACTTTTACAGGAACATGACCATTTATTATGTGGGAAGTTTCCGGATTCAGTCCAAATTCCCTTAAAATCATTTCACATGTTTCCTTTTTATTGATAAAAGTATAATATGGATTCTTATTTTCCTTATGAATTTTTTTATCATCTATAAAGTATCTTTCAAAAGTTCTCATTACATCCTTCCCAAATAGCGGGGAATTTTTCCCGCACCAGAGATACCATAGGAAATCCCTGTTTCTTTTATCCTTTTCATTATTTTCCCAGTTAAAGAAACTTTCCCTTATTATTGCCTCTATCTTGTCAAAATAGGACTTTCCTTTATAATTTATTCCGTCTATGTTTACTTCAACAAGTTCTCCTTCGCTGTTAAGAGGAATACATCCATGATATAGCAAATTTGAATTGCATTTTAAATACATGGAACCTTTATTCAGTAAAAATTTCAGATGTCTCTGCAACTTTTCACTATTCATAAATGAATGTTTCAATTTATTCAGGAGGGTAGCCTCTTCCTTTGTAAGTTCCAGAGGATTATCAGGATTTACAGTAGGAAAATAAGTGTCATTCAGCTGATACTCCTTTCCTCCTATTGTCACTGTTCCCTTGTGGTAGTTTATATTTTTCAGAAGTTCCTTATCTTCCATTTCAAATTGGGGATTCCGTTCCGCAAATATTCCTTCCACCTTAAACTGTATTATGGAAATTGCTTTATGCATCTGGGCTATAAGATCGTTATCTACTCCTTCCCTTGGTCTGAAACTTTTACACGGATCCTTTCCATAATGCTTCATTGCAAAAGTTGCAAGAGGCAGAAGATTTATCCCGTATGCTTCTTCCAGAATATCGTGGTTGTTGTATCTCGAACATATTCTTATAACATTTGCTATACATGCCTTATTTCCAATTCCTGCTCCTATCCATAATAAATCATGGTTTCCCCACTGTATGTCTACATCATGGTACTCCTGCAGGCAGTCCATAATAAGATGAGGTGCGGGTCCCCTGTCATAAATATCCCCCACAACATGCAGCCTGTCAATGGCAAGGCGACGTATCAGTTCCCCCATTGCCTTCATAAAAGCTTTTGTATATTTTATTGAAATTATAGTGTCAATAATTGCATCAACATAGTCCTTCTTGCTTTCATCTTCATTTCTTTCGTATAAAAGTTCCTGAATAATATACTCAAAATCCTTTGGCATCGCTTTTCTTACCTTTGATCTTGTATATTTTACAGACACCTTCTTACACACCTTTACAAGTCTGTATATATTTTTTCTTGACCATTCTTCCATGTTTTTATTTTTCTTTTCCTCAAGGTCATATTTGGCTTCAGGATAGTAAATCAGTGTAGCCAGCTCCTTCTTTTCACCTTCTTCTAATGTTTCTCCAAATATATCTTCTATTTTCTGTCTTATGCTTCCTGAACCGTTTCTAAGTACATGAGTAAAAGCCTCATACTCACCATGCACATCCGAAAGAAAATGTTCCGTCCCCTTTGGAAGATTCAGTATCGCCTCCAGATTAATAATCTCCGTAGAAGTTTCTGCAATGTTCCTAAAATTTTTAGACAGTAATTCCAAATATTTTAACTCTGACATATTCCACCTCACTTATGATTTATTTTCTATATCCAAAAAATTTTAAATTATCCAGATAACATTTTTACTGACCTGTAAAACAAAACAGGACTGCTTTAAAACTAAAGTTCATATTTCATGACACACTAAAATAGCTTGCTTGCAATAGCTTTCCCCATTTTATTTTGTCATTTCATAACTTTTAATTTTAAAACAGCCCCGTTTTAATCCTGTTAATATTTATTTCTATTTTATATATACTATACTCTATTTTCCAAAACTCTTTCTGCAATATTTCTAGTATGATCCGCTATTCTCGTAAAGTGCAGCACCAGATCAACAAAAGATAATCCTGCTTTTATTTCACAAGTCTGCTCACTTAATCTCTTTATATGATTCTTTCTTATTTTCTTTTCCTTTTCTCTTTCCTTATTATGTAAATCTATAACTTCCACTGCCTTATCAATGCTTGATTCCTTTAAGGCCACTGTTGCAGTTGCAATCATATTTTCCACTATTTCTTCAAGTTCCCTTATTTCTGCATAAGCGGTATCAGAAAACTTGAATTTCTTGCTTATTCCATATTTTACATCTTTTACGATACCGTGGGCATGATCTCCTACCCTTTCAATATCTCTACACAAATCAAGGTAAGTGGCTATTTCTTCCCCTTCCTTTTCTCCAAAATCCTGTTTGGATAAAAGTGCCAGATATTTTGTTATTTCCTGATCAACTGTATTTATTTTTTCTTCCCTTTTTTCAACTTTCTCAAACAATTTTTCATCTCTGTCAAAGAAGTAGGAAACTGAAGTTTTAAAGTTCTTCAATGCAAATCCTGTCATTGTAAGCAGCTCCTGCTTTACCTGTCCTAAGGCAATAACCGGTGCAGTTATCAATGCCGGATCAAGAGTTGTCTTATATGCTTCTTCCTCATCTTCTTTTTTATCTTTAATTATTTTAACAACCAGATATTCCAGAACTCCTATAAAAGGAAATAAAAGAACTGTTGTCATCATATTAAAGGATCCATGGGCAAATGCTATTGCCATTTTAGGATTCAGATGAAGAATCTGTTCCATTTTTGCAACAAACATTGAAAATGGAGTCAAAAATATTAAAAATATAACTGTTCCAACCACATTAAACATTACATGTGAAGCCGCAAGCCTTTTGGCTGAAGTATTTGAACCTATAACAGCTATTATTGCTGTAATTGTTGTTCCTATATTATCTCCAAATAATACAGGTAAGGCGGCTTTCAATGGTATAAGCCCTTCCTGATATATATTCTGAAGTATACTTATTGTTGCACTTGAAGCCTGTACAAGCACTGTTATCGTTGTCCCTATAAAAACACCTAGAACTGGATTTCCGCTCAGACTTACCATTACATCTTTAAATGCAGGCAAGTATTTCAGAGGTGCCATTGCTCCCGACATAAGTGTCAGGGAAAAGAATACTCCTCCAAATCCAAATAAAATACGTCCTACATTGTTTACCTTTTCAATTTTTACAAAAAACAGACAGAAAGCTCCGATAAATAATATCGGCAATGCATATGCAGAAATATTGAATCCGATTATAAATGTTGTTATTGTCGTTCCAATATTTGCTCCCATTATAATTCCTATAGCCTGTCTTAATGTAAGTAATCCTGCCCCTACAAGACCTATAGTTATAACAGAAGTTCCTGAACTTGACTGTATCAGTGCAGTTACAAAAATTCCTACAAGGACTCCTAAAAAAGGAGAAGTCGTATACTTATCCAGAATGTATTTCAGTCTATCCCCGGCAGCAATTTGTAACCCGTCTCCCATGTACTTGATACAGAATAAAAACAGACCTAATCCTCCAAGAAATGTGAAGGCCATCTGTTGAAAATTAATTGTGTTTAACGCCGTTTCCATATCATTTTTTTCTCCACTTCTTTTTATTTTATGATTTCTAAAATATATGGAAATCATAATTCGCACTTATGATACATCATATCAAAGAAAATATCAAGTTTTTTTTATAAATTTTCTAAATTATTCTCCCCTGTTTTTAACATCTTCTTCAATTCCGTTTTTCCATGAATCATTAAGCTGATATCCACCTCTTATTTCCTTAATTGCTTCATTTAAGACTTCATAATTTTTTGCTGTCCCTTTTTTGTCTGATTTAAAACGCACAGCCCTTGAAGAGTCTATTCCTATATTTTGTGCAGCTCCAATTGCATCAATATTCGCTCCTAAAAACAGGAATTCCCAGTTATCTTTTTCTTTTCTTTCTTCAATTAATTTTTTTATCTGCTCCACCCTGTACTCACGGCTTGCATTTTCCATTCCGTCAGTTATTATCACAAACAGAACCTTATCTTTAATTTCTTTTTTATCCTGATTTGCCTTTACCTGCATTACAGTTTTTCCTATTGCATCAAGTAAAGCTGTACTTCCCCTCACATAATATTCCTCTTCCGTCATGGGAGATACTTTTTCAATAGGAACCTGATTATAAAGCAGTTCATACTGGTCATCAAACAGAACTGTTGTTACAGAAACTTTCCCTGTTTTTTCCTTTTTCTGTTTTGAAAGCATTGAGTTGTATCCTCCAATAGTATCTGATTCAAGTCCACCCATTGAACCGCTTCTGTCAAGGATAAAAACCAGTTCCACATCTTTAGGTTTATTATTTTTGTTTTTTTGATCTGTTTTAGCTGGAGCCTTCGCAAATGCCGATACTGACATCAACATAAGTGCTACTGTTAAAATTCTTTTCATTAAATCACATCCTTTAATATTTTTTTATATTTAAATCAAATAAATATTTTCAAATTTCGTATAGCTTCGATTTTCACAAATTTTTCATGAAAATATCCAATTACTGTTGAAAACAACAATAAACTTACAACAGTCCCCTCCCTTATTACTAAAGGATAAGAAAACAGCAATGTTATCAGAAGGGAAACTGATACTGAAATTATATCTATGAGCCTTCTGACTTTAGAAAATTTTATATTTTTCATATTTGTAATTTCAAGGCAGAATGCCTCAACTGGAAAACTCATTGTGTCCAGTGCCAATATAAATGCCACTGAAATCCCCCCTATAAATACTCCGCACACCAGATACATTACTGAAATAAAATAGTTACCAACTTCCATTTTATCAAAAATATTATATGTGAAAAAATTTATTACAATCCCTATGGATGAAACAGCAATTAACTGAAAAACATATTTTACTATAAATTTACCCTTTGTCAGAACAATGTAGAGAAATAAGAAAAGCAAATTTAATATTATTGTCATTGTTCCTATTTTCATTTGAAACAGATTGGAGAGACTGTAATTTAGAGCATTAAAACTGCTTATTCCTATGGCTCCCTCTATCGACATGCTTGTTCCTAGACCTGTGAGTATAAACGCCATTAATGATAACGCTAAATTACATAAAAACTTTTTCAGGTTCATCAGTTTCTCCTTTCCTGTTTCCAAATTTACTTTATACTGTTATTATAAACTAAAAAAAGTTATTTCACAAGCTTAAAATTTTTTCTTTTAATTACTTTTTGAATATATCTCTTTTCTATTTGTCATTCACCTCTTTTTTTGATATAATGTATCGAATAATTAATTTAAAGGAGGGAATTTTTTTGATTTCAACAAGTAATTTATCAGTCCAGTTTGGAGGAAGAAAACTTTTTGATGAAGTGGACATAAAATTTACACCAGGTAACTGTTACGGAATAATTGGACCTAACGGTGCAGGAAAATCAACATTTTTAAAAATACTTACAGGAGAAGCTGAATCTACTTCAGGAGAAGTAATCATTGATAAAAATAAAAGACTTTCATTCCTAAAACAGGACCACTTTGCATACGAAGATGAGCAGGTTTTAAACGTGGTAATGATGGGACATACAAAACTTTATGATATTATGATGAAGAAAAATGAGCTCTATTCAAAAACTGAATTTACAGAAGAAGATGGGGAGCTGGCAGCAGAACTTGAAGGAGAATTTGCTGAACTTGATGGTTGGGAAGCTGAAACTAATGCTGAAAAATTTCTTATCGGTCTTGGTATCGGTGCTGAATTGCATCATAAACTTATGAAGGAACTTACAGAACCTGAAAAAGTAAAAGTCCTTCTCGCACAGGCAATATTTGGAAATCCCGACATACTTCTACTTGATGAGCCTACAAACGGACTTGACCTTAAGGCTGTAAGATGGCTGGAAGAATTTTTAATGAATCTTGAAAATACTACTGTACTTGTCGTATCACATGATAGACACTTTTTAAATAAGGTATGTACACATATTGCAGACATTGACTATGGAAAAATTAAAATGTTTGTAGGAAACTACGACTTCTGGTATGAATCAAACCAGTTAATGCAGGATCTTATAAGAAACCAGAATAAGAAACTTGAGCAGAAAAGAAAAGAACTTCAGGACTTCATTGCACGTTTCTCTGCAAATGCTTCAAAATCAAAGCAGGCTACAAGCCGTAAGAAACAGCTTGAAAAACTTCAATTTGAAGATATGCAGGTTTCAAACAGAAAATATCCTTAGGGGAAATGGAACCTGATTCAGGAAGCTACGAATGGGGAATGACTACTTCCCAGAGCTACTTCCCAAAAGATAATTCAGAATATTTTGAAAATGTGGACTTATCCCTTATAGACTGGATGAGACAGTTTTCTACCGACCAGCATGAAGAATATGTAAGAGGATTCCTTGGAAGAATGCTTTTTTCGGGTGAAGAAGCAAGAAAAATGGCGAAGGTACTTTCTGGAGGAGAAAAAGTAAGATGTATGCTTTCAAAAATGATGCTTTCAGGAGCAAATGTACTTCTTCTTGATAACCCTACTGACCATCTTGACCTTGAATCCATTACTTCTTTAAATAAATCCCTTATAAGATTCCCGGGAACAGTTTTATTTACCACTCATGACCATGAATTTATCCAGACCGTAGCAAATAAAATAATTGAAATTACTCCAAACGGAATACTTGAAAAAGAAATGGAATATGATGACTACATAAATGATGAAAATGTACAGCAGAGACTTTCTGAACTATATGAAAAATAAAAAATGACATTTTCAAAATCTTAAGGGACTGTCTCAAAATAGTAAAACATTAAATATAATACAAGACTATATTTTTTTCATTTACTAAATTTTTACTTATATAAAACAGTCATTCATTAAGGAAAAGTCAAAAACTCGCCTAAAGGCTCAAACAAATGACTTTTCCTAAATTCATTTTCTGTTTTACATTGTAAAATTTTAAATAATTCAAAAAATATAGTTTTTTAGATTGTTTTTTTAGCTTTCTTTTTGAGACAATCCCTATAAGATAACAAAATGTCATTTTTTTACTATGATTTTTAAAAACTTCTTATCTTATTTGCAATGCTTTCTTTAGTTGCAGCTTGCACTATTATAAATGTGTGATCCAACATTCTATAAACTTCTATCGTTTTTTTGTCATTATACAATAAAAGAGCTGTTTCCGTCTCCATTTTTTTCATTTTTTCCTTCGATAATTTACTCTGATTTTTTGAATATGCCTTCACAATTTTTTTATGTTCTTCTTCTGTAGTCTGTGAATCAAAAATTGCCGAAACAAGTCTGTTGTCAACATAATTAAAACTTGTCAGATCTCTTGGTATCCCCAGCGGATCTTCCACTCCTGAATAATAATAAACTGCATATTTTCCGTTGTCATGAGAATTTGATAATGGTGCTTTTGAAACTGATCTGCTAAACTCTTCCTTGGTCATTCCAAATTTTATCCTGTCTGTTATTCTTTCCCCAAAACTTTTTTCAAAGGAATTCCCAAATACAAATGATGAAAATATCATCATAATTAATAATATTGTCTTTTTCATTATTTAATCACTCTCCTGTATGAATTTATATTTATTATACAATATTAAACTGAAAGCAAACTGAAAATTTATAATAATATTTAGCAAGAATTATAAAAAAATAAGGCATTGAAAATCAATACCTTATCAATTAATAGTTTTTGTTAAATTACTGAGAAACAACGTTTGTTGCTTGAGGTCCTTTTGGTCCTTCTTCTACATCAAAACTTACTTCTTCCCCTTCATTAACTGATTTGAATCCTTCTTTGTTTATTTTAGAGAAATGTAAGAAATAATCATTTCCATCTTCTCCTGAAATAAATCCAAATCCTTTTTTGTCGTTAAACCATTTTACTTTACCTAACAAAGTGCTACCTCCTAAAATTTTACACCTCAAACAACTTGTTACAAATTACTTTTGAATATTTTGCTCCATTTACTTGCTCTTGGTTTTCTGTATATATTATACCACATTTTTTCAAAATTCAAAGTTTTTTTTTTAACTATATTTCTTATATCTCTAAAAACTTAGTATTATTAGTATTTTCAGACATTTATATTTTTTCATTTTTTATAATATTAATAGAATATATACATTATTGAGAAATATATATAATTATATTATTAAATATTTTGAAACATATATTGAATTTATATACAAAATAGTATATTATATTAAGGTATATTCTGGGTATAGGTTCCCATTTTAAACCTAAATTTTAAAAAAGGAGAAGATAATACAGTAATCAGTATTATCAATAATTAACATGGCATTAATAATACAAAAATATGGAGGAACTTCTGTAGCAGATGCTGTAAGGGTAAAAGAAGTTGCCAAAAGAGTTTTGAAATATAAAAATGAAGGGCACGATGTCATTGTCGTAGTTTCAGCACCGGCAGGTACAACTGATTCTTTAATAAGACGTGCATATGAACTTTCTGAAACGCCTAATAAAAGAGAGCTTGATATGCTTCTAACATCTGGGGAACAGATTTCAATCGCATCTTTAGCAATTGCTATAGAAGCTCTTGGTAAAAAAGCTATTTCATTGAATGCTTTTCAGGTTGATTTTAAAACTACTGACGAACATACTAAAGCTACTATACTTAATATTAACACAGATATTATCAGAGAAAAACTTTCCGAAGGAAACGTTGTAGTTTTTGCAGGTTTTCAGGGAATTACAGAAAACAATGAAATTACCACTCTTGGAAGAGGAGGTTCAGATACTACTGCCGTTGCACTGGGAGCAGCGTTAAAAGCTGATGAAGTGGAAATATACACTGATGTAGACGGAGTTTATACTGCCGATCCTAGAGTCGTAAAAAATCCAAAGAAACTAAATACAATTTCTTATCAGGAAATGCTTGAAATGGCAGCTTCCGGAGCCAAGGTACTGCACCCAAGGGCAGTAGAAATTGCAGCAAGATATGGAATAAAAATTCACTTAAGATCATCATTTGATGATTCAACTGGAACTATAGTTAAAGAAAAAGGAGACGAATCAATGGAACAAGTTAAAATTATAGGAATTACATCAACAAAAAATGAAGGGAAAATTACTCTTTCCGGAGTACCTGATAAACCGGGAATTGCAGCTAAAGTTTTTTCAAAACTTGCAAAAGCTAAAATTAATACAGATATTATCCTTCAAAGTTCAAGCGTTACTAAAGAATTTAATAATATCTCATACACTGTAAGTATTGATGATTTAAAGGAAGCTGTGGAAATTTCTCAGGAACTGAAGGAAGAATTAGGAGCTGAAGGTGTTTCATACGATGCAAATATAGCTAAAATTTCTGCTATCGGAATAGGATTGAAAACTCATTATGAAACAACTGCAGAGATATTTGATACACTTGCTGAAAATGGTATTAACATAGATATGATTTCATGTTCTGAAATAAATGTTTCATGTATAATAAAAGAAGAAGATGTAAACAAAGCTGTAAGAGCACTTCACGAAAAGTTTATCGAAGAAAATTAGAAAATTTAAATTTAGGAGGTCTATATGAAAATAGGAATAATAGGATTGGGGACAGTTGGTGAAGGTGTCTTAAAGGTTTTAACTAAAGAAAAACATAGTATTTTTGAAAAATCTCAGGCTGATATTGAAGTAAAATATGCCTGCGACTTAAATATAACAAGGGACTTTTCCTTTGAATTTGATAAATCAATTCTTACTGATAATTATAAGAAAATATTGGAAGATTCTGAAATTAAACTTGTTGTTGAGCTTATTGGTGGAGAAACACTTGCAAAAGATATTATTATCCAGGCATTTAAATCTAAAAAAAGTGTTGTTACTGCAAATAAAGCCCTAATTGCTAAACATGGTGTGGAATTATTCCAGATAGCTAAAGAAAATGGGGTTTCATTCTTATTTGAAGCTGCTGTTGGTGGAGGAATTCCTATAGTTACACCTTTAATGGAAAGTTTAGTTGCAAATACCGTAACTGAAATAAAAGGTATTATGAATGGTACTTCAAACTACATACTTACAAAAATGAAAGAAGAAAACCTATCTTTTGAGGAAGCTCTTTCAATTGCATCGGCAAAAGGATATGCAGAAGCTGATCCAACTTATGATGTTGATGGAATAGATGCAGGACACAAAATAAACATTCTTGCTTCACTTGCTTATGGTGGTTCTATTAAATTCAAGGATATGCAAATTTCAGGAATTAGGGAAATAAATACGCTTGATATTTTCTCAGCAAACCAGTTAAATTCTACAATAAAGCTGATTGCAAGTTCAAAACTGATTTCAGAAGATTCTGCTCAAATTTCTGTAGAGCCGGTTATTATTTCAAATAATGAAATACTTGCAAAAGTAGATGATGTTTACAATGCAATCGAAACAATCGGTTCATATACAGGAAGAACTTTATTTTATGGAAAAGGTGCAGGAATGGATCCTACAGCATCTGCCGTTGTTGCTGATATTGTAAAAATAGCAACAAGAAATCATATTGAATCTGACTACTTCTTTAATTCTACAAAAATAATCAATATAATAGATTCAAATGCTGTAAAAGATAATTATTATATAAGAGTTTCTAATGATTTCAATATAGAAAAATCACCTTTTGAAATTTATAACAAAATTGATAATTTCTTTATTATTTTAGCTGAAAATATTTCAATAAATGAAATAAATGAGTATTTAAAAGATGTACAGGAAAAACTTGTATTAAAAATAATTAAGTAATTGAATAATTAAAAAGCCCTGAATTTTCAGGGCTTTTATCTTATATACTCAAAATTTTCTCTCCAAAAAACATTGAATACTTTCAAATTTAATTTTTAATTAGTTAGCTTGTGATATAGCTTCTACTGGACATACACCTTCGCATGCTCCACAATCTATGCAAGTTGCCGCATCGATTTCATATTTTCCTTCTGCTTCAGAAATTGCTTCTACTGGGCAAACTCCTTCACATGCTCCACAAGCTATACAAGTTTCTTTTTCTATTGAAAATGCCATAATATATTCCTCCCAAGTTTTTATTTTTTTATTTTCTTTTCTTGATAATAAAATACCATTTTTTTTGTTATAAGTCAACAAAAAATATTCATTTGAAAGTCATACTTTACAGTACTTTGAATAGTTTTTATTTTGAAAGATTAAACGTTTTTTATTTTGGTTATGGAAATAAAAAATATTTTGAGTATAAAACAATGTTATTTTTTTGACAAATCTGTTATCTTTACAAATTGTATGTACATATTGAAAACTCTACATTTTTTAAAGATTATTTTTTAAATATAACCGCTTCATAAGGTTTTAAAATAAATTTTCCATTTTTAATTTCAGGTGCTGTTTCATAGTTTGATAATAAAATTTTAGCATTTTCCAGTTGTGGAATCCCATTAGCCTCCAATTCAAATTCCACTTCTGTTCCATAAAAATTACTTATTACAATTAATTCCCCATTTTTTCCAGCACGTTTATAAGCATATACATTTTTATTTTCCAAATCAATGTCTTCATACTTTCCAGTTACTATAAGTTCTTCATTTCTTCTTAAATCAATTAATTTTTTATAATGATAGAACACTGAATTTTTATCTTTTAAAGACGCTTCAGCATTGATTGTCTTATAATTTTCAGGCACCCCGATCCATGGAGTTCCAGTTGTAAATCCTGCATTTTCAGAATCATCCCATTGAACAGGGGTTCTGGAATTATCTCTGGATTTCTGCATTAAAATTTCAATAGCTTCTTCTTCAGAACAGCCTTTATTGAGTAAAATTTTATAATTATTAGTTGACTCAACATCACGATATTTTTCAATATTATCAAAATATGGATTAGTCATACCAAATTCTTCCCCCTGATAAATATAAGGAGTTCCTTGCAGTCCATGAAGAACTGTCGCAAGCATTTTAGCCGACTCATTATGATATTCCTTATCATTTCCAAATCTTGACAATGCCCTAGGCTGATCATGGTTATTCCAGAAAGTTGCATTCCATCCGTTCCCTTCATACATTCCAATCTGCCATTTAGAGAATATTCTTTTTAACTCCACAAAATCAAAGGGGGCTTTTGCCCATTTTTCTCCATTTGGATAGTCAACTTTCAAATGGTGGAATGAAAATGTCATTGATAATTCCTTTTCATCAAGATTAGAATATTTTATACAGTTATCAATACTTGTAGATGACATTTCTCCAACTGTAATAAGTTCTCCTCCTCCAAAGGCTTCCTGGTTCATTTCCTTTAGAAATTCATGAATTCTAGGCCCGTCTGTGTAAAATCTTCTTCCGTCAGGAACAAATCTCGTATCACTTCCGTCATCATTTAAAAATCTCTGGTCTTTTGATATAAGATTTATAACATCCAGCCTAAATCCATCCACTCCTTTATTCAGCCAGAATCTTATCATTTCATA
>QWCZ01001123.1_pt1 | contig 12516 bp, 6 predicted proteins | sample 1972651 | NCBI WGS metagenome assembly QWCZ01 (sample SAMN09866695, study PRJNA288562) | Human oral metagenome isolate pre1_saliva, whole genome shotgun sequencing... | isolation source: mouth | host: Homo sapiens | place: USA: California
TCCTCCAGATTTTGTAAAGAGCATCTCCAGTGCAGCCTCTCCATAGGCACCTTTACTCAGCTCAAAGATAGTGGAAGCCTTAAAGCCCATGCCCATTGCTGCATCGGGAATATAGTGTGCTGCGGAGAATTTGCTGCCTTCTGAGGTTGTTCCCTCAGCGCGAACTCCCGAAGTCAATGCTCCACCAAGCCCATTCAAGGTCATTACACTAAGGACTGGCACGCCAGGTCTGAAGCTTGCCATACCATCAACATACCAATAGCGATGGTTTTCTTTGCGACCAAAAGCAGCTCGTGCTTTTACCTTGGCTGTGTTTGCTTTCGCTGCATCAAATGTGAAGTTCATTTCCACGTCTCCAGCAAAGCCATAACCATAGCGCACATCGTCTCGATGCCAATTGAGTTCGCCTTTCAGAGCTATGACCTTGGCAATGTTTGCATCGAGCTTTATCGTTCCGACTTCTAGTTTATCAAAAACCCAAGCTCGGTCTTCATAACGAGCAAAAAGTCCTATCTCTGTCTCACCCGAGAAGAGTTTTTCACCCAAGTTGATGCCTGCACCAATGGAGAGGCAAACTTGATCTCCAGATCTCCCCTCAAGAGCTAGCTTATGAATAGACAGTGGGAAGTTACCCAACTTAGCTTCGCCTTCGTACCCAAAGTAATCTACAGTCAAGTAGGGACTTCTTGTGCGGAGTTTCAGATTGCGAAAAAGAAGACGCTCTAGTTTGGGAGAAGAAGTGCTATCTCCTGCCAAGGTCATATAGCCGTGTAGCGTTGCCTCGGGAATAAACTCTTCTCCAATCAGTCGCAGACTCACATAGGAATTCTTGTCTAAGTAGGCTCGAGCATTAAAGAGCGAAAAGTCAAGAGCCTCCTCGGTCTTGACACGCATCGCATATTCATTATTGGGGAGCAAATGCCCCTCATAACCGAGCTGCGTGTTTTTGCCTTTAAAGGGTAGTTGCAAACGTCCTTGAAAGTCTGCCGAGACAAGCTCATTAGCCAGTAGATTCAAACCAAAATGATCAACAGAAAAATGCCACCCATTTGCACTTCCATCCTCAAGTGGAAGAATCCTATCGGCTGCAAATGCCCCCGTAATCCCATTTCTATCTATAAGTAGTCCTTTTGCAGAGAAACTTGCTCGAGAAAAAGCCTTAGGCAAGGTAATGGAAACCTTGTCTGCATAGACACCTCGCCAAAGGACAGACTCTTCTGGTAGGTATTGTCGTTGATACTCTTCTGGAATATTGGTTTTGCTATCGTTGCGCTTGCTGCTAAAGTCTAAAGTAACGCCTTCCAGAGAGAATATATAATCCTTGAGTCCCTTAATTTGGAAGTTGGGAAGGTGAATAGAGGCTATAAGGTCATCCCAATCTCTTAGTTCCGTATGAAAGTACCCCGAAACCTGCCCCTCTCCATCTGCACTGACCAAGAGAGACTTGGGAAAGCGTACTTCTGCATCCAAGGACAAACTCTGAAACCCAGTACAAGTCACCGTCATATAGGTGTCACTATCTGAAATACCTCGAGTCTTGCTAAGAGCTTTTCCTTTAAGGATAATGCTTGTATTACCTCCATTAAAAGGAATCTCCACATCATGAAGCAGAGAGAGCTTAAGCTCACCGACCAGGCCTCCTGTATGCGTACCTCGAATACCTTCTGCTCCAAAGAATAGCACCCTGCGCTTTCCCTGGTCTCCTTGGGGAAGCACAGCTTTTGCATAAACTCCCAGCTCCGTAGAGGTAGCCCTTAAAGCAAAACGATTGACGGCAATGGTGACTTCCATACCGCCAATCGTTCGTTTCATTCCTAAAGGTAAGTGAATTGCAGCCTCTTCATCTAAACTTAAGTCCTCTACATAGGCATTGCGCCCAGCCAAGTCGGCAAAGATGCGCTCAATATTTTCCAGTTGTTTTGGACTATTCGACGATCTCTGAGCATAAGCACTGCAAGTGAGAAAGTAGATGAACACCAACACAAAGCATTTCAAGGCGAATACACCGTATCCACTTTGTTTTAATGACATAATAACTTTACTTATTTGCCTGTTCATCTGTAATATAAGCTTTATATTTGTACAAATTTACACACTAATCTACAACTAAGCAAATATAAAAAATATTTTTTCTTCGCCAATGCTCGTTTTTCTTCCTCTTCCCTCCTTATACTGCTTCTTTCTTACTTCTAGGGTGCTTTATTACGATTTATCGCTGTCCGCTAAACTACTAATTGTTACGATTTTTCTGTCGGTAAATCCCATCAATAAACGTTTTGAGTTTCTAGTGTGTAATCTCAGCATCTTTCTGACTATATTTCATCAGCTATACGCTAAACCAATAGAATTGATAAGACTAGATATACTCAAACGTGAACACCTGAATTCTGAGAGTCTATAAATCTGACGGATTCTGTTAATTCCTGAGCTTTATGAACCATTTGTTTGAGAAATTCATTTCCACATAGTTGGTTCATAACTATCAATCTTAATGATAAATCTACTTCTATCTTTATACAGATGGATAACCTCATCCCTGCTTCCAAAATCTCCAACCTCTCACAAGGCATGTTTGTAGGAGTCGTCTCCGATAACTTCGACGAGCGTATCGAGCAGAAAATCTTCCACGCAGAGATTGTGGTGGATTCCGCCAAGGTTTCCGCAGAGATAAAAGCCTATCAGCCCATTCCCATCATCGCGGAGTTCACAAACGAAGATGGCTCCGATAATCTCAAAGAGACTATCGAAGCCAACTATAAGCGTGTGAAGTAGGACATCCTTTCCCTTATCGCTAGCGAGATTGAAAGGATTAAGAATGACCCGAATCTTTGCTGTCTCCTGAAGGAAATTTGATTTTTAATGCAACCATCAGTTCCTTCATAGCATCTTTTATCTCTGATTTTGATTGATATACAGATAAAACCATCTCACAGAATTCTTGTTTGTATTCTTTTTCTACAGAATTCAGTATTTGTGCAACTTTATTGCAGTCCGACATTAAAATACCTAGTGTATCTGGATTCATTATGAGGGATGTTGGCAATAGGGTTCTAATTGCATTGTGATTCTCTGACAGCTTGCCAAAACTAATCAGCGATTTGCCGTAACGCTTGAATAAATCAATTGTTATATCTGCTCCCATTTCCCCATAACGATCTCTTACATTTTGGTAAACAGAGTCCCATTTCTTTCCTTGAGCTTTAAAAAAAGAAACCAAACTCAGATAACAATCATCTGATAACTTCAATATTCGTTCCTCTAATTCAAATTTGATAGTCTGCTTAAAAGCTTCCAAAGCATTGGGACAATCACAACCTAAAGACATTAAAAGCTGGTATTCATAACTATTTTTACTAAAAATCTCTTTCCATTTGTCCGATAAAATAGATTGGAGGTATTTCTTTCCTATGTCACGACAGTGAGAAACAATCTCTAAATGTTGTAGTTCTTGGGTATCATTAAAGAACTCTATGGGTATAGAAGGTATTATGCTATCTGTGATGGATTTCTCAAAGTATTTACTCCACCTACTCCAATCAGCCAGCAAATCCACTATCTGAATATTTAGAGCAGAGGAAATCTCTTTATACAGAGGGAGAACTTTCTCTACAGATAAAATTCGCCCTTTTTGCTCAGAGACAAGATGACGAACTAAACTTCGGTACAAAGAATAATCCTTCATATCTTTATACATTAAGAGAAGGTCTTCATATGTCGCAAATAGATGAATGTTTTCAGATAGCCCTTTAATAAGGGTCTCGTTTTCTTCCTGCAGTATACTATTTATGCCTGAATACGAGTATGCTGTACCTCTCGCTATGCGCATGCAAATAAGACATTTGTATAGGATAGATTCTTTATCGCTCTGAGAGAACAAATTATTGATGATACTATCAGACATCAAATCTTTTTCGTAACATTCCAATTCAATCCACCGACTCATTAAAATTTCAGCTTCATCAGGATGATTTGGGTTACTTATATTCTTTTTAAGTGATGCTTTATATTTTATGAGTTTATCCTTAGCATCCTTAGAAATATATTTCACAGCCTGCATATACTTCAAATCATTAACTGACAAGGTTACAAGATAGGTATCTATTTCTTCTATAGAACAAGATCATAATTTGAGTACTCTTCTTTTGCTACATTCACAAACTGAATAAATAGCTCTGGCGACGTCTTTTGAGGGCTTAATAGAAGCAGAGGTTCTAGATGATTATGATTCCGGAACTCTTTATCAAGACGACTAATTGACTGATAAAATTGAAGAGCATCAAAATCATTAGTCCTACTTCCATCTTTATTTATACATTCATTACATTGTGTGTAAATAGATTTTACAATGCGTTTTAGATACAACTTTGAAGTACTCTCACTTGTATGTTTAAGCAAATCAATCTGATATTCTTTGAGAGAATCGTTCTCATCAGGAGCTTTCATTACCAATTGATCCCAAAAGTGTGTAGCAATAGAGGAAACTTTCTCTACTTTTACAAATGCTTGGGTTGTATTTGCAACTTGAGAAACCTCAGCAATAGTATGCTCTAAAATTTCCGATAGGATAGACTGAGAAATAAGACTTTGAAGCAACGTTGGATTACCTACTTCTAATTCTCTCCGTAACTGATCTGCATAAACCAAGTCTAATGCTTCCTGAGGGGAGAGCTGATAATATAGTGCAGATAGATATTTCGAAGTTTCTTCATTATGATATCTATAAGCCAAAGGCTTTAAGAAATTCAACTTCAACAACTCTTCTTGCGGGTTTTCATCAATTGCATGTTTGCCAATCACAAATAATGCTACATACTCTATAGGGATATTCGAATCAGAAGTATTTCTTATAGTAACACAATCATTGACAAATGCAACAATCTCTCTAGGGCTCTTGCCTAAAGTTAATAAATCGTAGGCTTGAGTTACGGAATTATTTGGAGAAAGTTTTTCAGAGAAGGCTTCCTCCCATAGATTAGAGAGGTAGTTCTTCCAATTAGATAAAGTCGGAGGTGCGACTCGATATACTATATCAAATGTTTTGTCAATGAAATCATTTCCATAATTTTGAGTGTCATTACAATTTTCTCCTTTGAAAGCACTAATGATATGGCTCCGATCAAAAGGAACTATCACTTGTATATTCTTATAAGATTCTTCGGCAAAGAAGGCATGAATAGCTGCCCAAAATTCTTGAACTTTAGCCGAAGGCAACCTATCCATGTTGTCAAAAACAAGGATAAGGGGTGCTTGAAGATGACCATCAAGTTCCTGCATCCATTGTTTAAACTGCGTAGATGTTGGTTCCTCCGAGAAAACCGTCTCATAAGAGGTCTCTTCCTTTGTTCTCTCTTGATACAATGAGATGAATTCATTTAAGAAAGCTCTTAAATTCTTCTGTTCCAAACGACAATATTTACATATCGCATAAATCACTCCAGTTAAAAAGGGCAATATAGTAACCAAAAGCTTCCACATAGGAGAGCATTCAGCAGGTATTACTTCACTTACTGTAGAGAACACAGGGGTTAGAATGAATACCAAAGATAAAACCAATATTCCGGTGCTTACTTTAGGGACACTTTTAGTGCTGACCTCTCTTCTCTGAGACATCAGTGTTTTCAGTTTTTTCTTCCACTCTTTGGTTTCTTTCTCACCAAGAATGTTGGATTCAGTAATTTTACTCGTAAGTTCCTCAAGGATGGAACGACGAGGCATATCATTTTGGTGCCCCCAAGCATCGTAAGTAAAGAAAAGAGTATTCTTCTTACCTTCGTCTTTGCTCTTTGACACCTCCAACTCTATCATCCGAATAAGGTTTGACTTACCTGTCCCCCATCCACCATCTATTCCGATCATCAGGGACGTATCCGTTGATAATAGTTGTGATGCTATTTGTTCTGCCGTTCTTTCATGCACTTTCCCTGCGAAAAGATCCTTTCCACAAGGAGCTTTAGAAATATACTTGAATGTACCCATACAATTTCCTAATGATTAGTTCCCCTTACTCAATTCACGGACATATTTAAGACTAAAAGTAGGCTCAATATTGACAAAGGGTAAAACCCTGGACTCACCATAACTTACTATCTCCTCGATAAAATGCTCTCTTATTTGAGCACCATTTAGAAATGGTATTTTTCTGATTTACCTATGTGCTCTGCTAGCCATTTTCCAGTCAATTGCTTTTCGACCAAGACAGACTTCAATCTATTTATCACAGCCATAAGGTGATTTCTCTTTTTATTTTTTGTACTTAAACTACAAAGATAAGGATTAGGATTGAGTCAAACACGTTTCCAACTTCATTATTCTTACCTATTTTTACCTATTTATCATCGCTCGGTAAGACATATCACCTCAGTCCGTATTTTTGTTTTTAGAATACTGTATATCAAAATATTAGCATCAATATGGACAACAATCACACAGACGACTATGTGCTAGTCTTAGAAGATCGCACTGAAGTCAAAAACGAGGCGGAAGTAGGTAAGCTTTCCGTAGTTTCAAACATCGATGAAAAGGGGATGCTCAAAACCTCCCCTGCTGAAGAAGTCAATCAAGGTAACTTTCTCAAATTTAACAGTAGAGATGGACTCTTGAAGAATTTCATGGAAAACTTCCTCAAGCAATTTAATAAACCCAAGCACTGGGGCTTATACAAAGTGCTAGCTGATAATGTAGGGCAAGGAATAGAAAATCTCAAAACGATGCTTCAAAATAAGCAGAACCCTGACAATCAGCAGAAAATAAAAGATATCCAGCTTAATTTTGAAGACTACCTCCCTCAGCAGAAGAACGCCACAGCCATCAATCCCGAACGAGTGGATTGGAAGATGCTTGAAACCTTGGGACTTTCCAAAGAAAAACTCGAGCAAAGTGGAGAACTCGACAAAATACTCAATTGGCAGAAAACCAATCTTTTGCCGATTGCCATTCCGGTAGGAGATATCACCATTCACACCGAAGCACGACTTGCATTCCGAACAGACGAAGAAGGGAAAATATCACTTGCCGTCCATTCTCTACGCAAAGAGCCACAACTCGACTTCCCCTATATGGGACACAAGTTTTCGAATGAAGAAAAGGAAACCCTCTTGGCTACTGGCAATTTGGGCAAAACCATAGAAGTAATGCCTAAAAATGGAGAACCGTTCTCAGCATACATATCCATTGACCCGCAAACAAATGAATTAATTGCCTTACGAGCTGATAGAATATCCATCCCCCAGGAAATTAAAGGCGTTACGCTTTCTGATGGGCAGTATAAAGACCTCGTTGAAGGCAAAGCCGTAAAGGTAGAAGGGATGACTTCCAAGAATGGTAAATCCTTTGATGCCACGCTTCAAGTCAATGCAGAAAAGAAAGGCATCGAATTTATTTTTGGGAATAGAACTAGCCTCCAAGAGAGAAAGGTCCAAAATCAAGACCTAGGACAGTCTCATGAAGGCGTACCACATAAATTATGCGGTCTAGAACTTAGCTACAAGCAACGTGAAGCTCTAGATAATGGTCGCACTCTATATCTTAAAAATATGGTAGATAAAGAAGGCAATCCTTTTAACGCTTATGTACGTATGGATAAGGAGCAAAATCGCCCACGATTCTACAAATGGAATCCAGATAAAAAACAGGATAATGGAAAAGTTGAAGCCGTAGCTGAGGAAAATAAAACTCAAGTAGCGGTGAACAACCACGGCAAAACCAATGAAGCCACGAAAGACCTCAAAGAACCGCTTAAATATCAGCAGACCCAACCTACGGAAGCTCAGCAAGCCAAGCAAGAACAAAAAGCAAAGCGCGGACGTAAGATGTAACTCTAAATGAAATCTAATATGAAAACCTGTATCATTGCTGAAAAACCCTCAGTGGCTCGTGATATCGCACGCATCATAGGTGCTAATCATAAAGAAGATGGTTTTATAGAAGGAAACGGATATCTTGTTACTTGGGCATTCGGTCATCTCATCACTTTAGCTATGCCCGAACAATATGGTTACAGCACTTACCAAGAAGAAGAGCTTCCCATAATTCCTCAACCATTCCAACTCATAGTACGCCAAATTAGAAAAGGGAAAGACTTCGAAGATGACCCTATAGCTCTCAAACAGCTTAAAATTATCCGTTCTTGTTTTGAAAAAAGTGACCAAATCATAGTCGCCACCGATGCGGGACGAGAAGGGGAACTCATCTTCCGCTACATTTATAGTTATCTAGATTGCTCAAAACCATTCCAGCGGCTTTGGATTTCTTCTCTCACAGACAAGGCTATCCGTGATGGATTTGAAAAATTAAAAGCAGGGAGAGAGTATGATGCACTTTTTCTTGCTGGCAAAGCACGTAGTGAAGCTGATTGGCTAGTTGGTATCAACGCTAGCCGTGCCTTATCCATTGCCCAAAGAGGAGCCTACTCTTTAGGTAGAGTACAAACACCCACACTCGCAATGGTTTGCCGTCGCTTCTTGGAGCACCAAGGATTTTCATCCGTTCCCTTTTGGAGATTACATGCCTTTGTACGAAAAGATGATATTAGCCTTCAGACAACATGTACAGAAGATTTCGCAACAGAGGAAAAGGCACAGATCTCCCTTACCTCGCTAAGCAATCAGTCTTCTTTAACTATTACGTCTGTAAGTAGAAAGACCTCAGATATTACACCACCTTTGCTTTATGACTTAACAGCCCTTCAAAAAGAAGCCAACCGCAAACTAGGTTTTTCGGCAGACAAAACACTGTCACTTGCACAATCTCTCTATGAGAAGAAAGTAACGACCTATCCCCGTACAGGCAGTCGCTACATCAGTCAAGACGTCTTTGAAGAAGTCGATAGTTTGCTGCAAAAGCTTAACTCATCACTACCTCATCCGCTCAATGCTCACTCTGTAGATGACAGCAAGGTGACCGACCACCACGCACTCCTACCTACAGGAGAAGGAAATACACAAGGTCTATCTTCCGACGAAGCTGCTATCTACCAAATGATTTGCATTCGTTTTGTAGAAGCCTTTGCCCCCAATGCTCAAGAAGAGCGCATGCAAATAGAACTAACAGATGGCACTCATCACTTTGTCTGGCGTGGCAAACAAATTTTGTCGAAAGGATGGAAAGCCTACACTCCCCAAGGAGAGAAAAATAAAGCTGATGAAAGCGACGAAGAAAAAGAAGAAGTTCTCGTGCAACTTCCCTGCCTACAAGAAGGAGATAACTTACAACTTGAGCGCGGAGCAATTACGCAACATAAGACCAAGCCTAAGCCCTTGTTTACAGAAGCTACGCTTCTTTCTGCCATGGAGAATGCTGGACGAGAAATAGAAGATACAGATACTCGCAAAGCCATTAGTGACTGTGGCATCGGCACACCAGCCACACGGGCCAGTATCATCGAAACCCTCCTGCGGGATTTTATTCGCAGAGAAAAGAAAACCATCATTCCTACAGAAAAAGGCTTATCTGTTTATGGTATTGTTAAAGACCAACGCATCGCTAATGCAGAAATGACAGGTAACTGGGAACTTGCTCTCTCCGCTATAGAAGCAGGCAAAGCATCTGTTGAGGACTTCTCTACACGCATCAAGGACTATACCGCAGAAATCTGTCGTGAACTCCTTGCTTTGCAAATAGCGCGGTCTAAATATCCCTCTTATAGTTGTCCAATGTGCGGTAAGGACACTGTGGGCATCTTCTCTAAAGTAGCCAAATGCAAGAGTGAAGGTTGCACCTTCCACGTCTTTCGTGAGATATGTGGCATTACCCTCACCGAAGCTCAGATGAAAGACCTTCTAACGACCAAGCGTACAACTCTCATCAAGGGTTTTCAAAGCAAAGCCGGTAAGAAATTTAATGCCCACCTCATTCTTCGTGGAGATGGTTCAACCGCCTTTGAATTTGATAATAGCTCATCTAAACCCAAAGGTCGGAGCAAATAAATAATAACCTGGAAGACTTTAGGGACGTATCATATTTTTTTGAGGGAGAGTACAAATCTCCCTCATTCTCTTTAATCTCCGCCCTAACTAAATACTCATCCATCTAATGCCTCATCCTTTACTATGTCTTACAATAAAAAAGCTGTTTTAGCTGCTAATACCGAAGCCATACGTCTAATACTTAGATTAGATAAAGAACGACGCACCGCAACTGAAGAAGAACAAAAAGTACTACGTGCCTATCAAGGTTTTGGCGGATTGAAATGTATATTGAATCGTACAGACCAGCCTGGGGATATTCGCTATTGGAGTAAGTCTGAACAAGATCTCTTTGCTCCTACTTGCGCGCTCAAACAACTAATTTACAGAGAAGCCATCAGTGCCGATATGGCTAAACGCTACTGGGAGAGCATCAAGGCAAGCGTCCTCACCTCCTTTTATACCGACACACGCATCGTCAATGCCATTGCAGACTCCTTAGAAAAAACAGGCGTAACCTTTCGTACTTGCCTAGATCCTTCCTTAGGAATGGGGGCATTTGCCGAAACTCTCGCCCCGTACGTAGGTCGGGTGGACACCTTTGAAAAAGATTTGCTCACCGCACGCATAGCCCAAAGTCTACATCCCCTAGGGCAAAGTACCATCTTTGTGCAGCAAGCCCCCTTTGAAAGTATAGAAGAACGCGCAGAAGCCGACAAGTATGACCTTATCGCCAGCAATATCCCCTTTGGTGACTTTATGGTCTACGATAGAGCCTACAACAAAGGGCAAGACGTCATCAAAAAAGAATCCACACGCGCCATACACAATTACTTTTTCATCAAAGGACTCGACAGTATTCGCGAAGGAGGCGTACTAGCTTTCATCACCTCACAAGGTCTATTAGATGCTCCACGCAATGAAGTCTTCCGACGTTATTTGATGGAAAATAGTAAACTCGTCTCAGTGATTCGCCTGCCCGGAGGAATGTTTAGTGAAAACGCTGGAACAGAAGTTGGGAGCGACCTTATAGTACTGCAAAAGCAGTCAGGAAAAAAAATCGGTGAGGGTATCGAGCAGCAGTTTATTCAAACCTCCGCCGTTCCCAAGGGAGATGGCTTTTCCATTGCCTTTAACCATAACTCGCTCTTTGAGGGTGAATGGAACGAGATTTCCCATAGAACCATCGCAACGGAACGTACTCTGGGGACAGACCCATACGGCAAACCAGCTTGGGAATATCACTTTGATGGTAGCATGGACGATATGGCGGACAGTCTTCGGACTCAACTATCGCAAGATGTAGGAAAACATTTTGACCGAAAACTCTACGAGACGGGTATACCTATGACAGAAGAAGAGAGACAAGCCCAAGCTGCCAAGGAGCTACACAGGCTTGGCGTAACGGTAGACTTGCCTCAAGAAAAGCCTACAAAGGATAAAGAAACTGAGAATGCTTACAACTTGATGCCTAAGTCCATTCAAAAGCAGCTACCCAAACTCTATTCAACACAAAAGGAATTGATTGGAGATAAAACTGCTTATGCGCGCTACTTCTTTCCGATGGGAGCCTACACCGCCTACTTATTAGAATACGACCCCAAGACCCGAATAGGTTTTGGAGCCGTAACGATGGGTTATGGTTGGGAACTAGGAAACATGTCACTTGACGAAATGAAAGAAGTACAAGTACACGGCTTAGGAATAGAGCGCGACCTCTATTTCACACCCCGCAAACTTCACGAAATAGTAGAATTGGAAGAATTAGTTCAAGGGCAATTTACCAAGGAAAAGGTACAGATAGAAGAAGCTATTGTGGAGGAAATTAAGGAGGAAATTAAGGAGCAGGAAGAAGCGAAATCTCAAGAAGAACAAATGACTCCGCAAACAGATATTGCAGAAACAATCTCTGAAGAACCCGCTCCCGAAGGTGTGCCGACATTGACCTTATTCCATCAATATGAAGAGAAAGCAGAGAAGCGACCAGACGTGGAAGCCCCACGCGAGATGAATGGGCAAACTGTTTATTTCGATGACGACCACCATCCTCAGTGCTGAACTTAAAGCAAATACCCCTAAAAAGACTTCAAGTCAATCTACTAGGAGAAATATAACATCCCCTCGTACGACTAACAAGTCAAAGAAAACCTCGCAAAACACAGACTACGAACCTTCTCTTTTCGACTTTGTCCATGAAGATGCCACGCAGAAGCCACAGTCTATAGCAGAGGTAAAACAAGCCTTTGATGCCTCTCCACGACCTTTTCTCTCTGCCCCCGACAGCCATTTGCGTAATGGCTCTATTGTCATGCAAAAAGGACAAGTCGGATACCTCTCCGATCTAAAAAAGCAACCCACCTTTCATCCGATGGACTTGCCCCTTACGCAAATCACACGGCTGAAAGCCTATGTGGAAATCCGTGAGTGCTACCACCGTCTCTACGACTATGAAGCCACCAACCACGCAGAAGATAAAGAAGAGCGTGAGAAACTCAATCGCTTGTACGATAACTTTGTAGCACGCTGGGGAGCACTCAACAAAAAAGCCAATACCGACCTCATCAAGATGGATGCCACGGGAGTAGAAATGCTATTTCTGGAGCGTTCCGAACAG
>QWCZ01001038.1_pt1 | contig 12515 bp, 13 predicted proteins | sample 1972651 | NCBI WGS metagenome assembly QWCZ01 (sample SAMN09866695, study PRJNA288562) | Human oral metagenome isolate pre1_saliva, whole genome shotgun sequencing... | isolation source: mouth | host: Homo sapiens | place: USA: California
GAAAAAGTTTTACAGGAAAATCATCTGTCATGAATCTTCTCTTTCTATTAGTACCTGTTCCTGTCCATGCACCACCGTTGTGCCCTTGTAAGTATGATTCTGTTAAAGTTACTCCATCACCAGCATATCTTACACTTGGATCTAAATATGTAAGAGAAGTATTTGTATCATTTGGTCTTGGTTCTCCAAAGCCATAGTATGTTGCCCAATAATCCATTCCATAAGCAGTACGAACAGCAGTATCATATCCTCTTGTATTATTACTTCTGGTTGTACTATCATCATTTATCACAGCCGCAACGTTAAAAGAATTAGTCTGTAATATACTTGGAGATACAAATGGAAATCCGATTGTAGCATATGGCCCATATGGTGCATACGTTCCTGCAGGGTCAAAATTAGAATTAAATCCGCTCAGCCCCTCTCCCATCTTCTGGAATGTAAATCCTGTCGATGAAGAAGAACCGTAACTGACGCTGTTATTACCTGAACCGCTTGTATGCATATAAGGATATCTATCCCCGTTATCTGTCAGGCTTGTGTTAGGGACAAGACTGCTAGCCCTTGCATCCATCTCCCCTAAAGGCAGCCCTGTAGCCACCATCAAAAAGGATAAGAGACCTGCCAACAGTCTTTTACCCTTGTGCTTATTTTGTGTCATATATCACCTCTATAAGTTTTTGTACAAAATAAAATCACTATATTATTTTATTCCTCCATTAAACATAAAGACATAAAATCAAACTTATACACTTGATAAGAAAGAGCCTCACCTAGCCCAAGCAAAACTCTGCAATTTTATCTCTTTATACATTTTGTTTGCCCTCTTGCATAGGCAAACTGCCCAATAATATTAAAATTGCTCTTAGCCCTAGAGCACACAACTTCTATAGATCTAGCCCTTATCCATATAAAGTTGTATATTTTCTACTATCTTGCATCGTAGAAAATCATAAAATTAACCGATTAACCCTACACCTCCTTATATCAAAATTTGATTTTAAAAATCCCTACTATTCTACTCTATTTTTTAGGTTTTTGGAACTATCAAATGATACATAGAAAATTATTTTCTTAAACTTTTATTAAAATTACCACTATCATATCCTTATGTCGTTTTTATACATTAAAAAAGTCGTATGAACTTAAATCCGATTCACACGACTTTTATTATCTTTATAGTTCAGGCAGGAAAATAATATTTATACTGCCTGTTTTTTCATTCTCTACTATCTGAGTATCTATATGGAAAAGCTCTTTTATATTCTCACTTGTAAGCATCTCTCTCGGAGTTCCGATCTTGAATACTTCCCTCTTTTTCATCAGTATTATTCTGTCGCAGTATGTAGCCGCAACATTAAGATCATGAACACAGCAAAGCGTGGTAAGCTTTTGTCTTTTTAATATATTCATTATCTGATACTGATATCCTATATCCAAGTGATTGGTCGGTTCATCAAGTATTATAAGCGGTGCTTTTTGACTTAACGCTCTTGCAAGCAATGTTCTTTGCTTCTCGCCTCCTGAAAGTGAAAGGAAATGTCTCTTTTCATAGCCTTCAAGTCCTACTTCCTTAAGATATTCAAGTACAATCTCCCTGTCCTCATCGCTGTCCCCTGAAAACATTTTCTGATGTGCAAATCGTCCAAGCATTGCCATATCATATACGGTCATATCAAAATCTACAAGATTTTCCTGTTGCATTACGGACATTTTCTTTGCAGTCTTTTTGTTGGACATTTTAAAAATCTCTTCGCCGTCTATATATGCAGCACCGCTGTCAGGAGTGTAGACCTTATAGATATTTTTTAAGAGTGTAGATTTGCCGCAACCGTTCGGCCCGACTATTCCTACAAACTCGCCCTCTTTGACACTTATATCAATACCGTCTATTATAAGTTTTCCGTCAATAGAATATGTAATACTCTTTGTTTCAAGTTTCATCATCCTTTTCCTCCGGTTCTCGATTTTCTGATCAAATACAGAAAGAAAGGTGCACCGAAGAATGCCGATACAACCCCTATAGGTAACTCCTCAGGAGAAATAATCACTCTTGAAATCACATCCGCCAGTACTAAAAATGTGCCTCCCACCAATGTGGCGGCAGGTATAAGTCTTGTATGCTTACTCCCCACTACACTCCTTGTAATATGTGGAATTGTAAGTCCGACAAAACCTATTACTCCGCTTATAGATACTATCGCACCTGTAAGTAATGTTGTCACCAAAATCATAATGAGCTTCAGTCTGCCTGTATTTACACCAAGTGTAAGTGCAACATCATCGCCCAAAAGCATGGCATCAAGCATCTTTCTGATTGCATATATCACGATAAAGCATACAACAAATACAATGGCAACATAGACAAGTCTTTCCCATGTTGAACCGCTTAGTGAACCCATCATCCAATACTGCGCGGTCTTTACCTTATCCGATCCGGTTCTTTGCAGATAAATCATTATATTTGTCAAAGCTCCGAACATCGCCGCAACAGCTATACCTGCAAGAATAAGTTGTGTCGCTGTAACCTTATTTCTGATTTTAGCTATTTGAAGTGCAATCACTATAGATATAACTGCTCCGATAAATGCACCCAATACGGTACCGTACTGTCCGTAAAAAAACATTGAGCCGTACATAATCATAAATACGGCACCTGATGATGCACCCTGTGAAATACCGAGGACATACGGATCCGCCAAGGTATTCTTTGTGAGTGCCTGCATCACAATACCGCAAAGTGTCAGTCCGGCTCCTACAATAAATGCGGTCAAAACTCTCGGAGTGCGGATATCCCAAATGATAGACTCGATACTGTCATCCCATGTGGGTACTACTACTCTCCTACCGCTGATTTTATTTGCCAAAAATCCTATAACATCACCAAACTTGATATCCACGCTGCCAAGTACGATTGAGACTGCAATGGATACAATCAGTGCGGCAATCATTATAAATATAAAAAACAGATATGCACCGTTTGACTCAAGCGGTAAAAAATGCTTTTTAAATTTTTTCATACTGTCTCCTAAAACAAGACTGCCACAAAAGTGACAGCCTCTAAACTAAAACTTATTTGAATTTATCAGGATAGAACTGCTGCGCCATTATCTTTACGGCATTTGCGGAACCTGCAGATCCCTGCATATCTGAACAACAAGCGCTGTAGATCCTTCCTTCCTTTACAGCACGAAGGTTCTTTGTAAACTCATTTGTCTCAAGGAACTGCTTCTTTGCCTCGGTATCATGATCATAGTCAAGTATAAGAATGACATCAGGATCTCTTGCAACAACCTCTTCCCATGAAGGTGTAGCCCAGCCCTTGTCTATATCATTAAATATTGAAAGACCGCCTGCAAGCTTTATCATATCTCCCGGTATTCCCTGACAAGCTGTAAAAGGTGCATCCTCACCCGAGTCATATACAAAGACTGAAACCGGCTTTTTATAAACATCATCACCAAGTGTCTTCTTTACATCTTCTATAGTGTCTTTCATAGCCTGTACTTTCTGATTTGCAAGGTCTGTAACACCGAAGATATGTCCTAATGTATCATAGTCCTTATATACATCTTCCATAGTTGCCTTATCTGAACATGAGTATGGGAAATAAGGAATAATATTATTCTTAAGACACCAGTCTACAGAGAAGTTGCTGTCTGAGAAAAGTGAATCCCAGCCTATCATAAAATCAGGCTTTAATGCAAGAATCTGTTCCTTTGACGCCTTACTTAGATTCTGACCGTCAGGAACTATCTTATTCAACTTATCTCTTGCAGGGAAATCATTTACAGTGTCAAGGCAAGCTCCTCTGGTATATCCTGCTATATGATCCTCAAGTCCGAGATCCAAAAAGAAATCCACCATCTGGTCACCGTCTGCCACCACTCTCTTCGGTGCGGATGTAAATGTCTCTTCCATATTTTGTCCGGCACCCGATCTCTCAAGATTTAATGTAATTGTATAAGGCTCATAAGCCTTATCACCTGACTGTGCCTCATTGCTGACCTTCTCCACATCCTTTTTCACAGAGTACTGATCGCCTTTAGAACCGACTACTCTCTTTTGAGAACTGCAAGCGGACATACTCACTGCTGTAATACAAAGTCCTGCCAAAATCGCCAACTTTTTCATAAATACCTCTTCTTAGTAATGTTATTGTGTCTTATGAATATCAATTCATAACATTTAGATATTCTAACATTTCCAATAAAAAAGTCAATATGCAAAATTAAATTTTAAGCAATATACTCATACCCCTATACTATATAAAAGTCGTGAAAATTCTATTTCAACTCCAAATTTCTTGCATTGTACCAATGAAATCCGTTATCTTTACAATATTTTTCAATCTCTTGTAAAGTCACTATATCAGCTTTGTACTCCGTTAAAAACACCTTAAGTCCATCCATTTTTGCTTTATTCAAATATTGTATAAAATATTCACGGTCTTTAGCTGATTTTTTATCGTATTTTTTGTTTTCAAAGTCAATACTTGTAAATACACATTCCTGATTGACTCCGTCAAACATATCCTTTGCATTTTTTTCATCTATACATTTGCTTACAAATGTATCTCCACCGTTTATTATAATATCAAGATTATATTTTCGAATTTCCTTAAGTATAGAACAAAGTCCGTCATATGTTTTCTCTTCGGGAAACTGATAGTACACATCACAGTTATCTATAAAAAATCCGTCAAAGCCTTTATCTGCGATACTTTTTCCAAGATCATTTACTATAAGGTCTTGCCATTCCTTATCAGATACGTCCATCCATGACTCATCTTTCCAGTTCTCATATGCACCAAGTGTTTTATCTTTAAACTCCTCATAGTATGGACGATAATTTTCCAAAGATCCTATATTAAGATAGGCATATATCTTTTTATTTTTCTCATGTAGTTTCTTTATATCATCTTCATTAAATTCAGTCGGTTCAAGTACAAGGACTTCGTAATTATTAAGCTTTATTCCATCTTCTTTGCTGATGCCTATAAATACACCGTAATATTTATCCGCCATAAAATCAGCTTTAGCAAAAGCAAAAAGAACAAGACCGCAGACAACAGACAAGACGATAAGCACGAATTTCTTCATAGGAAAACTCCTCTCTATAGTTGATACATCCTATTTATATCAATTATAAATATTTTAATCAAGCATATAATCTTACATAAGGTAAAATATACTTGACATAATGTAATTATAGAGTTATATTGATGATGTAAAACATATATGACATTTTGTCTGGAAGGAGTTTTTATGGAATATTTTATGATTGGTTTATTTTTTGCAGGTGTATTTGGAGTTTTGGCTTTTAATTCAAAAAAGTCGAAAGAAGAATATGATGAAAGACAGTTGGCTGTTAGAGGACGTGGTTATACTTATGCATACTTTACCGTAATGATACTTTCACCTTTACATGTATTCACAAAAGATATTGTATCATTACCTATTTCAAATGATCTCATAAGTGTTATAATACTTTTTATATCAGGTATTGTGCTGAATACTTATATTATTTTTAATGACGCCTGCGGCAGTTATAAAAAGAATAATTATATAAAGCAATTTATCACCTATATCATTATATTTTTATTAAATGCCTACTACTTAATAAGGTCTGTATCAGATCACACATTGTTTAAAGATGGAGTATTACAGTTTAGAGAAGGCATAAATCTTATTGCAGCTGTTGCTATTATTATTTTAGCTTTAAACTTGGTAATAAAATTGATTATAGACAGGTGTAAAAAAGATGAGGAATAAGGGGAAACTATGAAAAACCTTAAATTAAAATCTGCCAGAGCTGCCAAAGACCTCTCCCAACAGCAGCTTGCAGATCTGGTAGGTGTGAGCCGCCAAACAATAAATGCTATAGAAAAGGGAGACTACAATCCCACAATTCGCCTCTGTCTATCCATCTGCCGTGCACTTGATAAGACTTTGGATGAATTGTTCTGGGAAGAAGAATAAGAGGGTACTTGCCCTCTTATTTTTTAACCTACTTCTTCGCCAAACTTAGATAATGTAATTTTCTTGTATGCATTAGATTTATCATTAGGGTGCGGTTCCAATCCGATAACGGTAATATCATTTTTTTCCGGTCCATAGACCCAAAAAATCCTACCTGCTCTCGGAGTATTATTTTCCAAATATGATTCCCATACCTTTAATCCGTATCTATTTGATAAAGAATCTATCTCATGTGTTTGCAGACCCGGATATCTTGGATTTTCCGACAATAACTTAAGCGCTTTACCTATCTTTTTATATTGCTTTTCTTCATCCTTATTTGCAGTTTTATTCTTTACCTTTGATGAGAGATTCTCCCAAAGACTTTTCATCTCAGGTACACCTAATTTAATTTTATACATATCTCACCCTAGAACTCAGACAGGTCAATTTCATCTGATGTAATCCCGGCTTTAATATTTTCAACTGCTGTATCCATCATATGTAATGTATTTTCAGAAATTCGGAAAGGCTCTCTAAGTTCACGAGGCTCAAGCAGTATTGTACCGTCTTCTTTCTCTTTCACATGGTAGTACTCAAATATACATCCTCTTAAAGTAATCCTTTTCTTTGAATCTAACTTTGCATCATATTCTCTTATACTTGTATTCATAAGTTCCTCTAAAATAAACGCTTAATTTGTGGGAATTCCCACCTGTGTCTATAGAATAACATTATAATAAATCCCTGTCAATCTTCCCTACTACCTATTTTATTTCCATCCTACATACAAATCCCACATCCTCACCGTTATAAAATCTCACCTTCCATCTATGAAATGCTGCTACTTTCTTAACTATCTTAAGTCCAAGTCCATGTTTTCCTACACTTTTGGTCTCAGCATATGCATTTTGATTCAGTCTTTGCAAAATTTCAGACGATACCCCGCTTCCGCTATCTCCTATCTCCAAAATCGTTTTTTTATTTTCTTTATATAGATTTATATATACTTGGCATCCGTCGGGATTATGGCGAATAGTATTATTTAAAAGATTTACAACAGATCTTTCAAACAGTTCTTCATTTAATAAAACTTCATATTTTTGCATTTCGTCATCTATGTTCAGTTCAAAATCATACTTAGACTGTGCGTCAATATCAAGTGAATTTATCGTATTGCTTACAATCTTTCTAATGAGTACACTTAGAAAAACCTTAGTTTTTTCAAATCTTTTTGTACCGAAATCCAGCTTACTTGTAATATTTAAATTCTCTACCAATGCTCTGATACGAAGTCCCTGACTTTCAATAATCTCGGATTTTCTTTTTATTTCATCCATACTGCTTTCTTTAGAAATCATTTGTGCATTACCTAAAATAACGGCAAGCGGTGTTCTGATATCATGAGAAACTCCGGCAATCCACTCTACCCTTTCTTCCTCTATTCTTCTTTGTCTTGCTTTATACATCCTTATTGAAACAAAGATAAACAAAATGATATTAAAAATAAATAATACAGGTGTTATTTCCAAGAATGTCAAAACATTATTTGCATCATATTCCAAAGTATATTTCCATATATCCGCATTCAACTTTCCGACTATAAGCAATCTGTCTTCACTGACTATATAAGTACGTACAGGATAGTCATCCAGATAATACCTTGTAAACTTAGCTACATCCTGTAAAGTATACTTTGATTTTTTCAAAGATTCAGGCATGTTTTCAGACCATGTAATATTTCCGGTACTATCAAGTAAGAAAGCAAATTCATTATTCTTTTGTAACTGTGTACTTTCTTCATCACTTAAAATATATTCACCGCTATTATATGATAAGCTGTCCATTATTTCGCTTGCATCCGTATAGTTTATATCTGAGCTTTTGTACATCACAGCCATACAGATTATGAAATCCACAAACAATATGGCTACGGCAAAAACAAGTACCCATAGTATAAATTGTAATCTTCTCTCCGGGCTTTTTCTCATATCTTCTCCATCTTATATCCCAGACCTCTTACCGTCTTTAGAAAAATCGGTTTTGAAGGATCTTTTTCTATCTTTTCTCTTAAATGGCGCATATGCACAATCAAGGAATTTTCAAGTCCGAAACTGCCGTCCGGCCAAAGCTCTTCACAAAGCATATCTGTGGTTACTATCCTACCTCTATTTCTATAAAGAATTGAAAATAATGCAAGTTCTTTGGCTGTCAAGGTTATGACATCTCCATTCTTTTTTACAATACCTCCATCTATAGAAACTCTGCTTTCACCTAAAATAATATCTGATGTGTTTTCATCAAGTGAATAACATCTTCTAAGTACCGCACCGATACGTAGTAACAATTCTTTTGGAAGGAAGGGCTTTGTTATATAGTCATCCGCTCCCAGTCCAAGACCGTGAAGTCTGTCTTCATCCTCATCTCTTGCCGACAGGAAGATAACAGGAAGTTTTGGAAATATGCCGACTCTTTTTAATTCCTCATAAAAATCAAATCCGTTTCCGTCACCAAGCATTACATCAAGTAAAATAAGATGAATCTGAGTGCTGTCTATTTTCTCTCTTCCTTTCTTTAGATTATCGGCATATTCTATATCAGTATATCCGTCACTTTTTAAAATATCTCCTAAAACCTTTGACAGTTCTGTTTCATCATCTATTATCAGGATTTTACAATCTTTCTTTTCCATATATACTCCTAAATTATTTTGTTTTTTATTATATCGCATTTAAGTAAAGTCGCTATATAAAAATACTTTTCTTAATGTAAACATAATGTGAAGATAATCGGACAAAATTGTTCTTAGAATAAAACAAGAGTTATACTTGTTGTCCGGACAGACTTATACTATAATGTTTCACTATAAATTTGCTCAAATTTTTAGGAGGAAAATCAATGAAAGTCTTATTTGTAAACGGCAGCAGTCACAAAAACGGTACTACAATGCAGGCTGTAAAAGAAATGCAAAAAGTATTTGAAGCTCAAAATATAGAAACAGAGGTAATTCAGCTTGGAAATAAGCCTATACAAGACTGTATTCAATGCGGATACTGCTATACACATGCTAAATGCGTATTTAATGACGATGTAAACGAGTTTATAGAAAAGGCAAAGGAAGCTGACGGTTTTATCTTTACAACACCTGTATACTATGCTCACCCGTCAGGAAGAATACTCTCATTCCTTGATCGAGTGTTCTATGCGGCAGGAGGTATTGAAGAAAATCCTTTTAAGTTTAAGCCGGGGGCATCTGTTGCTGTAGCAAGAAGAGGCGGAACAACAGCATCTTTTGATGTGCTCAATAAATACTTCGGTATTTCTCAGATGCCGATCGCAGGCTCAACCTATTGGAATATCTCACATGGGGCAGTAGCTGAAGATGCCGCTAAAGACCTTGAAGGAATGCAGACAATGAGAAATCTTGCAAAAAACATGATTTGGATGATGAGAAGCTTTGCACTGGCAAAAGAAAACGGTATCCCTTATCCTGATACTAAAAAAGACGCACACACAAACTTCATAAGATAAAACTAAGCGATATGGAATAACCCATATCGTTTTTTAGTTTCAAGTTTAAACTCTTAATGTAATCATAATGTAGAGATAATCTTCAGTTAAGCTTCATTCATTATTATACTCACATATCAACCAAAAGGAGAAAAACAATGACTGATACAATACTTGAAACAAAAAATTTATCTAAAAAACATCGTGTACATGATTTATCCATGAGTGTACCGAAATCCTGTGTATACGGATTTCTCGGACCGAATGGAGCGGGAAAAAGTACTACATTGAAAATGATTTTAGGACTTATAAAGAAAGACTCGGGAGAGATTAAACTCTTTGGTGAAAAAGTTTCAAATAAAAATCTTTTAAATCTGCTTCACCAAACAGGTAGTCTTATAGAAAATCCCGGCGGATACCCTCATTTAACAGGACTTGAAAATATGCAAATCATAGCAAAGTTAAAAGGCGTTAAAGAAGCTGAAATAGAAAAAGCTCTGAAAACAGTAAGACTGTATGAACAAAGAGATAAAAAGCTTGCCGCTTATTCACTCGGTATGAAGCAAAGGCTCGGTATCGCTATGGCACTTCTGGGAAATCCGAAATTACTTATATTGGATGAGCCTACCAACGGTCTTGATCCTGCCGGAATAATGGAGATTAGAAAACTAATAACTTCCCTACCGAAAGAAAGAGATATAACTGTAATTATCTCAAGCCACCTGCTTAATGAGATAGAACAAATGGCTGACTATGTAGGTATTATAAATCATGGTCAAATGCTCTACCAGGGAAAGCTGTCAAATCTTGAATCATCGGGTCAGAGTTTGGAGCAGATTTTCCTTAAGCTTACCGGAGAAAAGGAGTCATTATGAAACAAATCAGCTTAAACAAGTCACTATCCATTGAATTTACAAAAAATAAATTCCTGATTTCATTATCATTATTATTTATTGTAACAGGACTAAACTATTTCTACATCTCATATGGAGATTTACCTAAAGGACAGGAATGGCAGATGATTTTCAGTTCGATTCCGTTTTTGAATACAATGTTGATCTCCATTATGATGTCGGTACTGGCAAGCAGATGTATTGATATAGAAAATAAAGGAAATATGTGGAATACTCTTCCAACACTGGAAAGCAGGAAAAAACTCTTTTCTTCCAAACTTTTATTTGGCCTAATACATATAGCTTTATTTTGTTTTATACAGACAATAATGATTTTGTATTTAGGTATTAAATTTATGATTGGTGGAGGATTCCCAATTTTTGCATTACTTCAGACCGAATTTGCAGAGATTATTTTCGGAATGATTATATTTCAGCTTCAATGTCTGTTGTCATTAAAATTTAGGAATCAATTTGCAGCACTTTCAATCGCATTCGGAGGCACACTTGCAGGTTTATTCATTGCTTTTGTAAGTAAATCGGCACTTACTCCATGGTCTGTTCTGTTTTCTTTAAGTACAGTTACTATGGATTATGACTCTGCTACAAGAAATATGCTGCTTTCATGGAATGCAATAGATATAAGAGCAATATTTATAAGCTTTTTATATTTCTTTGTTACATATAAGCTTAGTCTGTCGGTGTTTAATAATCCTGAAACAGGTAATTTTAAGATTGCTCATGTACATAGAATGAGCAAAAATGCTCATACCATATTGCCGGCCGAACTTGTCAAGATGAAGAGAAACCCTGTATGGATTCCCTTTGCTTTGATTCCGTTAATTTCTGCCGGTATCGGTATTATAAACTTCCTTTCAAATCAAGGAGTGTTGTCATTTGACTGGGCGAATCTTTGGACACAGGAGTCATTGTTCTTAGGTTTGTTTTTCCTGTCACCTTTAATTGCCATACTTGCAAGCCTTGATTTTCGCATGGAACATCTTGGAACCAACTGGAATATAATGCTTACATCTAGTTCACGCTTCAAAGTATTAAAGGATAAATGGCTTACCGTAGCCACAATGTCATCTATTTGTATGATATGGATTGCATTTATCTATATTGTTTCAGGAAAGCTTATCGGGATTACAGGAAGCATACCGAAAGAATTCTATTTAAGAATCTTTGCAAGTATACTTTGTATCATTGCTGTTTCAAGCTTTCAGTGTATGCTTTCGCTGATAATACCTTCCTTTGCAATACCTGTAGGCCTTGCCTTCCTTGGAAATATTTTAGGGCTTCTACTCACAGTAAAGGGATTTTTCTATGCAACACCGTTTTCAATGCTTATATACTCTATGGGCAGCACAAATATAACCGGTGAAATAAATCTACCTGTTGTAATAATAACTTGTTTACTTTATATTTTTATTTCTTTTGCTATAGGATTACTTTATCTGAACAGAACTGATATAAAAACGGGGAGGTAGAGGAATATTTAACAAAAATACAGCCTTGATACTTATTGAAATTAAGGCTGTATTTTATGTTTTTCATCAATTGCCTCCTCTCTTTCTCTATTAAAATCAACTTCTTCTTTATTTTCTCTTCTTATTGCCTCTAATCTTTCATACGCCTCTATTTTTCTTCTATTATTACTTTTCTCTCTTAAGTCCAGATACATCAAATCCGCATCTATATATTCGCCGTTTATTTTTGAAAAAGCAGGCATCCGGCCGATTTTTACAAATCCGAACTTTTTATATAGGCTGATTGCACGGATATTATCACTCCTTGTATCAAGGTTTATTATTTCTATTTCATTATCTTTTGCAAAGGAAATACATTTTTCTAAAAGTGCACTTCCAATTCCGCTTCCCCATTCCGATTTGGCTACACTGATAGCAAAGTTTGCTCTATGACTCATTCTTCGCTTCATACCGCTTATATTTGCACATCCGACTATATCATCATTTTTCCACGCAAAATACATCACAGACCTCGGATCTGAATTAATTCTTTTGATAAACTCTTCTACCTCATGTGTATCTCCCGCTCCTTCTTTACCGAAGCTTAGATTATCGGTTTGCGCACCTACTATCTTTGTGTATTCAATCAGCTTAGCTGCATCTTCAGTTCTTGCTTCTTTTAT